>JGI24021J15306_10005815_pt1 | contig 14705 bp, 4 predicted proteins | sample Ectturendosymbi1_FD_15306 | JGI IMG/M metagenome (IMG submission 15306)
GAAAACAGAGTTGCCCTGGAATTTTTCACTGTATTGAATATACTTTTTACATTCAGAATTTTTGAGTAACTTGCGCTTGCCCTGAAAAACAGATGGTGCCCTGAATTTACTGTATTGATTGTATATCTTTTATTATTCAAGATTTTTGAGCAACTTGCGGTTGCCCTGAAAACAGAGTTTGCCCTGAAATTTTTCAAGCCCGGGGGGGCGGCCGCCCCCCCGCCTCGTACGCCTATGGCAATATAAGAGCAGCTTACTACTTCCACTTGGCCGGAAAAAATTAACGATAAAGTAACACGAATTACCATTAATTGCAATGAGTGTAGCACATACTGACAATATAAAAACCATAGTAAAGAAAACACTGCCACCATCATTTGTGACATCTTGAATTACTCTCAGGAAAATTTCCTTATAGAAGTCAAACAAATATCCTGATCCTGTCCTGATACAATTTTTTTCAAAAAAAAATATCCACATCCAATGCTGATCCAAAAAAATCGCAAGTATCCTGCAGGATATCCAATCCTGTCCTGTCCATGCTCACCTCTGCAATCTGGGTTTATTAAAAATTACAGAATGGGTGCCCTGCTACTCAATGCTCAGCTGTCGAGGTGGTCCAGAAACTAAAAGCTGTAGTCCATTGTGGCTTTACTCGTTCCTCTTTGCGCTTGAAACATGGGGCACTACGCAGCAAATACATGAGTTTGGGGAGTGAGAGGCAATTTTTTAAGATGAAGAATGCGTGATGTGGTTCAATTAGCTCAAGGTTTTCTATGATGTAGTCAATCACATTAGTTTTTGCCTCCTAAGTCTAAGTGCACAGTCAATTGCCGGCATTGATTCTTGATTGATGTAGAGGGTAACCTAATTGTTTGGGGTCGGAGATTGAGAAGGATGGGAATTGATCATGGAAGGGCTTAATTTTTTGGATCCTCTCTTTGGACTTGGTGGTTATGTGGTAGAAAATGAATTGCTCACATTTAGAAAAACTGATCTCCAGACCAGCTTGGCAGTTGATGATATATACCTTGCTGGACGGTGGTGGCGTTGCTTAGCACAGTCTGTGGGTCTCCACCAATGCATGCGTCATCCAGGTGCCAAACATTTAGGTTGGATTTGACCTTGGATGTAACACCCTGGATGGCGAGGGCGAAAAAAGCTGGGTCAATGGGACCCCTTGTTGTACACCGGTGGCTGAGTCAAGAACCTTCCAAGAAAGAGGGATGCATTTACGGAGTAGCAGTCCCATATCGTGAGGTGTTGGCATTGGCACTATGGGGTGGAGGTAGCTTTCAGATCAGCTACTAGCTAGGGTGTTTTTGTTGGAGAGTGTCAAGGGATTCTTTGCTGGGGTTGACCAAAGAGCTACTACCAGATAGAATTTGTAAGGTACCTTTGATATTAAAATCAGATAGTTTTTAGTTTGCCAGTCTCTTCATGCTTTTGGCTGGATTGCTGCAGAGGTTGGTTGGGGGTATGTCTAACAAATGTGTGTCTAAGAGATGCTATCTTCAAACAGGAATCAGATTCTAAGTGTGCTCTGATTCTTATTTCTTGACTTAATAGAAGCAGTCTAGGAAATTAAATTCCCTCTGATCCAGGGCCTGATGACAGGAAAGAGAAGGGAAGCATAGTATGCGCTGGCAGTCCAGTAGACATTAACTAATAGAGTTTGAAGAAATGGCATTGTTGATAAAGCTTGCTAAGTCCTGAAGCAAAGGAGAGGCATTCCTTGCAGATGCAAAAAGTTTCTGGTTTAAATGTAATGGCCAAAACACCGTAAATTTGCAAATATATAAAATATTTTTTCTTTTGGCTGTAATATTGGTAATTTTACAAAATTTGGTAATTTTATCCTAACTCTTCAACCAAAAATGCTAGAAAGCCGATCAAAGGCTCAAAAGACTCGGATTTTAGCCTAGTTTCCATTAAACAAAACACTTCCATCTAACGGTTGGACCCAGGGCCAGGTAAGCTGAGCCAAAATGGCCAAAAACCTGCCCCACTTATGACGTCATCCACAAAAAACCTGAAAACAAAAACCAAAAATTTTTTCATTGCAAACCAGAAGACTCACTCGGTCTTTTAAAGATTTGGATAACTCTCTAGCATAGGGGTTCCCAACCTATGGCACGCGAAGAAGGCCTTCCAGGTAGTACGCGAGTAACTTTATTTTTTCACAAAAACGTGGATTCACAGCTGTCTAGTTCATGTATTGGGCTTTGTTTCTAAATAAATAAATTTTCTTATAGCCTGCTATTCCTATTGTACTGCAATATTATGACTTTTGATATGCTGTTAGCAAATGTACGACATGCATCGACAAATTGGTGGAAGGTAAACACAAGCAAAAATCTCATTAGGTGTAATTGTGGTGTTTTGTTATTATTTTAATGCATTGTATATCATTTTTCTGAATAAACTAAGATTTGATCAATGAAATTAGTTGTTCTGGAAGAAGTGATACGTGTTGACAATACAGGGTGCCCAAGTGGTATGAGATCGTATGAAGGTTGGGAACCCCTGCTCTAGCACAATCAACTGGTGAGTTATAGAGTTGCAAAGTTGCATGAATTAGTGGCTCAATGCGTGATTTCAAAGTACGATTTTCTTGTACACCATCTCTCAACGTGTTAAGAAAATTCCACGACAGCTCGTAATAAATCAAAGTTAGATTCCCAGGAAATTTGCATTTTTTCTGGCTCTGATGAGAATCTACTTGTGAGAAACCACACTGTCGACTGTGCTATGAATGCACTGTATGTCATATTTTAGGCTTTCATTATGAACTGTAAAAATCAGGAGTTACCTGATTAAAATTCTATAAATTCCCAAGTTTTAACAACATCATAAACAGCAAAGGGAATCATGTTGTTGGTGGAAAATTAGTACAGCCTGCCATACCTTGCAGAGTTTGTTTTTGGCTTGCGACTAAGGAAAGAGGTTGCCGACCCCTGATCTAAACAGGATATATTTTGCCTATTGAGTGGGCATCTTGATTCACCTTCAATCTTTTTTAATTGCCAAACCCTAAAAATTGAAAAGTATGGATAAAATATGAATTAGAAAAAACATTAGGTATCTAAAAATCAATATTGTCAATAACAGCTATTTTCAAAACTTTGTCATAAATTGGACAAACACTTGCCATATTCTTTGTAAAGCATCTGACAACCCTGGTCTGGGTGGCAGAGCTGTTGTAACGAATTGCAGTACAGAGCATGCCCTTGTTTACAAGTANAGTGGATGTAACTTTTCGCATACACATTGGCATATCAATAACTTGAGATTGTTTTCTGTACATGCGGGCTGGCTTAAGTGTCAACCTGTCAACGAGTCATTGTGCCCAGCCGCCAAGGGAGTTTTGCCACGTGTGTGCTCACGCATGTTATAAACAAGGAATAACTATATTTTTGATATGTTGTGAGACTGTTGCAAAATCTTGTACATTCCTCTTTTAAGCTCCTTAGTGGATAGGTTGTTTTGCAATGCCTACATCATGTAGGGTTATTCCATTGCATATTTGTATAGAATTTGTGGACGACTGCTGTGATTTGTTGAACTCATATTGGCCCATTAGCACTGCAGCACGGTGAGTTTAGGCAACCAAATGTATGTTGTTTCTTCCTACTGTTATTATAAAGTTGTGAGCCCAGCTTAGTGTGTGTGGTGTCTGGTTCAAAATGGTCAATGATTTAAAAAGCATACAAACAGTTCACTGGGAGTGAAGATTAAAGGTTCTTTTACATTTTTTCAAACTGTAACCAATTGCTTTTCAAATAGGTTAATCAGGTTAGTGAACATTGCAAACCTGATTGCAAGTGGCTTATCGTGGTTACTCGCAGAACCATTATTCAATGCCCTTACTAGCTATCTCAATGATGTGCAAACTGTGACCTGTGAAGCAAAAAATAACAGTATATATTTTGCCAAAACAGTCACATAGTGGAAAGCTTTGCACTAATCTTGAAACACAAAAAGCAGCTAAAATGCAAGAAATCATCAGGTTATGGGTGGATTTGATGACAAATTGATAGAAGACCTTCTTAATCATCCATTCCCAAGTGCAAATAATGCAGAAAAAAAGAGGTGCTGTTTATTGAAAAGAATCCTTGCACAGCTAAGAATGCAACACTAATATCTTATAGAGTATTTATTTTGCCTACTGTGTAGGCTTCATAAGCTCTTATTTAAATAGAAAGTCTTGAACATTAAAAAGACTGCAAAATCTCTTAAACACAGAAAAAGAAATGATGTATCAGGTTTTTTTAAGAAAAATGTCAGGTATCTGGTATGGACCTGTAGGTACCTGAAAAATTTCCATTATTACCATTTCATAATATTGATTGCAGTATCTGTTCAAATATTTCCATTGGTAATTTTTTCTGATTCTAGGGACCCAATTTTCAATTTAGGGATCCGAATCGGGTCCTTAAAACACTTCAAAAAAACCTGGCTTTAGGTTTATAGGTGGTTTATTAGTTAAATATATTCCTCTTGTAGCTTGGTTTGAATTTAAAGAACAGCCCTGACACTTGACTAGTAGATGTAGGTTTTCAGATAAGTGGATATCAAAAACTAGCTGTTAACTGAAAAAACAGTGAATTGTTAAACTTGAACAAAATTTTGTCCTGATGTGCAAAATACAGTATCACATACTGCTGCACTCAACTTGTTTGTCAAACATTCAGTACCAAGCACAAACAGCTAAATTTCATCAAAAAAGATAGCAATGCCATTATTAAAACACTCCTTAAGGTATATACTTCAAAATTGACAACCATCTGCAAAAAATGTACAGGCCAAAACTGTAACTTGAAAAGTCAGGAAGCTCATTACTGGTCTAAGCACTGGTTGGTAAAACATGTGAAAAACTACCTTTGCTATGGCAAAGCAAACCTGGAATTCAGATTGAACATTTTATCGTAGTCTGAGGAGGTAAGGAGAGGGTTATGTTAGTGCACAGCTTGTCCTCCTGTAATGTTGATAGCATGTTTTAGGATCTCTTTGTTAGGTATTGAAATTTCTTCTAGGTAACGTAAACAAGGCAAACTTCACATCAATGAAGAGTTTTTAGCATAACATGCTTTTTGCAACATGTACATGAAAAATGGGTTACTGTGCACTGTTGGCTGTACAGCACATCGGTAAAAATGTTATGGTTAGAAGCTTGTACATGCAAGATCTTTAATTGTTGGCCAAGCATTTTTCCACTTGTTTAAGCCTTTTTCTTTGATTTTTGTTGCTTGTTGATCTCTTCTTGACATCTGGGCTTTTGAAAGTTCATGAAGTTTGTACGTTCATGTGGTATGACATAAAGGAAATCATGCATGAAGCAGGCTTGTTCATTTACCTTCAAACTAAAAATAAATACATACTAAATAAGGATAGAACATAAAGCCTAATGTGCTGCATGCTTTTGATTTATATTGTAAGGTTTCCCTGAAGTCTTTGTTCTATTGGTATATGGTTATGAACTGTTGGATGATCACATGTAGGAAAGTTGAAGTGGAATTGTGTGAAACTGTTTTTTTTCCAATGTAAAAATACTACAAATTTACCAGGTAATTATTTGATGTAAACCTAATGTTTGCTTTTTTTGTTCTCTAAGTAATTTTTGTAGTAGTCAGCCAAAGAAAAGAAACATAATTATTCCAAACGTAAATCAGTAACTTTGTCCTGCTGTTGGTATCCATAGAAAATTGCTGATATGGCTATTTGAAGAGGCGAAATGAAGAGGTAACCTATCAGAGTTCATCAATACTTCATGACCATTGAAATGTACCTCGTATTTTCTACATAGCTTTCATGCTTGTGCTGTAATGCTCTTATCACCATGAATATGTGCAGTGTCATATTTTAATAACCTTAATTGCAAAGTACCTCATGGCCTGGAATGCCATTTTCAAATCATTTCCCCCCAAATAGTAGAATGTCATTCTGTATTTTTTACTACAAGATTGTAATATGTGCTGATTTATTTCAATGGAAATATCTTTTAATACAGTACGTCTTTTGTCAAAGCATTCTGGGTGTAGAATCTTCTTTTGTATCATGCTTAGGCACAACCTGATCTGTGTGTCTTTAAACCTTGAGTTTATTTTATATATTTTAAACCCAAACTATATATGCAGTAGTGTCACTTCAGTAATGTTAGAGCCAGCTGGAAATTTTAGTCATGGGTTACCAAACATTGAAAGCTAGAAGTACCAGACACATCATTTTCTGGTAACAAGCAATTGCAAAATATTGCATTTGAACATAAAAATGTTCACAATATGCATATTTCTTGTCATTGTTTAATTTGCAAATATTTCAGGTGACTGCTCAGTTTTTTCTTTTTCTGTTTCAGCTTTGTACAACTTTCAAGGTTTTTATAAACACTGCTCTCAAACACTTTTCCAGGAAGTTGAAAACACTTTAGGCTTGGCTTGCTCTTGATAAAAGTGAATTGTTATATATCGCGTAAAAAAATAAAAATAACTATTACGACGGTTTTTCTTGTAATCAAAGGCTTTTGGATTTCATTCATAACACTTTATTTTGGATGCAGGAAACGTTTTCTGCTTCAATCAAATGATGGATTACCTTGTAGTTTAGTGCTTCTCCAGGAGACTGATAGCGGCGAAAGAGTCATTGGCCATGCTCGTTTCACATCAGTTGCAAATGAATCTAATGCCTTGATGCTATCATCAGGTGATGGATGCCGTAAATTTGTTGCAGTGTTATTACTTGCATGGGCGTCGGAAGGGGTTGGGGGGCCTTGGCCCTCCCCTGGAATTAGGAAATTTCAAAAAAAACGTTGTTTGCTTAGTTTCGAGTGGAAAAACAAAATTTCACCACTTTTGGCCCCCCATAGAAAAATTTTGGAAAAATCCCCTAGTGGCCTCCCCCTGGAAAAAATCCTTCCGACGCCCATGATTACTTGTGATGACATTTTAGCGTTAAAAATATTTTCATTACATTTCTGTGGCATTTGCACACATACCGTGTTTCCCCGATAATAAGACAGGGCTTATATTAATTTTCTTTCTGAAATTTACACTAGGGCTTGTTTTCGAGGGATGTCTTATTTTGATATATCAAAAAATGAAGTTACAAAGTAAAAATTAAAAGATTTCTAAATACACAGAAATTACGAAAAACTATCTACATTTACTTATCATTAACATATTTTTTATTCAGAAACTCATTAACAACAATTTATTCAAAAACAATCATATCCTCATCCTCTGGAATGTCTTGCAGGTCATCGGTTTCCAAAATTCCAGCAGAGTTTTCGCTTAACTCGATTTCCCGCAGAGTTTTCGCCAGTCAACTAGGGCTTATTTTAAGGGTAGGGCTTATATTAAAATCATCCTCAAAATCACGCTAGGTCTTATTATCGTGGAAACGTTACTTTAGAAGTAAGCTGGAAACCAAAGAAAGTTTTCATATTTGTTTTCGGCCTGTGACTTTCCCAAGGAACTAGCGCTAAACAAGATATTTTCCTTTTGGTAAATTTCTTAATTGTCTGGAAAGATCTCGGAGACTTTATTTTATTGAATATATTTTGTCGTTTGTTTCTCTTCACTGGATTTGAATTCAAACGCTGCCCCACAGACTCGTGTTTTACCTTTTTGTAAAGTGACGCTTATTACGTTAAAAACATCGTTAACAAACATGTTTGTCCGCTGGACGCTTCTCAAGAAGCAAAGTCTCCTGCATGTAATGGGCATGTCGTGCAACACAGAGCGTTCCACTTAAAAGTTCCCTGTTTGTCAGCTCATTAAAGTTTCTGAGCCTAGTCTTGAAATCTTGCTTCTGTGTTATCCAGTTTTTTGCATGTCATTTACAAGATTTTTAAAAAGTTGACTTATTAACTCAGTAATAGTTCAAACGAAACTGCGTGGACAAGGCTTTGGGAGAAACATGATGCACCTACTCGAAGGATTTGCTCGCGAGAGGTGCTGCAGTGTGATTTATTTGAACTCAAAACACGCAACACAATTTTATCGCAAGCTTGGATATACAGAAACGACACCTGTGGAGACATGTCACAGCCAAGCACTGCTGACCAAAATGTCGGACGTAAGTTAGTGATATCTTTGTCGTAAGCGTTGATGCAAACTAACCTAACTTTTACTTTTTACGTTTGTTTTCAGTTGTGTGATGCTCTTAACCGTAAATCGGTACAAGCAGAAAACAGCCACCAAATGGTCAGTTTGAGCAAAAAAGCGGAAACGGTGGGAAAATCGTTGAGCAACCACGGATCTGTTCCACTTCCGCCACCACTACCGAAATTGGCACAAGAGAAATCTGGCAGAAGTGACAAAGTGTGGTTGAAAAAGATTTTAACACCGGCAACCGACTGAGCACTTCTTCCGTGCAAACGCGAAAAATCAGCTATAAACAGGCCCGTAACCAGCTTGGGACACCAGGAGGGGCGAATAGTGTTCCGAGAGGGGCCCAAATTTTTTGAACCATGTCCAATAGTTTTAAACTATGTCCAACACATTTTTCCACGGGGGGCAAAAAAATTTGTAGGAGGGCGAAGCCTCCCCCTTGGTTACGGCCCTAGTTATAAATACCATATGCAGGTTAGATCTCGTTCATTGCCGTCGATGCGATGAACATGCTATACACCCCATGGCGGCCAATGCCGTACTAAGGCTTTTGCGAAGCAACACAACTCACGCGATGAATTGGAATTAAGATCAAAAGTTGTTGGATGGGGCAGCGTCACTTATTTGTCATAAAAAATGATCATTTTGGCATATTACTTAGCGAGATTGGATCTGCTAATTTTTCGGTCATCGTTTTTAATGATCGAAAAAAATTAAATCACTTCGGTTGTAATGTCCGAAAAGGTAGGCTAGTGAATACTGTTACGGCGAGTTCTAATACTATAACGGCTATTTTGTAGTGGCAATCTGTACAGCTCAAAGAACCCAAATCGTGCTCTTTTTCACAAGTGCAATGCTTTCGTTATTGCAAAAGTTGCGCTCAGAAAAGTGCTTCTCGCAGTTCAGGTGTGACGTAGTAAACTCTTTTTCACACGGCAACAACACTGGACCATCATCGTGCCTCAAGTTCTCAACCCAACCTTACAATCGTGATTACCACCCCTCTACTCTTATTGCGTCACAATGGTGTTTGTGTTGCTGCTATGTCTGAAAGGATCACATGAGCAGATCCGCATTCGCTCGACTTTTTGCCGACTACCAAGTGTCTGTAGATCAGACCTGCAGATATCCGCAACAAGCAAGCGGATGGCGCTTTCTTTTGTCTAGTTTTCAGTATCATCAGTTTCTGAAGGACTGACGCTAGTTATCACTGAATTTACTGCGCTATCCCTAGAAAAGCAGCTTCTAACATCCGCGCTCGTTTAAGGCAGGAAGCCGTTATGCATTTTAAAGTATAATGCATTTTGAAGTCTCATGCGTACAAGGGCGTACGCAAGTAGGAGGTTTTGGGGTTAACCCCCCCACTTAAGGTTGATATTTTACGAAAACAATTTTTCGGCAATGCAGTACACATGTGTGATTGCATCTGGAGTGGCGTTTAGGTGTCTCTAGTGAATAATGCTAGTTCATATTTAACGATATTCACAAGCCTATATTGGATTTGATATGGTTAATCATAGCCACTTACTTCAAAACAACCAGTGCCGGATATACATATAGGCTTAAGCCTAGGGCCTCAAGATCCAAGGGGGTCTCCAATAAACTGTGGTACGCATAAAGCCAATGGCCCGTATATGATCATTTAGGTTAAAGTTCGTCAAAAATTTGTCTTAAATTATTATATTCACGAAATTTAGTTTTATTCAACCCTCGTGTTGATAACGCCAGAGTCTTCCAACGAATTTCCATGAATCTCAATACGACGGTTGGTCAAGCCGCATGCCAACTATTGTGTCGATATAGCCTACTCAAAGCATGCTGGCTGCGTTCTGCGTTGGTTGAATCGTACCGATTGTTACGTGTGGCTCTATCAAAAGAACTTGTGGCTGTTCATGTTTGAAATGCACCTGATCAGTGGCATAACTGACGGGTGGCAGGTGTGCAAATCGACCCCCTGCCAAGCTAAATGTAAAAACCGGGCCTCCACCTAGCTTGTATTTTGGTATTTACTATTCTTTTGGTTTCAGTAGATTGTTGTTCGGAGTGTTTTCCGGGATTTCAGGTTTTTGTATAGGCATTTAATACCGGATTTGCTATTGTTTTTCACATATTTTCTGTGTTAGCCAGTGGGCTCTCTTCAGCTTAGTTTCCCCCTAGCTCAAACCTCTAGTTACGTCACTGCACTTGATTAAAGCAAGGTTGTACTGTAGATAAGAGCTATGTGTGGAGCTAGCAGCAGTATCCTACAATAAAAGCATAGTTGTTTCTGCGTGACTGAGCAATACAGTAGTTTTTCTAGCATTTTTATCGCGTAAAGCTCGATTGGTATTTTTAGATGTGATTTTTTCACTTGAATTATCTTCAGTAAAGTCATCCAGAAATCAGATTATTATTAAGTACTTGCGCAAGTTTGTACTGCTCCCATGCTAAGCAAATCAGAGAAGATGTTGATGAGCTTGAATAGCAAGCAAAAGTCACTTTGCCAGCTGACAAACACAGAACTCTTAACCCAACGAGACAAAGAAAAGGACAACACCGAGGAAATGACAAAGCACGTTTGGGTCTGACGCCTTAGATTAGTGGTTCTTAGTTTATGCTACCACGCGAAGCCTTACTTCTTAGCTTGATGGTCACTTACTGCCCAGGCGAAAGGTCCTTTTCAAGATTCAAAATAACCAAAAATGAATCAAAGAGTCGCCATGTTCCTGGAGAGGTTGTCCACACTAAGCATTCGTTGCATTATGAGTGACGAACTTGGGCAAACAAATTGTAATGAATTCTTAGATAATTTTGTGATGAAGAAGGACAAAACCTTTTTACTGTTTACTGTGTTATGTTCAGCCTTACTTGATTCGATGACTGTAGCTTTTTATTTCTTTATGCGTATTTAAATACTGACAGCATAAGCGAAATTTAAACCTGTTCAGTCGCCACGGTGGTCGTTGGTGAGCTCAGCCCTTCCAAATATGAATATGAAACGCTATGAGTCAGTAAAGATTTTATCAAATTTTTGAGAATCAAGTCCCCTTGCGCAACTTTAAATCCTCTATTCAAGACTTTCTGGCGACGGTTCTGGTATTTACAACCTCACATCTTTTCCCGCGACAGTTTAGTTTCGTTCGATTCTTACTAGTCTGAAAAAGTAAGAAACACGCGAATCGTGAACTTAACAATTACAACCATTTGGGTGCTTTCAGCTAAGTTTCCCCACTGGCACAAACATTTACAGTAGTTACGTCACTGTTGTTATTCTGAAACAAGAACTGTAAGGCAGGAGCAAAGTACTCACGAACTAATAGCCTATATGGAAACAAGTGGAAAGAAGCAATCTACAAACCAGTGGCAGATCCAGACCAGGCGCTTAGGGGGAAGTCAAATAGAGGGCGCCAAAAAGGTCTTCACCTTTCTTGCTTAAACATCAAAGATTGTCTGCGACAATCGTTGGGTGTCACACAAAAGTGATTACCTTTTGTAGGCCAAAAAGTGGCCATTTTTGTTGGTCGAACTATGCGATTTTTCAGGGAATGACCACAGATTGAAAGCGCTTTGTATCATTAATTCAGAAAATGTTTGAAACGGGTCCCAAACAATGGGCCTCATTTTTCCCAAGTTACAAATATATCGTATATGTACAAAATGTATTTAAAAGGTATAAAAGCATGCTGCGCGCTAGGGTTTGCCTTTGTTTTGGTTATCCGGAGCGAAATCAGTGAAGAACTGTCAGAAACGCATTCCCGACCTGGTTGGAATTAGAACGGTTCTTCTTTGACTTGGAAGTGACAACTCAAGTCCCACAAGCTAAATGACGATCACGTTTCCAAGCGAAGCTTGTGCATTTACATCAGGGATATCTATAAAGGAGTTTCTAGATAACCCTGATTTACATGTACATGAAAAACTTATTTATTGCTGAAGCGACAATTCAAAAACAAAACGTGAATGAAAGGCATTTGTCAGGACACTACTCCCATTTTAGGTAGCTCTGCTGGCTATCGTGAAAAATGATCTCATTATCGCATGATAGATTCAGACTGGACCTTAAAGCATATTGCCCTAAAATACATTTAATGCCACTTATAAAGGTAGATTTTCAATCAATTGTTTAATATCGTCTCACATTTTCGACATTGAATTGCTGATGTTTAAGAAAAAAAACATCAATCCTCTAGACCAGGTTATTAAAAAAGGTTTGACACTGTGTTCAACAGAAGTGGAAGCAAGCGGGCTGATCCCCTCAAATTAACAATCAATACCTCCAAAGTCAAGCTCTAGTGAACACAGTCTCCCCTTGAAGTCATTTTTCAATTCATTGTAGACTATTACGCAACACCCCGAACAAGCTCAAAGCCACCCCCAATGCTGTTGATCTGACGATGGATCTGCTTCTATCCAGCCAAGCCAGAAAACACAGATGAGAATCAGCCTATCACCAATTTAAAACCACGAACCTTCGCCAACACCACAGTCACCAGTAAAAAAGTTAGTTTTCACCAGAAGATTGCTTTTCTGCTCAAATTTATATGATGTAAGCGGAATGATCTAACAACCAATAAGCTAAGCATTTTTCTATCGGTTACAGATTTCGCTAACCACGCCAAATTTGTCTTTTCGTAGCCAGCGTGAGTTGTCTACGTGTTTGCAATGGCAACAAAAGGATGAAAACCACACAGCCGTCAGTCATTGTTGTCAGGCGGGGGCAAAAGACGCCGTCATCCCCCAATTTTGGACTGCAAATATTCACATGTTGAGCTAAAATTGTTATGACTGCGTAAAACCTATTGTTCAATCCACCGAGCTGTAGATAGCAAGTACAAAGTTGCAAATGGGCCTCACTTTGAAGCCCAAACCCGGCCCGAGCCCAACATTTATTTTTGAAGCCCGAAAGTCAAATTTACCGAGTGAGTCAAGATATGCGCGACTGTGGGGTATCAAAAAACGTAGTGTGCGGGTGTAGCTGCAAGTACACGATTTTTTCACTCCCAAAATAGCAATCACCTTGACCAAAACATTAACTTAAACAAGCACAAACTCAGCTTGTTAGTCAATGCTAGTACTGCGAAATGCAATGTTTCTCAACATAAAAACAAAATAACACGACACTACCCACGATGGCGCTGAAGGCATAAAAGGAACCATTTAGGATAGCGCTATTGGCATGAAAAGCCGAATTGTAGGGAATCGTTTCTTAACACAAGCGAAGAATCGCGTAAGTGATTGATCTTTTCGACGCAGTGTTATCGTTGCGGTCTTCGCAGCAGTGACATTATTGAAATATTAGGTTCAATACGACGGTTATCATTTCGACAATATGACTGTTTTCGCTGAACAAGCAAATGGAAAGGTTCAGTTATTAGTCTTGTTCTCCCCTCCATCAAAAGTCTAGCCCGCGATCTCTGTGTCATATGAATATGTTACAGTGTACAAACACATTGATATCATGATCAATGCTTTATATTTTTCGGAAAATATTGAAATATTAGGTTCAAAACGACGATTATGTCATTGTGACAATGAGACTCTTTTTCCCTGGAGGAGCAAATAGGTAGGTTCAGTTGTTGGTCTCGTTCTCCCCTCCATCAAAAGTCTAACCCGCGATCTTTGTGTCATATGAATCTGCTACAGTGTACAAACACATAAATACCAAGATCAGTGCTATATGTCTTGCGGAAAATATTGAAATATTAGGTGTGCTATATGTCTTGCGGAAAATATTGAAATAATATTGAAAAAAAATATCAATATGACGGTTGTCATTGCGACAATATGACTGTTTTCGCTGGAGGAGCAAATAGGTAGGTTCAGTTATTGGTCTCGTCCTCCCCACAGTCAAAAGTCTAGCCGGCGATCTCTGTGTCATATGAATCTTCTATAGTGTACAAACACATAAGTACCAAGATCAATGCTGTATGTTTTGCGGAAAATATTTAAATATCAGATTAAATATGACGATTATATCATTGTGACATTGAGACTGTTTTTCGCTGGAGGAGCAAATAGGTAGGTTTAGTTATTAATCTCGTTCTGCCCTCCATCAAAAATCTTGCCCGCGATCTCCGAATAATATGAATCTTCTACAGTGTACAAGCACGTGGATACCAAGATCATTGCTGTGCGTTTTGCGGAAAGTTGTTTTGTATGAGTTTGAAATGTCCTGTTTTTCGCACATTGTCATATGAATGGACATATTCTAACGGGATTTACACCCCTTCATGTTTGATTGCTTCAAAATTTCTGAGCATGACAGTGGTGTTGAGGGTGTTTGCCAATGCAATGTTATTATGAAGCCCTCAAAAAAAATTTTTGTTTGAGGTTTCAGCCGTGAAATTTTTATTGCGAACCTCGCATCCATTGAAAAAGTCAGGCTAGTTTTAGTTTGGTTGTGTCGGGACTGGGGTTTGTAGGTTATTGTAGAGGTCCCTACTAGTTGAGGGGTCAACCTCGTTGTTGCAGGAGCACAGGTCGGTATCCCAACTAAGCAACCTGACGTCTTGAAGTTGCTGAGCCAAAGCAAGGCAAATTAAAAGGCTCTCACCACTTTGTTCGCTAATAACTCTCCAGTAGTACTCTAAGTTGACTGCTTCTTTCGATTATATTCAG
>JGI24021J15306_10005816_pt1 | contig 14705 bp, 11 predicted proteins | sample Ectturendosymbi1_FD_15306 | JGI IMG/M metagenome (IMG submission 15306)
AAGGAAACTAGTTTCGTGTTCGACACATCTTCAGTCCTATGCGAAAGTTGACAATGAAACAAAATTAGAAAAACTACGTACTGTTGCTAAGAACAAAAGCTAAATTTAATTAATAAAGGCAAAGAACTACTCCTTAGTTCACTAGACCGATTACATTTTTTATGCTTCATTTTTAAATGTCAGAATTGCTTCGTAACTTCTTTTGTTTTCTTTTCTGTGCGAAACGGGTCCTAATGGCTCAAAAATATTTAAGGTCGACTCGCCTGCGCTGTCTTAGGGTAGTTTACACTTCGTAAGCAGAGGAGATGCTTGAGCTAGCTAAGGCTTCAATATCCTCCGTTTGAGGTTGCATGCAGGACACAAAGATTTCACGGATGTGACGTAACGGTGAGTTAAAATCCTACACCGAACTAAATAGCTGTTCGACTGACTCAAACGCCTCACTTGAGGCGTCGACTTGTCAAGACTTGTTGCAGCGTCTCTCTGACACATTCCTGAACATCCGTCATTCCTCATCCATCACAACTGTGAATGCGGCACTCAAGAGTGACCTGCGTGCACGTTGGACAGCGGTTCCCACTCATACAAAGCGGTTCCGACTCGTGTGTGTTCATATTCTAGCCACTCTTCTAAGCTCATCGCAGCCATCGACCTGCCGTGCAGCTTGCGTTCGGAAATCGGCAAAAACGCTGTGTGATCATGTCCAAAGTATGCTGGAAAACTTTGCGTGATACTCAAAAATCATGAAAGCGTGGCAAATGGTGCTCTCATCTATTTATGTTAAAAGAGAATTGTGCTGTAGCGTATGTTGTACACAGGTACGGCAGCCTGGTAAGTCTGCGAGTTTCTTATCTGCTTGCACATTTGGTAATACATGGTAGAAAACAGTTGCACGATGCTGAGACTTCGTTCTTTGAACTAATAACCACGCGTTTGTAATGTGCGAACGTCAATTGCAGTTTACCTATCCAAAGAGGAAGTGACTGTTGGAAAACTTTACGGAATTTTGTTGCTACTGGACTACTGGAGGGCGTACAAGAGCAAAATGCAAGGCATGCCATCCTACTTTGAAAAAATGAAAGTTCCTGGCGGAGGCAGACAACCAAGCCCTCCCTGTTCTCGATCGATTTCTAACGCCCCAAGTCTTGCGTCCATTGTTCCAGAGGTTTCTGCAAACGTAAGTGTCACAACGTACTTGCGCGATACTTGTTTTCAAATTGAAAACTTTTGATAAAGAGGCTCTTCGTCACATTGAGAAACTGCTGTGATAAAAATGAGTCTACTCTCAGTCTGCGACGAACAGTTTGTCAACAGCCAACTTGGCGACATGCAATTCGTCACGTGATGTGTGTGGTTTATGGTCACTTCGGCGACAAGCCAATTTAGTTGGCACGGTGTGACACGCCGTGCTGTCTGCGACATTATATGTCTGGTCGAATTTTAATCTAGCTCATATCACAGTGGACGGGCGAAATCGCGTGTTTATAAGAAAACAGCTTTGTGGTGATAATTTGAAAAAATATAGATGTTTGTACTTGCTTGAGGATATGCGTAAATAGTTTTAAAAGAAAAGTGAAGAGAGATTATCGAAGAGCTGTAAAAAGTAGGCAGGTACAAAAGTGACAATTTGATTTTTTGGGTGGCATATATCAAATACTGATGAGTGATGACTGAATATTAGATTTTAAGCCGCAGAGAATGAAGTTTCGGAGATCGCAAAGGTTAAACTGTACAAAATGTTTTTATTATATCCTGTAAGTCAGGTCCAAATAAAGGCTGCAGGTTCAATTTAATGTTCCCGAATAAAAACGTTCTTCATGAATACTTTGGAAAGACGCTTTCAATCGTATATCAGCAGATCGTGCCGCGAAATAGTGCTGTGTCCCAACAGTACATTAGAAGAAGTGCTTTTGTCATTAAATGCTTCATTGTTATCAAAAGCAAATGATTTTCTGCGGCACTGATGTATCGATGAGTGATGACTTTAACGTAGAAGTCTCATAAGAATTTATGAGGTGGTTATAGATGTAGACATACATGCAATTTACAAGATACATATGAGCTATATCGTCAGTTGAACAAAACCGAGTAAAATTTACACAGGTTATTGATTAAAAAAAAACGAAAAAACTAAATTTTACTCTTCAAACAAAGCCAATCCCCCAAATACCGTATCGACTTTTCATAGAACACGTCATAACCGCGTCAGCAAGTTGTTCGAGCATTCGGTGATCAGATATATTAGTGGCGCACAAGAACTTCCTGGCGTGATTTATGACAAAGTTAACAATATTTCTAAAACGTACGTGTTCCGTATACGGTATATTGTTCGCGAGAAGTCACGATTGGGAATGTCAACGCATAACAAGATTCTCTGCGTCAGAGACTCCCACATTTAGTTAAGGTAAAGTTTTGAGATTAATATAAAGGTTCCGCAATGCAACTAATATTCTACACCGCATACCATTGGCGAACAAGATCAAGGCATAGACAGCAAACCGCTGACAAAATGCGTGATAAAACGTGATGCTTTATAACTGTCGGCCTGTTGACACGGTGCAATGACTGACAGCTTTGTTATGGTAAGTTTTCTGCTAGGTTCCTACGAAAATGAATTGTTAACCTGTGTCTAAGCACAGGATATTTCTTGTCTTTTTTCAAATGCTTGACTTCAAACAGGCAACAGACAGTCTCTGCGCGTCCCCGCAAACTGCCATTTACGTCTTTTATCTCGAACAGCAGTTGCTGGTTCTTTAACCTGTCCCCTACTTCTTCAGGCCGGGGTGAAAATTCCTGAGTCTTGCTGTGGACTGCCACCCTACACATCGCGGGACACCACACCATATTCCAGTCCAGTTCATGAGAAAAGTGTGCAGTTTCTGTCGCCAGGACAGAAGGTTAACGAAGTGTGAATGTTATATTGCCTATGGTTGCATTGGTTGCAGATTTTTCTCTCTGGCTTAGTTCAAACACCCCGAAACACTTTTTAAATTTGGAAGTGAGTCGTGAATCAGAAGTTGTTTGTTCAATGCTCATACCAAGTTCTAGGACAAATCATAGGTTGAAAAACCTTTATTACTTGTTACAAAGTCGACCGAAAAAACTGCAGATCATATGCTTCTCTTAGATTGTTCAACTTGTTTAAAACAACCGTAAACAAAATAATGGCGTATCCAAGTAAAAGTTAAAAGCCCTTTACTACAAAATAAGCAGTGAGTGTATGCCAGTGCAAAAATTTAGTTCATTCTTTGGTCAGAGCCCACATCAGAAAACACATCAAAACAACACTACGGGTGAAGAAGGCGAATCAGTCGCAAGTCACACGATGCAGTTTAATCCGGAGCAGCAGAGAGCAGTTGGGACTGCAATGGATGAGGGAGAATGCTCTTCACGCTTGCAGTCTTCCAGTGGCAGCATTGTGCCGTTCAGTTTCTACCAAACAACTGCTCTAGATGACGAGCAAGCAGAGCATCAAACCGGCCAGATTTCGTATCTCCCTTACATAGCCATTACACTTGACCCGGATAGTCAGGATGATCTCAACGACGCAGCTGACGATGAAGAACGTTTGCCGTGCTGTGATGAAAGTCTTTCGCCCCATCGCCGCGGACGAGCTGTCTCTATGCCTCGATTGTATGATTACAGTGCAGAGGTAGAAAATGGACGTTGTGCAGTGACCACATCCGCATGAAAGTTTCGTCAATTTCTTGTTGGTTTTCGGCTTCTGGTCTACCGATAGTCTAAGGTGTACCGGAGCAATGATGCTTGTGCATTAAAAGGTGTCCAGTTTGATATGTGGTGTAAATTGTGACGTTGGGTTGGTGATGTGCTCTTGTGAGTTGCTGCAAATTTACACAAGGGATTGGATATTTCGTTGATGTTGGTCGGACTGCTGCTTTCTGCTATGTGAATGCTCACCATGCTGTCAGCAATAAAATGTCGTGAAATCCATCCTATGTTGTTGTCAGCGTTGTGTTTACGTTGTTTGATATTCATTTGATGAGTACACCAGCTAGCACTATACTTTACGCAATCGTAATGGTAGCACAATCTACTGAAGAGTTGAAATCTGTTTGAAATCACGCTTGGCGCCTGTTGGCCATCCTAGATTGCGTTCATGAGTCTTTAGAACAGGGATCTCAAACACGCGACCCGCAGGTCGCATGTGGTCAAGGAGGGTGTTTCTTGCGGCCCGCGATGCTTTGTGAGAATTTTCAAATACTTAACATTTACGTTGTTTAGTTTATTCACCGAAATTTGAAAGTGCTTGACTAGCAAGTGAACAATCTCTTTTAAACGAACGTACAGACGGCTAGAAATGATATGCCTATAAGTCATGATACCTTTCGCTGAAAATTAAATACAAAAACTGTTTTCAGTAAGGTTCAGGTACCGCCATTGTTGCGTCAGCGTCATAATGCGGCTTCGGGTTACTTGATAAGTCCTCATCTGACCCTCGAAGCAATTTGAGTTTGAGACCCCTGCTTTAGAACAAGGGTTGGTGTACATCCGCGTAAATTCCCAAAGAGCTTGCAGCGTACTGCGTTGACACCAAGAGCTTTTTCCGGCATTTCTATTGACGGAAGCTATCAGTCTGTGAATTTGAATCCGTTTTATCTGAAGTTAGATGACTATTTTGCCTTCAGCATGTAACGCTGTAATTTGTGGCCTAAAGCTGCATTTACTTAGTCTTTTATAAAGGTAACTGGCTACTTATTGACCATAGCATAAAAGCTGCCTATCATGTAAAGTTGTTCACATCGTTCGATCATTCTGTGGAAACTCAATATATATGTTTAATAAAACAAGAGACTACTGCATCTGCAAAGTTAAACATGATTTTTTCTTTTCTCAGGAAGGATATAATTGTCTCACTGTGAATGATGGATTGAATATGAAACGTTCTTATTCTACCTTACCAATGGATCCAGGGCCACGTCCTAGTAGCCCAAGAAGTCCGGAGTTAGGCGAGAACGTGACATCATACGATGGTAGGTGCCCTCAGCAAAGCTTACAATAAATTGTATTAGTGTTTCGTGATATTTTGCGTTGAGAAAATGACTGACTATCCTCCGGGTTTCAAACAGATCACTTTTTATCGGCTGAATGAAGTTATAAGTAATATCGCGCTGTTGATGTAGCATTTTTGCTTGAATCGTGCGGCAATTTATGAACAAAAAGAAATTTTCGCTTTACAAACCCTTTTCACAATGATTTTTTGATATTAGAAGATACGCGGCGAAGTTGGTCGGACGTAGATGGAGATTTTTCGACTGATGTCGGACACTTAAGTTTTCAGCGATCTTCGATGAAACTTGCCCGATAAATCGCAGTATTACAGGTCCGATGTAGAATGTGTAGGTGGTAGCAGTAGTTGCAGATATAGGTATTCTGGCTTCTAGGGTGCATTTGGATTTGTGATTACTTCATAGATGTAGGGCAGCTCCGAACCATAGTAATAGCAGCTGCTGCCCTCTTCTCTCTTTAAATTGGAACATAGAATTGAGCTGGTTTCGAGCGTGTTTTTCAAGGTTTCAATTAGTTCGCAAACGGTCGTCCAGAATGTTGCTGAGATGACCTGTTAGAGCCACGACGACAGGCATTCTAGCGCAAAGAAAAGCTCACCAAGCAGCTTTATCGTGCAGTAGAACGACTTGCCCCCTCTTTTGAATACGCAATCGAACTGCGACTGAGCGCTAAGTGGTGGCACCTAAACGTTCTTAAACCTCTGGCCAGGTGTTTCAAACATGTTTTAAGAATTGCGAGCATTGATGGCTTGTGATGGGTTGGTTGCTGCACAGAGGTTTTACTGCGTTGTGGTGAAAATTCAGATATAGATTAAGTCAATAGTACAGTAACTTTTAGCTATCAATAAGAGACGCAAATCTCGTTGCATGATCTTCACTGTTGGTATATTATACCAGGTTGCGACACATGCATCCGTTAAATCTTGGCGAAATTTGTAACTAGTGATCTCGTTGCAACCCTTAGAACATGATAAATAAGTGAACGAATTTTTTTATTTTATTGCTACCAGCCGTGACTTCATTTCGATTCATGCATCTTTCCTTGATAGTCGTGTCCATCTCAAAAACTATGTGGTAACTGACCTTTCACCAATAACAGCCTGTCCACCTGTCAGTTAGAAACAGTGTTAATTCGCAATCTCGAGAAATAAGTGGTCGAAAACAACGCGGGAGGTCATAGCGTGTGGACAAAAGTTATAACGGGGGCGAAAACCCTGAATCATCGTTTGATTAACTTCATTAGACTGCAATTACTCAGATCTATTTCTTGCTGATTTCAATATAACGGTAAGAGGCGGGTACTGCAGGAGTTCTTTTTTTGCTGTTGAGAGGTAGACGCGATCGGTTGATCTCATCAAAATATTCACCGAAATTTCGATACTTCGTGAAGGTCACCAAGCACATCTATCACACTGAACTATGGAACCACACCTTGCGTTGATTCCTCTGCGTAAAATTAAAAGAATCACCCCACGTTTTTGTTTTGCTCTATATGGCGTGAGGGGCAATAACGATATGCCACGGATAAGAAAGGGTGATGGGACAACAGAGTTCGAAAAATATTTGTTTAGAAATATGTTTTTTTCCATGTGTGCATTAGTTTTGCATGTTTTTGTAGTCTTAAGAACATCTTCACTGATGTGGAGTAGGTTTGCATGTTATCGTTGTATTTGTCGCTTTGCATAGTTGCTTGAACAATCCTGTTAGAGGTTTGCTGTGTTTGGTGTATGTAGGTGTCAAATGTGCTGCATGCCGTCGTGTTCGTGAAGAAACATTTTTTCTGTCTAGTTGTAATACACCCCTACTCGCGACCAGTCAGTGCCTTGCGCACTCCTGCCTCGCTTCCTTCCACTTTGTCGAGCGGCGTCTTCACCAGCGACGACAGCGACGACGAATGGGACGTCGTTTTGCGCCCAAACAACCTCGAATCTGGAAAATCTGCGGTTTTGTTTCATAACCACAGCAGCACCCCCGCGTCGCACCAGCACCCTTCGATAAGCGAACCGTGCTCTGAATGTCAGTCTGACGTGCGCTGTGCTCTTTCACGTGCAGACAAGCGCTTGAAACCACTAACTCCTGTGTATGAAGACGAAGAGTTTAACTGCTCCGGATCGTCGCCTCGAAGTAAATCGCATCAGTCTGACAAGGTCGTACATGCTACAGCTATCATTCCTCCTAGTTTGTTCAGTGGCGCTGTTCTTTTAGACGTTGCCTCCGAGTCGCAGGACAATTCAACCCCAGCGACAACATCAGCAAATTATGATTGCGCTTTTTCACGTCTCTCACCGAGCACCAACTTTCCTACACGAAATCAAGAAAACACTGCTCTGCGCAACGCGGTTTCATCAACAGATAGCAAAAATGAGACTGTTAAGAAACCTTCCACGAGCGAAACGACTAGCTCGAGTGCTCAGGAAGAAGAGGGGGCGATTAAAAGTTTCTTTTCTTCTTTTCTTAGCCGCGTTCCAACAAGGGAATGGCATGCGGCAAAGGCTAACGATCAACCAGCTGATGTTGAAATACCACTGCAGAACATTGGTGATGTAACATTAACAAAATATCCCTGCCGTGAGCAGTCAGTTGATACAAACGAACATTGTCGACTTATGTAATCGAAGCCAGGCCACTTCAATTTTTAGCAAATACCACTGCGCTGTCAATATATCCATTTCGATCAACAGTGGGTCTAGAATACATGTTTCCCGACCTGATATGTATAAACGACCGCGTAACATTTTCCAGAAGAAGCAAACACCTCACTGCAATATGATATTCGTGGTCAACTAAAACAGTCCAGTGATGTGGCCGATCGTTTCTCTGCGATTTTCGCACGCTGTAGTTAATTCCGGTCCCAGATTTAGTCAAACCTGACTAAAATGTACAGTAGTGAATTTCCATTCCGCAACAAAATGGAGTTTGCAAACTTCCTTGAGCCATCGATTGTCTTTTTACGTGGCATTAAGCAGAGGTGTGGTGGTAAAAAAGTGTTGGAACCCACCAAAAAATTAGGCCTTTATGCTAGGGTCCTGCGCAAGAGATAGCTTGTCATTTATTTATGTGACGTCTTGAGCTGCAAACAAGAAAGCTGAGTAAAAATACATATCTTCAAGTTAGGTAATACTGAAAAAAGTTTGGGAACACCGTTCCCATGCGTTCCCGCCCCAATACACTCCTCCATTTAAGTGCACTTACGAACGTACTTTTCAGTAAACCTAGGATTTTGCTGATTCCTCCACAACTGAACGAGTTCGGTTGAATTTTGAAACAACACTCTCATACTTGATTAGTAGGCAGGAACCTTTTTTGCTACAAACAGCAACACATAACGTCTAAAATTCCGTATAACAATACCAACATAATTTGTTTGCAATGCGCGACTGATAAACGTGTTCAACTTGATTTAAAGATTTGCATTATTAGGTGTTGGCCTTGTGAATGTGTAGGCATGAGCCTTGTTTTTCGCAACTGCTGATGAGCTTGCCATTCACTAACCTACAGCGGTCATGCCCTCAGTCTAATCGGCAGTGGTGCCGTCGCTGTGGGCAAAAGTTTCACGTCACCCCACGGCCTAGTGCTTATATATCCGCGAAAACCCAAGCCGAGCAAAAGGATACGAAGATGGGAGAAAGTCCACTTGCAGGCAGCCCCTTGCACGGTCACAGTCAACGTCACGCTGCTCTGTTGTGTATCCCATTCGCGACTGAATTTATAGTGAGTGCATAACAAAAAGTTACATTTTTGTACACTTGCTCTACTTTATTTTTATGAAATAATTAGGTTACATTGAGCAAAAACTTACTAGACGGTAAAATTGGGAGGGGTTTCATGTGTACCATCAGTCTTTTTGGCTGGGAGGTATGTGTCCCAGCAGTCTTGAAGTAAAAGGAGTACAAATCTAGAAAAATTGAACTTATTAACCACAAAGCACATAAATCAATGACAATGCAAAATAAACTAATGTCACCAAAGTCTCTAAACGAAAGGCATAAAAAAGACACAAAATTTAGCTTTTGTGACCAGCTGTAAAGGAGGCTATGAAGTATGCTATACCCATTCTGTGCACAAGGTCTTTGTTTGATTTACTAGGCCCTTTTTTGCATACCCAGCCCATCTTCGACGAGTTTTGCTACAACTGGGAGTTGAGATCCAACATGCGTCATTACACATGCGCGCTTCAGCGGTCATCCACCTCTTGATTTTTGTCTCACTCCTTTGCATTGAGCATGGTGTATCACACTTTCTTCCAGTTCCACATGAAAGGGTCTTCCATGACGATATAGTTGGTGGTATATGACCCAAGCTGCAAACATTAACATTCGATAAAGAAGTTTTTTCCTCCATTTCAGGGACTTTCTATCAAGGTCACAAGGCTGACCATTTGAGCCACACGATCTATACATGTCACGCAACAACATATTGAAAAATTTCACTAGTCTTGCGTGGGAGGTGTAGATCGTATGAAAAACTGTCAGCCTTCCATTGGTATAGTATGAGATATGCATAAACAGAGAGTAAGGAAACATCTTCACAAGCGTATCAAATGGACGTGACGTGTTCTTGCGATCACAGAGCTCTGGAAATCTTTTTTTACTATTGGTCATCCTTGGCTGAAAATTACCTGCAATCGTAAACCAGACACATGGGCTTGAAGTCCCATCTACGCTATCATCTTATGATGCGCTGTGTGCATTCAAATTATCATCAACAGCTAGTGTCATATTTCCAGACAATGATCGATCACTGTCAGAAGACGATGGATAAATCGCTATCACTGACACTAGACTCTGATTCAACTGAATATGTTTATAGCTTATACATCCTCACCGCTCGTACTATATCGAGAGGACATAGGTTGCACCAACTTCAAAATCATGAGAAATAAATATTGTGTTCTCATGCAGTTGAGGTCATAAAAGCCTATTGGGACACATGGGTGCCATTAGCATACCTCAAAAAAGCCTGGTGGTGCAAATGAGTCACAATAACAAAAAAGAACTGCTTGCCTTTGGTAATCGCCGCATTGGTATCTGCAAATGAGTTTGCCAAACACCACTGAGCAGTCACTGTCAACATACTGCTAAGGATGTCCGCAAAAAGAGGCTAAAACTGCCACAAATTGTGCACAACATGGGAAGCCATTCCAGCTGGCATCGAATAAAACGGCTGAAAAACGCAACAATCACACATGTTACAAGATCTATTTTACCGCCAAAATGATCAGCTGTAGCAAAAAGCCGGAAAGAAGCAAAGTTGCATTGTTTTCGGAACACTACATTACCAGTAGTCATATTGAGCCAGGTGGTGGGATACATGTGTCCCAGTAGTCGCGAAAGGGGTCTGCTGTGACCATTCAATTACTTGTTGTGCTTAAATGCACTTTGCTCCATCGCTGGTTGGCAAGATTGATAATATAGCTCGTCTCGGATTGTGCTAAACACGGGTATAAAACAGGCTGAGGTTTGTCCTCACGTGTTACTTTTGGTCCCCAGGCCGTGGGTTGCATTTGAGTCGTGTTTTGTTAGCAACATTGTAATGCAAGATATCTTAATCATTTTCGGTACGGCGCCCAAATTTGATGTTGAAAAACGTCGGACACGCAATGCGACACGTAGTTGTTGGCTCCGCTGTAAATATAATTCAAAACGTGTTTTACGTTCTTAATTTCAATAACAAAAGCCAAGGTTAGTAAGAAAAACCAGAACTTCCGGGATGTTAATGTTAATATGAGATCAAATTAGGGTGTAGGAAACTTTCAGCTTAAAGTCCTTGAAACTCAAGGTACATATATGATCACCACATATCAATGCCACGTATCAGTTTTAAATCAAGTCCATGTCATTAAAGGTTCAAGTCCATGTGATGAAACTGCACAGAACCTCTTTAACATTTGCTTACAGCAGAAATACTCTCACCCAAAAAAGATTGTTGCGTTACCGAATCAGCGTGGTTTGCGTGGGACCAATGCGACCATGGCCGGATTTTGGGGAGGGCAAAGTGGGCACCTGTCCAGGGGCCTCCACAGCCATGACTCGTGAGCCTCTGGTTAAGGCTGGTTAAGCATATTTAATGCGAATATCGTAAAAATAGTTGAACGAAAGCAAATATTAACTTTGAAAAGAGAAGGAAAAATTGAATACAATATCTCTCTAAGAAATAGTTACTCTTTTGAGGGGCCCGTACACTGGCGTAGCCAGCCCAAAAGTTTGGGGTGGGGCGGACAAAATGTTTTATTTTAGGCTAATAACACTATTTTGCTTGGGATCATGGGCGCAATTTGGTGGGGGCAAGGGGGACATCCCCCCACTTTTTCAGGTGGGGGGATATAATATGCCATGTCCCTCCACTCTTTCTCTTCAGGTTTTATATTTGGAGAAGTTCCAAGAATAAAAGTGACCTTTGTCACGTTTTGTATGAAGTGCTTTTCATGTTAGATGTTACGCATAGCGAAGTTGATGTTGAAACAGAGTTTGGTGTGATATCACTGGATTCTGTAAGTTTATAAATTTTAGCTTCAATAAAATGATATTTACCAATTTTCGAATTTCTAGAGACCGCGAAAGATGGTTAACTGCTTCTGTCCGACATTCTACCCAGTGAGGTGTACTGTTAGAAAGGTTATTTTCTTGAAACAGTGAGAGTTTTACAGGTGCACATGTGAGAGACTACAGTACAGCATGGATTTGGTTCGCGTAGAAATGTAACTTGTTTTTTCTGTAACGTTGGTTGTCACGTATTCAGATACAGACAGGTAAAATTTAATGATGCTAGTGTATATAGACATAACCATATTTTTGTGATTGAAAACCAGGACGCTTCAGAACAACGAGCCTTAGCAGGAAATCAAACAAGTTCCGGTACGAAATAAATTCTTTCAATAACCTATAATTGCACAAAGAACAACGAAACAGAATCACGCATCATTCTTCAGCAAGGTGGTTAAACAGACTAATCAGAGCATGCTAATATTCGTGCAAGGCTATGCTGCCTGACTGAACTTTTTGGTTGACCAACCGGGACGCCGGGACAAAGCCTTTAAACCGGGTCTGTCCCGGTTAAAACAGGACGTCTGGTGAACCTAAGTGTATACAATGTTAGAAAGTTACATTTTCAGGCAAATATCTGCAAATCTTTTGCCGAAGACAAAAGCAGCCCTATTTTGGAGACTTAATTTTAGGATGGGCAGTTTTGCAAAAGCCTATTTTCAACCATTAGTAAATAGGATTTCAATTAAATCGTCGGAGAACTATTTATCTAGCTATGTATTAACCTATAGCTATAGCTCAAAATACAAGGACTTGACTAGGAACCAAAGATAAAACATAGTGGCCAACAAATTCAAAGCATATTTTTTCGTGAATCTTATACTTTGTGCTTATGCTGAATGCATTGGTTCGTAAGTCGTCTGATTTGCTTTTGTTTAACCAAAAAATGATGCAGCAATATTTTCATCCCAGTGCGAAATTTTTGCTTTACAAGCAGGCCCGTAGCCAAGGGGGCATTCGGGGGCAGTGCTCCCCAACTTTTTTGTGCCCCCAAAATTTTATTGTGCCCAGAAAAATTTGTTTTAAACTTATAGAGAAAACTACAATCTTTTCCCTCTAAAAATGTGTTTCCCTCCAAAACTTAAAACCTGATCACACCTGGTTTTGCTGGACATTATTTTCGTGTTAATCAGGTGAAACATGTACATTTTTACCAATTCACCGTTGTGCGTTTTTATTTCTGTTTAATCTCAAATATATTTTTGTGTCGTTATGCAAGTAGAGCTCTTAGAATTACACTTTTGACATTAATTTCATCCATTAAAATCTGATGTTCAAACTGCAAAATGGATTGTGAAAAGACTAAGCTAAGTTGCATCACATAAAAAAGTCGCAAGACAATAGTCAGCATACCATCAGGTATGCAGAAATTACATTGTAGGCTAGATGGGTATGTATGCAGAGGCCAGCAAAGGGAGATTGAAAGGATGCATCCACCAACTGGTCAGAGGATATCAGTGGAGATTTTGGTAGGGGTGGGGCTGCAGGCATGATGCCCAGTAACATTGTAAAGATTTGTAGCTTTTTCAAAGAGCGGAAATGTGGAAGTAAAATATTTATCGTCTTTGTAATATAAAGCGACTTGAACAAGACGTCAAATCGTGCTGTAAACCACACCTCTTATAAAATGCATGAAAACTGAAGTGTTCTACTGTAAGAGTGATNTGCACGTGCGACCAATGCGATTCAGNATTTTGTGCACTCCAANGGACGGTTCTGATAAAACCCAATTGANGTATTAGCGNGATTAGTCTTGCTTTTAAAACACCTCTATAAACAANNTTGGAAATCTGTATTTATAAAACTTTACTTCTGCATCGACCCGATGACTTCACTGATTTCACACTAAAACTGNCCCCCCCACATTTTGCAACAAAATTGCGCCCATGTTTGGGATAACACCTCTCAAAGCACAAAATGAAAATATGTTCTAAAAATTTGGGGGGTCACCCTTGTCCCCCCCTGACTACGCCTATGGGCCGCCCATAGAGTGTTCATGAAATATCACTGCTGCAAGTTGTCTTCTTGTACAGTCAACTTTCTAGATTTTAGAGCTGAAATACGCGAGTATCTTGGCAAGCCTGTCCAACTGACATCTTACCAAGTCTCGGCAATCCCATGTCACGAGTGTCACCATTTCTCTTTGATGTGTAAATTGGCCTTTGCCTATCTTCATTTGCTGGTTCATTTTTCAACAATAAGCATACTATAGTCAGCCTACGTTCTGTTTTTTGACAGACGTTTATACTGTTTGTTTCGCATTATTACCACGACTGGAGAACCTTGCCCCGTTTGCACTCATAAATAACAAAGGAGGCATCAAATATCAGAGCGCTTCTTGGCTCCTGTGCTGCCTCTATGCAATGCAACCTCTTGCTTTTTATTAGTAATTTCTGAGATTATTTAGGTGGGGGTTGATGGCGCTTATTAAGGAGTTGTGTATTGTTTAAATTTGTTTCCCGGTTTCTGTAATGAAGTTTTCAAAGAAGGAAGTAAATTCAAATGGAATGCATAGTCTATAGTTGCCTATTAGAGCTTTAATCGCTACGAATGGTACATTGGCCAGATAGTAAGAAAGTGACTGACTGTCTGGGGTGTAACGATCTATTGGGACAGAGTCCAAGCCTAAATAGGCGATTGTTTAAGCTACAATGACCAGTCCCAAGCCGAAACGTTGAAATGCAGTCCTGTTTTTGTGTTTTATTATCATTTTTGATTTGAGAAAAAATGCTTTTGTTTCTCATTACCAGGACTAGGGAACCTTGTCCCGTTTGCACACATAAATAAAAAATGAAGAAGGCATCACATATCAGAGCGCTCCCTGATTCTTGTACTGCCTGTATGCAACATCTCCACCTTGCGTTCTGTTAGTTACTTCAGAGTTCAGTGGCTACCACCTTGCCCATACTATTTGAAGCAAGATTTTTTTGATTTTATATGGTGTTTTGAGAGCCACGACTGAGTGTGCATGAGGTTTGGTGTCTTTTGAGGGTTTTTTGTTCGTTCTGGATAGTCACTGCAGATCTTCTGCAAACCGTGCGCCTGGCAAGAAGTCTACATTATCAATTTACACGGTCTTGGTAAGACCCGGCCGAGTGTCGAACTCCAGACCTGACAGCACCGAAGCGCACACATT
>JGI24021J15306_10005820_pt1 | contig 14701 bp, 8 predicted proteins | sample Ectturendosymbi1_FD_15306 | JGI IMG/M metagenome (IMG submission 15306)
GTGAAACAGCAAAGTTATTATTGTCTGAGGGCATTACAGCAAACTTGCTTGCCCATGGTGCTTGCGGACTCAGCCAGAGCCTTCCGCGGACTCAAATGAGTTCGCGGACTCGCGGTTGAGAAACACTGCTTTAGACAGTAAATATAAGGCTCGGAATACCGATACATTGGCAATTCCTTTTTGTTTTTTGTGGTTCTTTGTTTGCAAATATTATGAGGGTGGAAGAAATTCTGGCAGAAGAATCTTTGGCACTGCANAGTGCAGTAAAAGGAACAGTGTCAGTGCATTATCCATAACTTGCTCAAAAACAGTAAGCTTGCTCACCATTGCTCTAGTCCAGGGGTTCCTAACCTGGGGTACATTCTACCCTCACAGGGTACATTTGCTTATCTCAAAGGAGTACATTTATTGTGCAGCCGCAACATGCAACAAATTGTCTTTGAGACATACAAATTGAATCTACCTAAAGTTCTTTTAAAAATTCAGTGGATTTTTGTAATTGTACTCAGCTTTTTTGTCATAAGAAACTTTAGGGTACAAGCTCACCTGCTGAACTGCTGAAGGGATACATGGTCAGAGAAAGGTTGGAAACCCCTCTCTAGTTCTGGGACTACAGCAACCCAGACAACTATTACCTGGGATCATCACCATCCAGGACCACTGCACTGCTACCCCAGACAGTGTTTTCCACATCAACAGACAGCTAACACTGCAAGAAAGTACCTACATTTTTGAGGCGAACCCACTGTGAATTAGATCAGTGCCATGCAAACTGTGGCCTACAGAACCACAGAAATGCCACACTTTAAGACTGACTTGGAATGATGAAGCCTTAAGTAATGATTCTCCATTCCAGAAAAATCTTAGGGGTTGAAAGAACAATGAGTTTGTGAAATTGGACTGCTTTTTTTTGTCAGTGGCTCTGCAGAAACCATAAAAAATACTGTTATTCTTTTTAGATGATGTATGTGAGACGAAAGTTAAGCTTAGTTTCAGAGTTTTCATTAATATCTGTTTATCACTTTTTTGTGTGTAAATCTAATTGATGCCGAAGAACAAGCCAAAGAAAGTGAAAGGGAGAGGCTATAAAACTAGGACAGATCTTTTACAAGGTTTGAATCTTAAGTTGGTAATCTTCTTGAACTGTTGTGCACATAAGAGTATAGTATTTTCTGTGAGTTACTGCTAAGAATGTTTCTTTATGTGTTTATGTTACAAGGTTTGGAAGAAAATTGAACTTAGTGTGTAGAAAAGTGATATGTTATTCTTTAGGCCAGTGGTTCCCTAACTGTTTTTGCCCATTATATACCCACCTAATCACCTATAAAGTATTGATTGCCTCCATGTGATTATATAGAAATCTTATGATTTCAAAAGTGAACTCCATTTTAGCTAAGAAGCTTTAAATACCAATACTGGTTCAAACAAGCTTCCAAAGAACAGCATCCATGAAAGAGAACAATGAAATAAACAAAAAACAGTTCAAGTTTTGTGAAATAAATTACTACAAAATTGTAGAAAAAGAACACAACATTAAGTGGTATCCAAATTTTAATGATGATGAATATGGTAATAAACGGGTGTTCACAGGTGATGACAGGGATGTTTGTCACTGTCTTATGACACCTATAAATAACATACTTTATTCTCAGAAAATGGAATGCTTCCCCTTGAGAGAAATCAGAGCAATCCAAATGGTTAACTTCATGAAAGGTCTTTTATTACATTTCTAAATCCAGTTCAATAAGATTCTCCCATGATCTCTGCGCTTCATTTGTATCCATGAAGAGCGACGGCACAGTGATTATGTATTAACTACACAATAAAGACCTTTTTACCTGAAAAACACTTGAAATATAATCTAAACGTAAACATACATTAAACTACATGTGTTTGCAAACCTTTAAAAAAAATTGAAATTGAAAACTTGAATTCAGACCTTGTCCGTCAGCCTGCCTCATTGCTTCCTTTAAAATCAATTCCCCCCCTGTGGGACATTGGGAACCACTGCTTTAGATAAAGTAGCACATGTTTGAAGTATCTATTACTCCTTTTTTTCCGTAAACGTGAGTGTCTTCTGTTGGTTAGCCATATCTCCAGAACAGCACATTCAAAATGTGGCATTTTTCATTGCAAGTGTTGTGCAGGTGGTGAAAGTGCTGTTCAATCACAGGATGAAGATGGTATGAGTGATGGTAGCAGTATTGCTACTGTTGCTAGTGAGCAAGGCCATGATGAAGCAGCAAGTGAAGGTTGCTCAAGCTAACATATTTTTTAAAATATTTAATTGTCTCTTGATATGTCTTGCTCCATGCATTTAACTGGTTGGATCTATGTAATCACTTGAATCTGTGTGGGATTGTTAGAATGAATTTTTCTCTTATAAAACCAATCATTTTGGGAAGAGTTACATCTCAGTGGCCTCTGTTGTGATTTATTGTGACTCTATCTTTTTCACTGAGACATTTCGGTAATTTGTCCCATAATAGTATTAAAACTTGGCGTTTACCAGCCTAGCTTTTCAGACATTACAACTAAATTCACTCAATTTTTTTGGTCACTGCAAAAAAATTTGGTCTATGATTGAAAAATGTTAGAAAAATAAACCCAGTTGTGAATCCGTTTGTTGCCATATGATTTGATTGACTTACCTAAACTATGCATTAGATTTGTTTAAAACAAGTACCTCATGCACAAAGTTTTAGAAATTGTGGTATTCACCCCTGAAAATTAAGTAATCACAACCAAAAGATAATATCTTATTATTCATTATTATTTAAAATATAAGCAGTGAACAACACACATTGTTTGTTGCAGATGGCATTATTGAACCGTTTTATGAAGATGCTGAGGCAAAATTGAAAGAAGCTGTTGAAGGCTTAACAGAGAAAAATGCCAAGCACAGGTAATGCTCAAAAAGTTGGAAACCACGGCGCATGATTTGTTATTACTCTGCTGATTACAGACTAACCTATGACAAGCATGGCTATTGCATTACACAGGCAAATTATTTTTTGTGAGGTTACTCATCATGGAGACTGACTTTTATACAGTATTGAGTGTCTTGCACCTTTAAGTGTGTTTGAAGGTGTGGAAGCTTTTTTTCTAACAGACAATTTCACATTACTTAAATCTTAACAAATTTTTGTAATATGCTATTTATGCATTATAAACTCAGTCTCCTCTCAACATTAAGATTATTTTATATTTGCGTCATGGTAGTCCAGATTACAAGATAATATTTGCCTGGTTAAAGTATGACTTATTTCCATCTATTACAGGCAAGATTGTTTGATAGTTGTTCGAAAAGCGTTTGCATCAGCATGGTTAGCAGATTTTTTGGAATCTCACCAAGAAACAATGTTGGACTACATCGAAAAATGCTTTAAAAAAGGTTAGTGTGACATTTCATTCATCATTGAGTAATAAGTAGCATTGCACATGTTTTATAAATTTGAAGCGAAACAACTTCTGCCGTGGTTAACAGCTTACCTATAACATTTCCTAAGGCAAAGGTGAAGAGCAAGCACTTGCCGCCGACGCACTGTCAGTGGTTGGAATACAGGTCGCTGCCTGTGGAGACGGAGAGCGCTTGTACAAACACTTCAAATCCTTGGTCACAACCATCATAACGGATAAAGCTGGGTCTGTGCTGTCAAGAACAAAGGTATTGCTTGCTTTGACTGTGATAAGCTGTTCTTATAGCAAATTTTCGGACATAGTGGGATTCGAAAATAATTGCTTATTCTGTGAGATCATATGATACACTGCTGAGTTTGTGCCGAGGTTATAGTGGTTGATATGCCTTGAGCCTAGTACCAAAAGAAGTGGTTGGACGCTTTTAAGAAAAGATAGGCCTTGCTGCACTCAACTAATTGAAATCTTATTCTTCTGTATGGTGCCACATTTAATGAAATTCCAAAGTGTTGCATGACCGCCTATAAATCAAGGTTTTGTGCTAGCTATCTGGAGCAGTGAGTGGAAACGCGCCACTGCAGATGGCAAGTTGGTTTCCATTTCCGGTCTGCTCAACCGATTATTTGCAAAATAATACTTGGGGTCTGCACAGCCTCGTGCTCGGCGTTAGTGGTAGATGCAAACGAAAGGTTCACAAGCGGTGCTGTCATTGGCTTGCCACCAATGCGACATTCACAACCAACGTGACCGCCGGCGCAAAGCATACATAGATGGGCGCCAGCATACCACTCGTGGCACTCCAAAGACGGTACAATGAAAGTGAACTGACGTTTTCGCATTGTCCGTGTATTACACACTTCATCCAGATCAAAGGTTGTCTCAAAAACCGGTAGAATGTGATTCTCCCAAGTGGCCAGTTTTGAACTGGTTATTCGATTTGTTCATTATGACATTGTGTACTCTAGTCCGAATCCGATTGGTTCGTAATGGCGTTTATTAGTGTGTTTCTAACAATCTGTGTTCGAAACATCAGATGTAGCACAAGAGTCGATTAGGTGTGTCTGTAACCCAGACTTGCCTTATACTTGGCACAAACTAAACATCATCCCAGAGCGCTTGATTTAAGTTCACTGCCCCGACGCTGCCCTGCAGCTGTTTCACATACCAACGGAAACTTGATGAAAGCTGTGGTGTTGTGTCATCTTAGTTTCATTCTACTCGGCATCAAAAGAAATTGTGCTCTTTTCGATAACGAGGCAAATGCTGCAAATTCACCCCACGTTTAAGTCTGCTTAGCCACGCCACGAATTTCAGGGCTCCCTAAAGGTAAGTTTGATTGGCCCTTAAAATGTAATACAGAGAGCACAGTATTCTGACCCAAAGTTTTTGCAAGGATCTCTTATTAACGGCTCTTTAATTATCTTTATTGCATTTATGGGAATACTGTAGATCAGTGGTTCCCAAACTGGGGTAAATTACCCCCAGGGGTAATATGTGATTCTTCGGGGGTAATGCGGAACCAAAACCACAATTTTGTTCTATATTATGAGCGATTACTGCGGAATATTGTGGGTAATAGACCTAATCGCTACCTCGATTGGGTAACGGCTCGAAAAAGTTGGGAACCACTGCTGTAGATGTATTTCGCTCAAAATTGTGAAATCTGATGTGGTTTAATTAACTTGTGCTTGCGCCTTTATATGCTTTTCCTTGTGTTTTTTACCAGTGTTGCCAGGCACTTGGACTCCTGGCGTTTGTTGCTGTTGATGAAATGGATGAAATATATTCATGTATGTCGACGTTCGAAAGCATTTTTCGCCTTTCTTACCTAAAAGGAGATAAAACACCGCCTTCAGTTTCACCAGCTCATTCCGAGCTTCACTTAAGTGCGCTTTCGTCTTGGAGTCTTTTACTCTCCATCACTCCGTGGTCAAAGACAACAGAATTTGCTGAGAGGTATGAAGCATTGAAGATTCGGAATTGTTGCTGTTTATTTGCGTATTCTTTGTCGTTTTTTTGCTGGGGATTGAATAAGCGGTTTTCAGTCACTTTCCCAGTGGTTGTATCAGTTTATATCAAAGCAGTGTTATGTCAAGAGAGTTGTTTCGTGTGGTAAAGTTAAAGAACGTTCTGCCGACTCGCCCATGCTACAACGTAATGCACATTCCATGTGTAGCGTCTGGTTAAGAGTGGTGTGTCTTTTTTCAGCCATCTTGCCAAACTACCAGAACTATTAACGAGCAACAACGTGATGCTGCGAATAACTGCCGGCGAAACGATCGCTTTGTTTTATGAGATCTTTCGCGCTGAGGATTCCGAGGTATGCTTAAATGCACTGAGACTGGTTTGTTTGTCAGATCAGCATACATCGCAAGGATCACGTAGTAGATGGACCGTTTTTGTCAAGCTCATTTTGTGCGGTGTGTGCGCCCTCCAAGAGTGCTCGTTTTAACCGTTTGAGATTCACAGATGTTTCACGCAGGGGCGACTCCAGGTCAGACATGGGTCGATTATAGCACAAATGTAATCGATTACGATTATAATCGATTACGATTACTTGCTACCTGCTCGGTTACGATTACGAATATACGATTACATTGAAAGTAATCACAATTACAATCGCGATTACTTTTGTCTTGAAACATCCTCAGAAAGAAAACGAAACCCATTTGCATAGTTTTTTGTAAGTATATTTTCAAACAACATACGATATGTATCAATGCAATAAACGGAATTACTGATCTGTAAGGATCAAGCACCGGAAAAAAGAAAACATTGATTGTTTACTGAGATGTTCGTGCAGTCAACAAACCAGTGGCGTAACTAGAGGTTTGAGCTAGAGGAGAAATTTAGCTGAAAGGGTCCCACTGGTCTCTGTAAACGACCAGGGTAAAGATTTCCTTCTAGTCAACACTCGGAAAAACAACTAGAGAAATGATAGTGAATCCGGGTGTGGATGGCTGTACAGTACTAACCCCAAATCAACGGAAAATATTCAAAGACGCAAAAAGACGCCACCGCACTAAGAACCTATTGAAAGGATACTGAAACCGCTAAGTGGGGGTGCGATTTTTGCATTTAGCTGGCCAGGGGGTCAAATCGCCCCTCTTCCCTCCCCTCAATTACTCCACTGCAACAAACTCTTAAAAATTTTGATTAAACAAAAATAATTAATGTTTAAAATCTTGTTACAGTTGATAAACATCAACGCTTCAAATCTTTTATCAGGCAAACGAGATCTATCAGGCTTGAACATTGTCCAGCAACGCTGAAAATGCGTTTGTTAGTAATTTAAAAATTGCTGACCGTTTCTTCTAACTGTGGGTTGTGATCGTTTGCAAGCCAACATAGCATTTTGCAGCTTTTAATTTGAAATGAATGAACAGTAATGCCAATATAGCTGGACATCTGTCAATTGGAACGAAAGTCAGTGGGTTAACAAAACCTCACAGGTTTCGTTGAGCTTGTTTTCACTAGTGGATCACGGTTGACATCAATGTTGTTGAAAGGTACTTTCGACTTGGATTAAAGTACCTTATTCCTCTGAAAGAAAGTTAATTTGGTGTATGCAAATTAATTTACCAATATTAAGTTAAAGGAACACCTCTCCTCGTAATGTCTCACTATTCTGTTGCCAAAATGTCAACCCATTTTTAAGAAAAGTTCTTATTTTTGATGCTACATCTCACTAGACTAAACTCACTATGTATCTTCTGGCGGCCAACAGGAAGGCTAACCGGAACAAACCGTGAATTAGCTAGAAACGCTCTGCTTGCCCCCGGAACATAACCATAACAAATGATGATAATGGAGGAAACCCAACCAGCACAACCGGGGTTCATCGCACAGTGATGTAGGGTGAAGATTTCCAAGTTTAATCGCGAAAGTAATTGTCGATTACGATTAAACTGGCAATGTAATCGATTACGATTACATTTCATTTTTTGTCGATTCAATCGATTACGATCACTCAAAAAGCTGTAATGGATCGTAATCGATTACGATTACCCCATGTCTGCGCCATGTCAATAGCGCCACTCGGGCTCATCACGCACTTTAAACTGACTAAATGCAACCGTTTGAGTCTTATGTCACTGAAAGTTCCATTTGCTGTCATTCTGGCTGGCACTATCATTACTCTGTGACGTTACATACATAACAATGAATGAGAAGTTCTCATGAGAACTTGTCGATTGTTACACAACTTACGTCACAGAGCAATGATAGCGCCAGTTAGTCCTCAGCGTACTAGGATCATTCATATTAGCCCGAGTTACTGGACAATTTTTTGTTCGTTTGGAATTATTCTGGAATGGGAACTGTCCATTGGATTGGAATTCAAATTCAGTGTTTCTATGCAAATCCATTGCTTCAAAAAACGTGAAATCTGATATGAATTATATTTAAAAAAATGCTTAATCGCAGAGGCTCTGACGGATGAGCCCGAGTAAACCGCTCATTCATATTTGCCCAAGGTACTGGACAATTTTTCGTTCGTTTGAAATTATTCTCGAATAGGGCATGTCTATTTGGATTGGAATTTAAATTAAATGTTCAAAGCAAATCCATTGCTTCAAAAAACATTTAATTTGATATGAATTATATTTGAAAAAATACTTAATCGCAAAGGGCCGCTCGGGCTTAACGGATGAGCCGGAGTAATGCGCGAGAGAATGGATTCGAGAGAATGCCTACTACGAAAAAAGATGAAAGCAGAGCGCAGTCGGCTGGTTCCTCGAAAGCATAAAGAAAACCTAGTGCTTTTAAACTTTAATTGTCTACTGCAAATGATATTTTGTGATTCATGTCACCTGCACAAGGAACACAAGGCCAGACATGAAGCGAAAATCGAAAATATATATGAACACTGAAAAGCGAAAATATATGAACACTGAAAAGCGAAAATATATGAACACCGACAAGGCCGGAGTTAACCTTAGTCATTTAAGTGGCTGGTGGCACAAATGTACAAAATGAGCAAGTTGATGTTCTACAATATAAATCGTAATCGAAGGCTCGGGCTGAGCACGAGCGCCGGAGTCGTCACTGGTTTCACGTAACGCAAGGTCTATGGAATTTAAGCATGCTTTGTGCTTGACTAGTTTAGCCATTTATTAAAATCGAGCAATTCAGTAGCATCATGCGTGCTTGGATTTCGTCTTGTGAATATCTTGTTTCATTGAAATAAAACGCACACACACACAATGGTGACAAACTGCTCCCGGACGAACGCTTTAGCTTGTCGGTCGCGAATGAATTGTTTGTGATTGTAGCGTTACATGCGTCGCTTGTTGAATGTGCACGATTTGACCGACACCCTCCGCCGGCTTGCCACCGACAGCAGCAAGCACCGAGCGAAAAAGGACAGGCGGCAGCAAAGATCCAGTTTTCGGGACATTTTGCGATGCGTGGAGGTGAGTTAGCAGCTTCGGCCCATTCGCTTGATGTTGGGAACGCCGCAACCAGCAGCAAGGCTTACTCATGAACGAGAAATATATAGTGCTGTTTATGCATCAACTGACCCGAGGCCACATGCACCTGTCGGACAGACTTGTACAGTACAGGAGTGGTGTCCATGTACACGGGCATGCTGTGCTTTACTTCGCCGGTAAGTTTAAAAAAAACTGCTCAGGTGAATTGTAAAAATAAGCGAGTGCTGCTCCGGTTATGAAAAATATCCTTTCTGCAGATTAACGCCGATTGACTGTCAGCAATAGTCGCAACGTAGGAGAAGCAACGATCCTATGTAGAAAAACATTCGGCAGCTGCGTCTTGTTTCACCGTCTCTTTTTATTTCAGTCTTTTGCTGCGGTTTATTCCAACCACAAAACAATCACCGCTCTGCGGCGCAGCACGTGCTATTTTTTAATCATGTCATTTTCAGGATGCTGAGTCACCTGAAGAAAGCGTCAAGTTCGGATCCGAAATATTTTACGTTTGCTCGTGGACAGGCAGACGCCAGTATTCTGCTGTCAAAGAGGCTCTTTCGACGGGGATGAACTTTCATTTAAAAGTCAGTGTGCAGTTTTAACCGTCTTTAGTGTCTATTTATACAAACATGACCATTGTATAAACTGTTTAATAGATTTAGAAAGTTGGCTTTGAATTTCAGTGATCGTCGGAAAGTTACTTTGCTTGTCAGAGACAAGGTGCTCCAATATGCTGTTGAGTAACTGCTGTTTGCTTTTAGGAAAATCCCCTTCTTCGTGAAATTTTTGAACTTGGACCACCATTGCTTGACTCGGAATTGAGTGGTTTGTCCAAGGGATCGCATTTCGAGAGAGTAAGTCTAGTCAGGAGTTCACTTTTCCAAAGTTAATGACGTATAAAAGTTTTAAAGTTTCATTCATAAATTGCAAAAGTCTGCAAACGCGCGATAACTTTAAGATATTAACCTCTGAAGAAGTTTTTGCGAGTAAAATATTAACTTCTGCAGAAGCTTTTGCGAGTAAGTCACAGCTCTTCAAGGAAATGTGCGATTGAAATGGCATTTTCATGCAACACGATCAAGGGTAGAAATACGTTACTGGTAATTTGCCTGTCGCACAATATTGGCGTTTCTAAACAAACCACACTATGCTCGAGAAAAGCTCATTTGTCAACTGAATTAAAATTGCAAAAAAACTGCAATTAAGTCTCACTTGCCAACACCGTCGTTTTTTTTCGCAGCATTTGCATAACCAAGCCATTTTCAAAGCAAGAAGCAAAGCGAGGGGCAAGCTGCGCGACAAGCGTGTGGGCTTCCGAAGTTGATTTATATTTTTTTAAAAATATGCACCACGTTGTGACGCATAGCTTGGTACTTTTCTGTCATCTTGATTAGCATATTGTTGTTGACTCTGTCTTGTGCAGTTCGTATTGCGCTCCTTCGGCTACTCTGCTTTCCATACAGGTTTTAACGCTTTGACACGCTCGCATACCATGCAAAGCTCCAGTAATGGTTGCTGCTTGTAGGCGACGAGCGCCGCACTTTGGGTGTGAACCATAGCGGCTGAAATTTCGGTGCGTATAGGAAATTGTCGTTTCAAACGCTTTTATTCATAATATTTCATTGGCTGTGTGCGCCGCGCTGCGTCGCCCGTTACTTTTTCATTGAGCTGTTCTTGTTCTTCGGCTTTATTTGAAATTCTGGTTGTAGCTGGTGTTTCGTGCGTGCTCGGCAGCGCACAGACGTGGAAGTGGCGGACGTAAGCTGCAAAAGTTGTCGTCTCCACATTTTCTTACCACTTTTGTTTCAGTGACTTGTCGTGGTCGGTTTCGAAAATCTGATTCAGGCAAATTTATGGCGTCGGAAGGCCCCGGTTTCCAAATGTAATTTTTTACAACGCGGAAATGTGCAACTCGTGATTTTGCGTCACGCCCGATCAAGGGCGTAGCGAGGACAGATGGCGCCCGGGGCAAGAAAGTTTGGCAACCCCATGTTCGAACCTAAGGTCTTTTGGGTGTAAATGTACTGTATTGAAGGAAGTTCTTGCGACAAGCGACATTGTTGGGTATTTTTCGGTGCCCGGGACATTGTGCCCTCCTCGGTACGCACCTGAACCCGATCGAGCGATGTGCCTCTGTACTGAGAAGAGCGAGTTGAGCGGACGAGTTCATGACGTAGTGACACGATGCTCCAGATGTTTGTTGTTGATCATGACTTAAAAAAAGTTTTANAAATCACGCAGTTGCAGGACTGGGAGCGTTTTTCTGCAATTGGACAGAAAGTTTGTTTCATGGTCATCCCGCATAAGGTTAGATTTTCTGGTTAACCCGTTTGTTTTGGCGAGAACAACTAAATCAGTGCTGTACGATGATACATACGATAAGACGATTCAGAGCTGTTGTCTTCAGGAGCTGTCAAGATTAAACCTACCACGAGCACAGTCTCAAAAGAACATCGAAGTGCTGAGTTCGCGCTGCAGTTATCAAATAGCGACACAAGGTTTTACCATACACTTGAAAACAAATTTACCGAACACTGATTTTTCACTCCTCAATCAGATTTAATGTTTTGCTTTGGAGAGGTCCGATTATTTGCTTGTTTTTTGCGTGTAGGATCAGATTGTGATAAGATTTGTTGAAGACTTGTTCGCGGTGTCGCTGTCTGGTGTGTTTTTAGTGGCTCTAGAAATTTGCGTTTCTTGGTTCGAAACCAGTGCGACCACATGACGTTGATTGCACTGCAAACCTTTCGTCACGCCGGCGTAATGTTCGCTGATGTCTGCGTGCAACANCACGTTGCGGTCTTTGCCAACCTCGTTTCATTGAGTGTAAAACTTTTCTGTCGAGTACATTCGGGCTGATGCGACGGCGTCTGCGTGTTTTTCGGTTCTGGTAAGGGCGTAGTTAGTTATAGGAAGAAAATCTTGCGAGACAAGGCATGCTTGTCGGTCAAGCTTGCCACTGGTGAAGAACGGAAAAGTAACATCTTATTTAGCGCAGTTTGACAGTGTCCGTGCAAAAGACAACCCATCACTGTAGAAGCCAGTGCAGACATGCAATTACCATAAGCACTACTATCGCCAACAGACCAGCCCAGTATGAGCAAAGCATAAATTCTCCACAGTAAGGATTGCAGAAGTTTTGCCTAGATCTGTTGTAATTGCGTGAAAGAATTCTTGATTTATGGCGTTGCTCTCAAATGTAGTTGTTTCAACCAAGTTTGATTGTGACAGGGTTGAACCTGGTGTTCTTAAACTGGGTTAAATTAACTGAATCGTCAATTGTGGCAAACGCATTTTTTAAAACTTGTGTAACAACCAAAAATGCCTGGAGAGAGATGAGTCGGTCTAAGTTTAACGTTATGTGCCTGGTTTAGTTTTCCTGAGTCAGTCTGGTTTTACTTGCCTAGGTCGTGATGGAAAGTTCCACAGTTATGGGTCTTCTCAAAAGCCGTAGTCTTATGGATAATGTAACAAGTTGTGCTTCTATCGGATTCAGCGATAGCTGAGAATTGATAGGACCGCACCTCGGTACGATAAATCTATCAAACAGACTTACATAATTATTTCCTGGGAAAGTGCGTACATAGCAGAGGTGAACGAATACTGATTTTTTGACTCCTGATCCATCTTTGATTAATTTTTTGAATATCCGATCCTTATCCGAAAATTTCTGAAATTTAATATCCGATATCCATCCGAATGCGACACTGGTCAAATACGAAACAAACAGACAGTGGTTATAGGGCTACCAGTGGACCTCCATTTTTGAAAACCTATTTATCCATCGCCTGGAACATGACACTAATCCATGACAAGTGTGCAGTAGGCTGGACTACGCTTGGTTGAAACTTAGCTAAACCACACATCTGACCACAAAAGTTGGGAAACTTTTGAAAACAGTAAATAAAAACCGGTATCATGAAAAGTGCAACCAAAACAAATGGTGCCCGATTACGCCAAGAGTCAGCACAAAAACCATTCACACAGACACGTCTACCTGACTACGATGACAGTGCTGCCAATGTGACAAACTCAGCACTTTGTTCTGTGTCGCTGCCAGCGGACCTATAGCCACTTTAAAACGAAAACACACTCATTTTGTGACCCTATCCATAAAAAGAGCATCACATGTGCACTTTCAAATGTAAAAACAGAAAATTAGTGTATATTTTGCTGCCAGAGGTATAGCTCTGCTATGCTTATTTTTCCGTTTCAGTTTGAACTGTAGTGTATCTGGCTTTGTCTAGTTATAACACCGAGTTCGTGGCACTAGTAGTTCGTACGATGAACGTGGTCCAAAGGGAACACCTGCTGTGCGAGTGGTCGTTGTTTGTGCTCTCAGCATTGTTGTTTAGGCTGGGCTGATAGAGACGACTCTTTTCGTGGGAAAATTTTGATGTGGGCTACAGCACTTTTTTAATAAGTTTTGAAAACCAGACACAGGTTTATAACTTGGGTTAGGGTTTTTGGTTATATGGCAAAGAAGATCCGTTAATCCAAGAATATAGTCCTTGTCATATGACCAATTGCACCTGCATCAGCCAAATGCAAAAGAGCTCCAGCATTCAATCAATTGATAAAGTGAATAAATTTGTAACACTGAGAGTAGATTACAGTAAAAAATATAGTAAAACTAAATATATAGTAAACGTGAAATATATAGTAAAAAAAATATAGTAAAACGTGAGGTAGAATGTTCAAAATTCTAACCAAAAGAAATGCAGCTTAAACACTGAAATAGTCCAGTGGTGGTCAACAGGTTGATCGCCAAGTGTCACTTGGTTGATTGCACCTGATTTCAAGCCCAAAATGCGTTGGCAGGAAAATTCAACAAAACGAGAAATCAGCAAGAAAATCAAACAAAATCAGGGTGGCAAATCCGAAAAAACAAGCCCAAAATGAGCAAATATTCTCAAAAACACGCCCAATATGCCTTTAGCAGCAAATTGAAACGGCAAAAGTGACATAAAATCTGGGGAAAAAGCAATCTGCAAAACAGAACTCTGCAAAAAACAAGCCCAAAAACAAGCAAATTTCAATTAAAACAAGCCTAAACACAAGCAACCCGCAAGTCTTCAAAAAAAAACGCAACTCCACAGAAAAACAATCCCAAATTCGCGTGAAAAACGCAAGGTTAGCGACACTGGATGGCTAGCTCGGCAGATGCCACGAAGGTATTGTATAGGCTACGTTTTTCTACTATTGCGTGGCAATCATGATTTAGGTGTAACATACACTTTGCCTTCTGTCTGTGCATCATTACTGACTAAGGCGATGGTACACGGCATTTGCACATGTGATACTCAACTTTGGCATTTTATATTTGTGACTATATCACCAACTGGTCGATCGCGAGTTATCAATAAATTTTTTTTTCACTAAATTTTTTAGTCGATCCCACTCGAAGACAAGTTGGCCACCCATGAGATAGACTATATTAGCCTACACAACATACACATAATATGCCACTCAGCACAACAAAACAAAACAGCATACCAGCAACATAAGTGCAGCTTACTATTTCCACCTCGCCGGAAGTTTTTTACGAAGTAACAAGAATTATCATCGACTGTGATGAGTGCAGCACATACTGACAAAATCATTTTGATTTTTTGTGAATATAAAAATCATAGCAAAGAAAACAACAGCACCATCATTAGTGACATCTTGATTGAAGAATTCTCGGGAAAATTTCGTTATAAGTCAGGTCATGTTTGCTCTGTAAGTACTCAGCAGTAAAACACATTTCAATCGACAAAGCTTGAAACAAACAGCACAGGTTGGGCGAAAGACGGCTAAAGTAGTCACTTAATCAAGCCCAGCCTACACTCAATGACTGTCAAGTTTCAATATTA
>JGI24021J15306_10005821_pt1 | contig 14701 bp, 5 predicted proteins | sample Ectturendosymbi1_FD_15306 | JGI IMG/M metagenome (IMG submission 15306)
GCAGGGCTAGTGAGCGCGTTCGTTTAGGGTCTTTGACAACATGTATTTGGGTGGTGGCAGACGGGATGACCGAAGTGTCTTTTCGCCGCCTCCCGGCCTTATTGTGTCTGTATTGACAAGTGTACTTCCGTTGAGGTAAAAAAAATTAAATTGTTGCTGTTGTTGTCAGCAACCTGCTTGTCTGCTTTAGCTGTTACCGAATAATATGGGCCTTGCTTGAAAAAACTCAAATCCTGTTGCCGTTACATGATGTTACATGATTGAAAACTAGCTACAGTTTTGGAACAAATCAGTATGGATAACATTCGCATTGTCTTTCAAGTGGTCAAGTAATGAAAAAAGCTATCAGAAAGCTGGTATCTTCCCTTGGTGCTGATTTCTCCGAGAATCGGGCTCAACTGTAAAATTCAAACACGGAGTACCATCGTATAGCTTGAAAGTGCAAATGATCCATCAACATTTTGGCAGATAATGCACAAACTTAATACTAAATGGGCTTCATGTACTGTAGGTAGCTGTTTTCAAAGCGGTGAGGCAAGTATGTTAGGCTTTTAAGTTTGTCATGTCCGTTATTTGTGCGATGTCAGCTGTTCTTGGTTTCAATTTGTTTTCTTGTACACAATGAGGTTCTAATTCCGGCCCACACACACCGAAGACTTGAGCAATAATGTTTGCGGCCTTGACAGCGTCGCTCTCGGCCGAAATCTTCGCGTGCGGTATGCTGCCATCGAAATAACACATGTGCAGCATTCGCTACTACAGGGCCACGAAGCCTACAGCGTATGGCATTATGCGGAAATGGGCGCGTCTGCAGTTCTCCCGTGATACTCCGAAATGGGAGTGCAACGACAGTGTAATGAAGCATATTCTCCATGTAACCATTGATTTCAGTCAAGGATTTTCAATCGTTGTTGGCGTACTTAAACTTAAAGGGGAATGTTTTCGTTTTGGGGAAAAATAGCGTGCAATGATTTGCGCGACGAACCAAACACATTTGTTCGTTCTAGAAACTTGTCTTCAGTTTATTTGTTTCTAACAATTTACAACATCCTACAAACTCTTGTTTCTTTTTCATTTATTTGTTCTAAACTTTTGTTTCTAGAAAAAGCTGTAAAACTTATTTATACACAACAGCACTGAGCTCCGTGGTTTGTAGAAAAATTTCACTGTGGTTGAAGAACAGATGTTTTGAAAGCATTTATGCTCACAAGAAAAAGGCTTCTATCGTTCTAGACTTAGTTAAACCCAGGGCTGTGGAGCCGGTACTCAAATTTCGGGCTCCGGCTCCAGCTTTGGGCGTCTAATATTTTTGGCTCCAACATCTTGAGATTTTTGGCTCCGGCTCCAGAACAATTTGGTCCAAAAAACAGAAAAAACATGGTATTATTTGTATAACTCCCTTGAACCGGAACCCAAATTTCAGGCACCGGCTCCACCACCTGAAAAATTATTGGCGCCGGCTCCACAGCCCCGGTACCTGGATATAAATGCTGGACCTTCCGAGTGCTGTAAGTTCAGAACATCTAATGCGCGGAACGCTAATCTAACGTAGGGCGCGAGCTTGTCCAGCTGGTAATTGCAATATGCAATAGACTACAACTGAAGGTCAATGGCTGATCCTGCTGTACTGAATTAGGAGTTAATCTAAGCTGTTCTGTACTGCAAAATGCGTGCACCATCTATAGTTTTGGCCTATACCCACAGAACTTTATATGTCACAGACGCTTTGAAACGGAACACGTGATAAAAGAAACAACCTCAAATTTTGCAACAGGTTGTTATAAGCTGCCATAAAAGGATTCATTCAGCTAGAACAGGGGTGTTCAATACGACGATGGTGATCTACCAGTCGATCTCAAATATGGGTAGATCACATTTGAAACAGTTCTTGATACGACCCAAATATTAAGAGTACAGTAATATGCATAGCTTAGGCGGCCCACCTTTGCCAAACCACTTCACATAACTGCTTTTCATAATCACGAAGTGAATTGTAACAAATATGACAAATTAACGTAAAAAATTAGTTGAGAAAGTTGCAAAAATTTTCAAAAAAGTCCAAAACAGGGATCACAAAGGATAACTAGCTGGCATATCACAACCGCTAGGTAGCTAGTATATTGCCAACCAAGACTATGACAATAGTTATTGCAGCAATTGGTTGCTACAAGTCTTCTCACACAGAAACAATATTATGCAGTGGAGTACTCAGTATCAATTAGACCAGCCATGTCCAACCCAAATGGCTTACTGAACCAAAAATTATATCACTACCTTAACCAGGGCCGCACATTGAATGGCAAATTAATGAGGGCCGCACCTGGCATGGCTTACTTTGATCTTAGCAAACTAAATTCATCTTAAGATGATGTACTGAAAGTGTTCGAATCCTAACTGCAATGTTACACGTGATAAAGTGGCACTGAGGACCACCTGCATCAAAAATTTCAAATCCAAAGTATCAAAATAAGGACAGGTTGCCAGTATGTACGACACTTTTACTACAGCGACAACCTAAACTTGGCCGCTCAAAACCTTCGACTGGGCCGCGGGTTGGACATAGCTGAACTAGACTTTATGGACTTTCTGCGAAAATGAATAATTACGGTGACCCAACAAAATCAAACGGCAACCCATTTTGTGTCATGACTCAGTGGTTGAGAAGCACCGCCCTAGAGCACTTGAAGTTGAACAGTAGTCACGGTTTTTGGTGGCGAACAAGGCTGTCTTGGCTAACAGTTAGAACGAGAGGCGTCTTTGACTGTTGTTGACTGGAGTGTAAAAAAGGGAAACAAAATGCCAACCTCATTCTACGGTAGCGTTGAGCAATCATCCGGTAACTCCATTAAGATTAGACTAGAAGTCACGTTCCTGCGGTCTGTGGGGAAAGGCAGATTGTGCGTTGCGTCACGGTTTAGGAATAGTATGTTTTTCTTGGCATCAGACTGAGCAGGTGGAAGGTTTAATCAGCTCACGGAAAACTGCCCTGATTCACTCAGCATCGACTGGCACTAGCCTGCTGCCGGACAAGGTACAAGTTCAGACTTGTTTTTGCCGAAACAAACGTTGATTGATACAACTGACGCACACGCGACAAAATATATTTTTATTCACTCAATTAAGTTTTGCCTTTGTTTTGTGCAAGAACTAGCGAAAGTAGGCTTCGGTTGGAAGCCTTGGCGCATTTGTACAAAGTACACCTACTCCGCGGTCTGGAAAGCGCAACTGATCGTTTCTCCGTAGACACTACTTTTTCGTCAAATTGGAACGCGTTTTAACATGAATTGTTTCCTTCTGCATGAACTCATGAACTTTTTTTATAACTAAATAAATTTAGCAAACATATTTTTGTTTGTTTTACGTAAATTTTGTTTTGGAGAAAAAAGTCTAGGAATTTCTTTTTGAGAATTTTTACAGTCAACCTTGTTTAAAAAAAAAACTAATCAAAAGATGTTTTCTTAAGATTGAATACAGCTGTAAATCACGTAACGTAAATGTTGAAACAGGTTTGATTGTAGGCCTCCATGGGTGTCTTGCCCAATTGTTGCTTTTATCATCGGGTAACTAGTTTACCACTTGAAGCAGCTTATTCTAGCAACAACAGCTAGAATAAGCCGTTACTGCTTATTCTGGATTTGTTTCAATAAAAACAACTCTGTTATATTGTTTAACGCTAATTTCACAGCAAACATCATTCAATGGGTAATCAAGGCAAATGTCAGTGAGCATCTGACCTGATGCGTGCGGCGAACAATAAACTGAAAAAATTTATGTTTTTAATTCAGTCGAAAAGGTCTAATGCTTGGAACCTATGGTAACGTCAAACACATGAACAACGTGCAAAGTAGAATTTTCAACAGGAACCAGTCGTCATTGACTTGGATAAACTGACGTTAGTAAGAGCAATAGCTTTGTATAGATACAAGTAACTCGAACTTGACTCTGTTGACAGATTAAATGATATCGAATGGTTTTAACACACGAGCTAATACTTTGGTGTTTTGGTAATCACAAAAACGCCCCCAAATTTCTGAAAATGCATAATTGTTCATTGCGCCACTTTTCGATGGGCGATATCAAATAGTTTACGTAAGATCGAAGGACAGAAACTAATACAACATGAAGACATCCAGAAAAGATGGCAACAACACTTCGCAGATATTTTAACCCAGAATTCCTTCATCCACCATCACATCCAGGAAATAGCCGTAACAGACCCAATCACCCAAATAGCCAAATCTGAAGTCTGTAGGGCAATAAAGAAATGAAGAATGGAAAAACCCCAGGAGCCGATAATATCCCCACTGAATCTGGAAACTAAAGGGACTCCATCCCATCTCGGCCACATGGTTAACGTCATTCCTTGACTTGACCCTCGACACAGGAAAAGTACCAAGCAGCTGGTCCTCAAGCACAACTATCCCGATCATCAAGAATAAAGGAGACGCAGCAGTCTGTTCTAACTACCGACCCATCCGATTGTTATCACACACAATGAAGATTTTTGAAAGAATCATTGATAGACGTCTACATCGTCTCATCACATTGAGCACCAATCAATGTGAATTCGTAAAGGTTGTGGCACGATCGGTGCAATCCCTGCAGTCAGGTTACAACTCCAAACACATCGTCAGAAAAGGAAACCACTGCGCTTTGCCTTTCTGGATCTTGAGAAAGGTTTTGACCGTGTACCACGCCAGCTAATCTAGTATGCACTACGAGAACACCAAGTGCCAGAACGGCTGATAAACTGGATTAAAATGCTATATATCAACATCACCAGCCATGTGCGCTGCCCTTCCGGCACATCAGACAACTTTACAGTAAGTTAGGGGTACATCAAGGCTCTGCCCTATCTCCTGTCTTCTTCGTTGTTGTCATGGACACCATAACGCGTGACCTTCAACAGTCAATCCCATAGACACTTCTCTACGCTGCTGATGTTATGCTTGCTGACACCACAAGAGAAAGTCTACAAGCACGGGTCCTAATCAGGAAAAGCCGCCTCAGCGAGTACGGACTGCGCATGAACAAAACTGAACATTTGGAAACCAACCGGACCACGCACATCATCTAAGTGGATGCAACCGAGTGCTGGTTTGAAGTGGGCGGAACCAAATCACGAGATAACACAAATGCAACAGGAGGAAGAAGAATATCAAAGAAAGGAAATTAATTGTGTTCTGAGGAAAATATAAAAACATCAAAAACTTCAGACTTAGAAAATTTACGTGATCTAACATATTTGAATCACAAAGGATTGGCGAAAGACTTCATAGGTCAACTACTCAGCCAGCCCTGTTGCTGGAACAAATCAATTTTAAATTGAAGACGTTTCATATGTAATAATAGAAAAGTAACAAAATGAATCGGATCAACGTCAGAGAAAAAAGGTAAACAAAACATCAGCAACAAAAAACAAGGGAAAAAGCATGCCTATATACAGAGATGGGGTTAGCAAGTGGATAGGTAAAAGATATAACTGAAAAGAGGAGCACCGCTCTGGGCTGCTGTCGTATCGGTTTTAGTGTATTGCACACGTTGGCAGAAGAACACTGAAGATGCGGTTTCAACAGAACAGAAAATATATGCTCATATACTGGAACAAGCTGGCTTGCTGTTCCTAACGGTTAACTCGCAGTCGTCTGGGTTACTAAGGAAAGAACGCATGCTTGGGGAAAGGTTTAAGCATTACTGTTACGAAATTAATTTTTGTCGTATCCGTCAGTGGGTTTCGGTTTAACTAATTACGAATTTCCTGGTTCGGCTGGATTCACCACCAACATTAATCCGAGCATAACAACGGCTTCAGATAGAGCCTCGACCTTGGTTTAAAACGTTTGACTTCTCACAGAAACCATGTGTGCCTTACTTGGTTTGGCAGCATAGTAGCTCCATGTGGCATGAAAACTATGTTTTAGAAATCGTGAACAAGTCAACGTTTAGAATGACCCGTAGTTCGTACAACCAAGCTATCGCTGCTATCGGAAGAACCGTCGCCATTGGGAGAAAAGCATCGAGCATTCGCGCCTGTGCAAGCGTGGCATCGGGTTCCAGCGTTAAGCGGAGTTGAATTTGCCTTGGTGGACAACTTGAATGAGAAACTTGGTTTTCAGTTCATCGACACATGGTATTCACGATAGGCCTTACCGAGTCTTTCCAAAGCGCTTAACAACCTGTAACCGATCCTTGTCGCTGCAACCGAAAAGCCCAATACCACACTGTATATACAATATTGAAGTGTAATACCGTTAATCAACGCATTGTGTTGAGTTAAAACTATTGCGAAATGCTTTCTGAGAAATTTATCGAGAGTTTTGGGTATGAAAGAAAAATGCTCTTTGAAGATCGATCATTACATTGCTATACATTTAGCAGAACATTTCCCGTCAAGTAAGAGCTATACGGTACGGTGTCGGTTTATCAATTTTTTAGTCAAACTCAACTAGACTTTTGCTTGACACCTCACTTGGGTAAATATATTCAGCTTAACGGTTTCATCAAAACCGTGAAACCACGGTATTTGCAAAATGATGCAATTGTTTCGACTTCATTTATGCTTTTTTAAAATACCGAGCGTTTTTAACATTTTTGTTCGGTTTGTCAAACTTTTCTCAGTTTGCATCTGATTTGACTTCTCCCGTCTGCCGTTGTGAATCTGACGCAACGAATAGACTAGAATTTGCTGGGAATGTTCCGAAAGTTGCATTGGCAGATTGCCATGAATTCCAATCTTTCTTTGGTTACCGGACTTTGAAAGTAAAATATCATGCAATTGGTGCAGAGATAGTTGAGGTAAAGCGCTGCAGATTAATGTTGACACCCGACTGGACACAAAGCGAGTATATAAGCAAGCTTTCTGTTTTGTTTTTTTACGAAACGCAATTTCGTCTTGCGAAACGACATTTCGAAGCAAGGTATAACGAACATTATTCAGACGTACGAACAATCGTTTTGATAAAAGTGCACTGACACGGCACGATTTTGATAATGAGCGAAAATGGACTAAATCTGAATTTTTAGAATGGGAGGCTCACTTCTGGAAACGACGCTTTTTAAAATCGTTCTGTACACAGAGCTTAGCGGACTGACTCTGAATAAAAAGACCATAGACATTTATCCACGTATTTGAAAAAAGTCTTGATTACAGTCCATAATTATTTATGACGGGGCGACAGTAGCTCTCGGTAGTGTCCTGTGTCCACCACTCAATTGAAAGGTTGGGTGTTGGTCCCACTGCCACTGAGTAAATCGCCGTAGCGCTTCATGGGCAAGAGCGCTCACCTCAAATTCGAAGATAAACGTTCAGGTCAGGGGCAATGAATGAGTGATGACGTGTTCGTGAAGCACCAGCTCTCAAACTGGCAGATAGGGTTCGACTCTCCGTTGAATCCGTTAAGGAATCGCGAACGGCACTCGCGTGCGTTTCGTGCTTGGCGTTGACGATAATACAGTAGACGTGTGGAAAGGAAAAGTCCTGCGCAGTGCTACCTGTGACTTATTCCTATCGCAAGTATTTACTACGAAAGTAGGCGAATGGGCCCTGACGCAGAGTAAGCGTAGGTTGGCGCTCGCAGACCAATCGCCCACGCCATGAGTCTAAGCGGGTATAAGGAAACGGTCTTTGTTACTAGAGGCGTAGAATCAAAGGTTCCCAGCATGAATTTCGCAAACCTTGCAATTGTTCAACATGCATGCGCTGCCGCTGCCCATCAATTGGGTTCGTTAGTTTCTAGCAGTTGCGGTTCTTCTGTTTTACTGTACCTGATCAGTTGCGGCGAAAGAAAGTTGTTGTCGATGTTGCGTGGATAGCTTCTCTGCTGGCATCGGTTGAAAAGCTGGAGCTCAATAAACTAAACGTCAACCTGCGATAGGGCAAAACAGTTTAAAAAGCCAGCTGTGGCGACGATAATTACAATGAAGCAGATTAAATGATGTCTGCCAATGATAACACATTTAAGGGTTTGCGTTAATGCAAATCCGAATCTCGATATAGAGAAGTGCATTACCTTCTGTTTGAGATAACCTTAATAACCCAGTGTCAAACCGACCAACCGAGCCATGTCGATTGTCCTCCCGGACTGATGATGCATTGGCGAATTCCCCTTGAGCTGAAAGCGAGACATACAGAGGATCATCAATACCGCTGTTAGAAACGATGCAAATTTTGACGGAAATGCTTTACCAAGAAACAAAGATGAAAGTGTTATAATACTCGCGTTATCAGACCAATTGCCTGGTTGATATTTTACCACATTCAAGCTTTTTGACATAATCACGTGAAGTACAAAAGTAGCACTGCAACGTCCTAGTTGGTTTGATGTATAAATCAGTTTTTTTAAGGCGTTCTAGGGACCCGATTCGGGTCCCTAGAATTTCAAATCGGGTCCGTAGAAGCAGAGAAAATTATCATCGAGTCCCTAATATCAGAGAAAATCAGGTCCCTAGAATCAGAGAAATCGGGTCCCTGCAGATCCATACCGGGTTCCTAACATTTTTCCTTAAAAAAACAAACTGTATAAATATTCGCACGTATGGTTGGCCGAACAAGAGGTCGGATGGGTCTGGACCCCAATATTCTTCAATGATGTTTCCGAGATATAAATGACCTCAATACTCTGTTGCATTGTAACTTTTTCGTTATGAAGTACATCATCTTCAGTGTTAAAAAAATCAACAAGGCCTACGTAATGCATGACGCTGTGCAGAAAAACTATTTTCAAAAGTAACAGCATCTAATTTTCATAAATTCCCTCAATCATCATCCTAACCTCTTATTTCAGTGTCACAATATCTTAACCGTATTTGGAATTCCCACAAGCAGCTGTAATGTACGCAAGAACACACTGCAGGTATTTGATCAAAATTACGAATTTTTAGAAGTTTTAATGAGTTACAATTGGGGCTTATCATTTTTCAATGACTTTACCTTAATTGTCGAACAGATATTTCTTCTAATGAAGATATATCGTTCAAAATGAACTATGTTATTCTGAGAATACAGAGGTGAGTTGCTTCAGTGAAACCCGAGTTTACCTCGACAAAATGAAAACATGTTCGACAAGATTAGGAATGATACACAAGCAGCGAATAGACTGCTGATGGAAAAGCTTTACATTCAACAATGGTCTGATAGAAGCTTCTCGAATTTCCCGAGTAAAGGTGTGGAGTTGCGTATGAAACGTTGCCATGTGGCGGAGATGCAGGGGTCTGGATGCTTTTCCTAAAACGACCTAACGTACTTTCGCATCCCACACCATATGTTGAAATCGATGGAAGCAAGGTCTGTGCGTCACAGCCTTATCCGTTGCTTGTTTTTTTTCCGCGTAAGAGTGTTTTAGTGGAGAGAAAAGCTGGTAGGATTATGAGTTTCGAAAAGCGGAGCCGATGTCTTGTTGGAAACCCTGCGCATACTGCACGGATTGCTGTACCTGTACGTCTCAGTTCTAGAAAATAGCCTTTGTTTAAGCTTCTGACTGTCTCCTACATCAGGCTTCATTGCAGTCATACGATTTGATTCGTTCAGATTTTCAAGTGCAAAATTTTTTACAGGAATATTTAGGGAGAAACCTAGCTGCAAACTTTGTCACTGAAAAGCAGTTTTCGTCGCGAGTATTACAAGTTGATTTTCGAAGCATCGTTTTTCGCACGTTTTTTAATGTCATAATAACACTGTCACTGTACAATAATAAGCAGTAATTATTTAACGCAAAAAGAATGAAAACGTTACGATGTAAACAGTAGTATGTTAATTGGTAAAACGTGAGCGCAGATATTCCTTAACATGTTGCTGAGAACGAACTTTATTCTTGCTGGGCTAGAATTGAAAAGAATAAAGTAAAGCTTTGTAATTTGTCAGCCACTTGTTCACTCCATTTTTCCCATTAAAAACATTCAACATTTGTAATGAACTGAATGATTAAAAGAAGGTTCTTCGCTCTCATTTCCTTGTTAATCTTTTTTTAGTGAAATAGCAATAGTTATCAAGCAACATCATCTCACTGAATTAAATTACTAAAAGTATAATATTTCACACACGGTCAGTCTAAGTGCTTGTTCATATCAAACTAGAGCAACAGCTGTTACGATTATGCTTTGAAGAAGCAAATACCCAACGCTGTACTGCGTTTTTGAGACAAAAAGGAGTGCTATTTTGATTTCAGAGGTTTAAGTGCGTCGTCAAATTAATAACTGTCTATGCCCATAAATTTGTGGAGTCCGCCATACTTTGTTGTAAAGACCTTTCAAGTAGGTTTACGACGTAACCGGTCGTTTGCCTGACCAAACACTACTTTCATGTATAGACTTCTGAAAACGTATCGAAATGATGCGATTTCCTCAGGAGTTTGACAAGGCGTATGTAAACAACGGTGTTTTAGGTATATCAGGCAAACGTGCGCTTTTAAAAACGCAGTATACCTGGTTTGAAACAGTTTGTGGGAAATCACTGATGCGATGCAAGTCGTATGCAGGGAGGACTCAAGAGAGGAAAAGCAGGAGATGCATCTCCCTTTCCTTTCGCCACCCTATAAATTTATCAGCATCAATGTATATATTTGTGAAAGTTTTTGGTATTGCTCTTGTCTTACAAGGTTTTAGTTGTGAAGTCGAGTTTTCAAGCTGCGTATATACTAATTCCCGTTGTGCGCTAATGCTGTAAACATTGGCGAAATAAAATCCTTCCGTGTTTGCTTCTACTTTAAAGCTGAAAGATCACGTTTCCCTGCCTTGTGCACGGCGCAGTAAAGTTTGGAATAGATGATGCTTTAGAATGCCAACTCCACTTGCGTGTACCCTTAAGAAAACTAACGCTTAAAAGAAATTAGGAAAACCAAGCTGCGTAAACCTGGGGTACGGTAGGCTGGAAATGCGTGGAATAACATGCATAGCAAAAGAACGTCGATTGTTGTCAAGGAAATAGCTTGGGAAATTCTTTCATACGTTCGCAATTAGCAAATGGCAAGCAAATACTTGCAGCAAGCCCTGAGAAAGCGTAGACATGGTGTTTATTTGAAAAAATTAGTTTTGTAACAAATATTTGACTTACCCAACGTTGAGACATGCCTTTCAAGTCTTGTGAAACTTTGAAATAATATTTTGGTTTCTGTTTCAACCTAACTGACACCAAAGATGTAAAACAAGTGTTTTTCTATTGTTTTTGCCGCTTGGTTTGTGCATACTAACCGTACATTTTTTAGATTAATGTTTAGCAGTTGCTGTATTCAATAAATTGAAATACTTGTAAAAGAATAAAATGAATGTTTCAAGTTGCAAACATTTTTTGGTGTTGAAAATTCAACCAATCTTATTTGGTTAATGATGCAAAGTAAAAAGTGGAGCTGTTTTGGAACAGGACAAACCCGTTGCTCGCAGGTAGCATAAGCTTACGCGCTGGCGGCAATAAAAGCATCAAAATGCACCTTCAATTTTCAAGGATTTCATAAGTACTGTATAAGGCTTGCGGGATACTGCGTACAGCTTCCGTAAGAAGCATATCTGTGCAGTGTTGTAACCACGAATTTTGATTTGGGAGAAGTTACGGTTCAAAAACATGTGTTCGTTAACGTGCAAGTCGAAAAAACAATACGATGTGTAACTTGTTCAGTCTGCAGAAATATCTTGCAATTTCGTAGTGTTTCACTAAAGAAATGAAGACCAAAAAAAGTCATTGACTGTTTCTCTAACTTTCGAGACGTTCACGAAAAACCTGCTAATTTTTTTGGTAGTTTTGTACAAATTTGTTTCGATATTGGAGAGATCCATGGCGGCCTGTGGTCCTCTGGCTAAGTCTTTGCATCCGAGTATTGTAGAAAACGTCTTCTTATAAGTTCACATGTTTGTAGCGTCAAAACAAGTTAAATTAAGCGTTACCACTGCCTGATGCAAAGCAGTAGCTATAACACAAACACACATAAAACCTATACGTGTTGGCGACAACTTGGTGGCGGAATTGGGATATTGGTAACGTGCGGAAGTTTTAGAAAGAAATTCAAGAATATAGGTCGGAATTTAGCAAACCAGCAGTAGGTAACTAGCACGATAGAGTTAAAATTGCAAACATGCTGTCAGTTCGGGCCAGAAATGCCTTGGTTGGGTAAAACGCGTCTGGCTAAAGAGTTGTTATGCACTACTTCACTATTATGAATGTGTAAGGAGAAAAAATTCGAAACATCTCCCCCAAACTGTTTTGTTTCCGCTAGTGTTCGTGCACTGACTGTAACGCATGCAGCGTGTCAAAATTTTTAACTTTGCTGTCAAGTGTTTAGAAAGATTATATGAATTATATACTTGGAAGCTCTACTTGTTTCTTGAGCATCAGTATCAACCTGTGTCTTCCTTTCTATTAACTGCGGCGATTCTCGTCTACCCATATCTTCAACTTAACTGAAGATGCCGTATGGCTTGGACTGAAGATTCCGTATGGCGAAATCAATTTGCATTAAATAACATCAATGCGTGCTGATTTTTGTTACTTGTGCAGTGTGCACAGACAGTGCTTAAGTTGATTATATGAATTATTGGCATTATTATCGCCATGCCGTGCCGTTTTTCTGTTGGCAAGGTCAAAATGCTGGAACCATATGAATGGACCACTTAAAACCGTGAGAGTGGTTGCCGGAAATGCAGTAGCACGAGCCTGCTGGGGGCACCAGTGAGCTGTTCGAATTAAGACAACGAGGCACCTTGTAAAAAACGTTGTCCGTAGTGTCAACAGTTGCCTTTTATGGGGCAGTCGCACATTTCTTATGCCGTAACCTTCCTGGTAATATGCTTTTCACCTCACAACTTCGGAATACCAGCGCTCAGCTCTGCAAATTGCTGAAGTAAGTTACTCAAGGGCCACAGGATGTGTGTAATCCAGTTTTTAAAGATGCATTAGTTCATAGCGTGGCTGTCACGTGCCTAGTCTCATCAAGCTACTGTTAGATGCTGAGCTGACACATCGTTTTTAGAAGCTGTGCAACGTTATGAAATGCAGTGGACTAGTTGGAAAGCGAAGGTCAGTGAGCTTGCAAAGGTCAGTCTATCTCTGAGATGTTCAACAGACCTAAAAATAGGTTTTCATGCTTTGGCAGCAGAAGAAAGAAACGGAAGTGGGACAGGGCGTTTGTTGTTTTTACACAAGTAAATTTTTGCAAGCTACAAAAAATCGTCATAAAGCTTGCTATTTGACAGTTCGTCAGTGATGGAGGATCGAAAAACTAGCAGCTCATTCGTTTTGATGAGAGATCAAAGCAAACAAATCACACACACGTTACACGTTAAGCCAAAATATTTGCGCGTTTCCGTCGCCAAGCGCTTCCTGTCTATGTGAAGCTAAGTATTTTCGGATGGGTTAAAAACTTCGACCTTTTCTGAAATGAGTGTGAGCTGTGGCTAGTCGGTTCTCAACATGCCTGGAAGAAACGTCCTAGAAGTTGCGGACTTTGATAAACCGTGTGCAACCTTTGAGCTGTTGCTTTAAGAGCAGTTGGTTGGTGATTATCGAGACCATGCTTGACCGGACGTCGGCACACGGGCCGCACGTGGTTTTGTGACCTCATGCAGTCTTGCTCCTCATCTGCTGTGTCCATTTCTTTCTCAAGGGTTGGTATCTTTTGGTTACAATGATGAGCTATATCAGTAAAATGATGGGAGATTTACAATGGTACTTAAATGTTTTGTCTTGGCATGGGTTTTTAAATGATCGTAATGCCTTTAGGCAAGGTTATCCATTCATAAAACTGATTCCACAATCAGGTACTTTACCGTTGCACCCAATTGAACGGTTGAAGTTTTCCCAAGATGCTCGCTACGCACGCTTGAAACAGAGTTATTTGTATTGTAGGTTTCGTGCTGTAGACGCGACAACACTAGACGCAAAACCCACCAAACAATTAAATTGGTAGCTTTATGATCAACCTAAGCGATTTAAAAGAGTTGGCAGGGATTTTTCAAATTTGTGTTGCGGATTTTCCCGGCCGATTGAAAAAGTCTTTCAGGCCGTCTGCAGGTACTTTTCTGATTCTTGTATTACTCGAACAAAGCGTACGAGTGTTGTGTAGATTTTGGGTACTGGACGCAGTGTATGTGCTGTTTTCAGATCATGCGTCCCTTTTTTGAAATTTATGTATAAATATGGTGTTGGAAATTTTACCATAAAGGAAAGGACTTTCTTGCATTGGAACATAAGATTTATTGATAAGGAGTGCTAGCAGTGTGTGATGTGTCTGATAAATCGGTAACAGACAGTGGCATAACTAGAGGTTTGATCCAGGAGGCAAAACTTTGCTGAACGGGGGAGGCCACTAGCCACCGTAGGAGAGCTACCAGCTAATACTCAGAAAAAAAGAGATGATAGTGAATCCGGATGTCGTGGATGTCTATACTAGCTAAAAAAAAACATCCCCAAAAAACAAGCTATTGAAAACCGCAAAGAAATGGTATATCAAAATGTCAGCTACAGGAGGCCCATGCAGTTTTACATTCAGCTTGCCAGGGGGCAGCTCGCCCCCTTTCCCCTCATCAGTCCTATCACTGGTAACAGATAAAACCAAAATGTGTTTCTGCTGGTATTGTGCCAATGTCACAACCACTAGCGTACGGAGGGGGGAGGCCGACCACTGTGCCATGGCCACCCCCTCAGACCCTAAAAATAAAAAAATGTAAAAACAGTATTGTCTAAAACTTGCTTCCAGAATGCACAAAAATGCGTATTTTT
>JGI24021J15306_10005827_pt1 | contig 14694 bp, 10 predicted proteins | sample Ectturendosymbi1_FD_15306 | JGI IMG/M metagenome (IMG submission 15306)
TTAGTCAGTAGTTACCAAACCGTTGGAAGATGGTTTATTTTTATGTGCTTTGTAATAAGAATATTTTGATGAAACTAGCTGGCTATCAACAGCCTACATGTCTCTGTGTCATGATGGAATTCGTGGTTGGAACCATTTTGCTTTCATGTGAATTGTGTTTACTTTCTAAAGCTGCTTTCGTTCATGTAAGGCCGGCACAATTACACACGGAAAACGGTGTTTCGATTTACATGGGCAGTGCTGTGGAAGTTGCATGGTTAGCACAGAATTTTCCACATAGCAGTAACCTACACGTGTGTGATTGCATCTACACTGGCGTTTAGGTGTCTCTCGTGAATAATAACGCTAGTTCATCTTTTTAATGGTATTCACAAGCCTATGTTGGGTTTGATAGGGTTAATCAAAGCAACTTAATCTTTAAAACAATGAAAAATCACCACGCAAGATAGATATTTATGTTGCCCCCCCTACTTTTTCCTTGGCCCCACAGTGACCCCCCACTTTTTGAATTCTAGAGTCGCCACTGCTTCTAAGAGATGCTGCCAAGTCTTGCTAAGTAAAATAAAGACATAATTGTGGTCTTGTTAAAGACCATGGCAATTTGCTTTTTTAAAAAGTGCCCTGCTTGAAAAATCTGCAGATAGTCTATTTTGTAAAGTATCGCAATGTACCTGGCTATTGCTGTCAAAGAAGTGCATATTTTGTGACTATTGCCGTAAAATGGAGCTAGCGCTTTGTGAACGTCCGTTTACATTGCATCGTGATCAACCTGAAAGGCATAAGCAAAATTTCGACGTTGCTCCCCATGGAAAAATTTCTGCGGACGCCCATGGGAAGGGGCTTGGGGCCATTCTAAGGAAAATTTGCCGATCACTGCGGTACGCAATACTGCTGAAAGGAGCTTCAGCAAGTTGACGTAAATCAAAACATTTCACAGATCAACTATGACTGATGAAAGACTAACAAATCTGGTAATGATATCTAATGAAAGTGAAATTGGTAAAACATCAGATATGGCTGAGTTGACAGAAACCAGGTTGTTCCTAAGGTGTTTTATTTGAATTGAAAATTGTGTCCCTAGAATCAACGAAAATTATAATCTGGTCCCTATGCAGGTCCATACCGGGTACCTAACATTTTCCTTAAAAAACCTGCAGAAACACTTGCATTTTTTAAAACTTGAAAAAGTCATTTTCCTAGCTTGAAACACAGCAAATGCTTATTTCTGTCGGCTTTATACGTTGCGTTGATACTGTAGAAAATGCTTTTATAAGCATTTGTTTAAAAAGTCGATATTTTATTTTCATAAATAGGCCTACTATGTGTTAAATGCAATGTATTTTATATTGGGGACCCCAACGCCCAGGCTCGGGGGGACCCCCAAACACCTGGCGCTGGCCGACCCTGCTTACTCAGTAATACCATGTGAGTACTAAGAAGTAGGTACTACTGATATTGCAAGCTAAAATAACATTAATATGGAATATTCCTCAAGCTAGCCACTCGCTCGCACTGTATACTACTTACAAATGTTTCTTGAATGTAACTCCTGTGCTGATGTTGTCATTGTTCAATTCATTCACGCCATAGTAGCGGCACATAGTAAACAGAATGAATTTTTATGATTTGTAATTATTATTAAAGTAAATACATGAGTTTGAAGCCTTAACTCAGGTATCTAGCGACAATAAGAAAATGCTTATTTCTAAAATAGTTTTAGCTTGCTTTTTTGCTACTGTTGAAAGCCAAACTTCATTCGCCTGATGTACGAATATGAAAATTTTGGAAGCTAGGTGTCGTACATATTACCTCAGACTGCGCAACTCTGCTTGTATGTGTTCATATTTGCCAACATCAGCATCTCCGATGGCCTTCTTGAGCTGTGATCACGGGCGGATCCAGGGGACGGCGCAGTCCCGCCGCCAAGGGGGGTTGGGGCTAAGCCCCTCCAAGCCCCCCAAATTGAAGCATGAAACACTACAAATCAGTTGAGTTTTTGTCAATTTTTAGAATGTCAAGCCCCCTGTTGAAAACTTTCTGGCGACGGTTCTGGGACGGCGATTGCCCCCTCTAAAACCTACGCAAGTAATTTTATTCACCATGGCTTTGTACAATTCGGAAAACATCATTCGTGGTTAAATACGATTTTGTCGCAGCAGTGTAGTGTATACTTCATCTCTTGCAGTACCGGAGCCGCTGTTAATCTTTACAACCAAATATTATGAAATCGCCTCCCCCTAACCTTACCGGCTGGATCCACCCCTGGCTGTGAAGGCGACGTAGCGAACGCAGTTTTTGCACAGAACGTCACGAGCACACTGGACAACTTTCGTTTTAATATTCCTACTGTAAAAAGAGGACAACGTTTCAAAAATGATCCCATCCCTGTTTACCCACGCATTGACTGTAATTGCTACTTTTGCAACTATCGCGTAAATTTCGCCTAGTGATATCCTCCGCCTAAGCAATGCGTAACTCACACTTTCCTAGTTCTTATCCGACTTACCCAGTTACCGCGGGCTAACCGCGAAAGTGCATCAAGTTCGAAGGCATGCTCCGTAAAAAGCTGACAATCTTTGCTCTGAAACTTTGCTGGAGCTTGTAATACTACGATTTCTTGATTTCTTCATTGCAGCCAACAAAACAACGTCTGGCCTTGAACTAATTGACTGCGACATTGAATGTTGACATTTTCGTTTCGTTAATTGAGCGTGAAAACGCATGCAAGCTATTACTTTATTTCAATCTTTGCGCACTATGCCACTTGAAAGAATTTAATTTAAATCTGCGCACTCCCAACACAGGGTAAGGATCTCTGCGATCGCAACAGCTGAGTTTTACGCCTGAGGATTTCACAAAAATATCGCTCCCAGTGTATTTTAAATTCTGTGATGCTAATCTGATGCAATTTTGTGGTTTACTCGAGCCGCTCGCCTCTTCACTACTGCAAAGCAGCGAAAGCGACTTTTAACAGCTACCAAATTGTCAATAGACTGAACAAGAAAAGAGCTGGCCCGAGTTGCAAATGTCCGATATGTTTTTTTGATGAAATACGAGAAAAACGTGGCGAAACACTCGAAATCTCATGGAGAACGGAACGCTCGTGGCGTTAGTTCTGAATGACAATAATACGACGTGACAATAATAATAACAAATGCAGTGAAATTGCGACACGAACAAATCAAAGCGTGCGCTCTCGCATCAGCAAAACGTATTCCTGTTTTGACTTGCTTTCGGACGTGCTCCGCTTCGGCGACCACGCAAACACGAAGTTCCGCTTCAGCGATTGCGTAAAGACGAAGTGTATCAGAATTTAAAAAATGCCAATTCTGTTCGAAGCAAGAAAAAACAAGCTTGGTTTGCAGACGTGTTCGTGGACAAAACAGAGCGATTAAAGAAGCTCTTTCATGTCTCGCACAAACTTTGGCGCCGAAAAAGAAAACAATCTGCACTTGAGCGATCGATGCATACGACGTTTAATAATTTTACCTCCTTGACGGCAATCAGCTGGCGCGAGGCAACAAGCCTGAAGGTTGCATGACCGTTGCAGCACACATAGACATAAAACATTTCGACGCAAAGGACGAGGATTTCGTTCAATACAATTCGAGGTCAGCAGCAGCAAGTTTTGAAGACGTTTATTCCGAGTTTTCCGGCATGCTGCTACTGCAGCAGAACCGATAGATCGAAGTTGCGCCCAAACAAGAGTTGAGCATCTTCTTACTGAACGACTTTCAACTGCTTTAGATTTGCAGTCGGCGTGGAAGACAACGCGCTGTTCGTGATTGAAAAACGCTGCCAGAGTGGAAACCAACGATGGATATTTGTGGAAATCGGACGACAGCTTGAAGTGGACAAATTATTCCCAGATACAACAGTCACTCGTCAGAAGAAAGTTGAAATGGCGAGAATTTTCGCAGCCAATTGCCCATGCACTGAGGTAAAGGAAATGCTTGCGCAGTTAACGTGTCACGCAATTTAAGCTCACGGTGAAATAACGCCTGTACAGATCTGAACAAAGGCTCACGAAAACAAAATGTTTCCTTTTTGCTTCCCAGTGCAACTGTGTCATTCTTTTGCACCATAACTGGACAACAAAAAACAGCGCCATCAAACGTTAATCACAATGCAATTTCAGTCACCGCTATCGGGCGATCGCAATCGAGGCGACAACAATCAGCAATCACGAGTCTATAAACAAGATCTTATCATCAATGGCGTTGGCAGCGCGGGAAGCTTCTTTCTGCCTCGAGACGATTTTGACGGACATTTGACGTTCGTATATATTGCAAAGGAAAAAGGCTTTCGCGTGAAGTGGTTCGAGCGAATGGTTTTAAGTGTTTCTGACTTTTCCTGGCACGTAGTTCTTGTCAATATCAACGTCTTGGAGAAACATGTGCAGACAGCGTTCGTTCTGAGCCAAAGGGTGGCCGGCGACCCTGAGGAAAAAAACTGCATTTTATGCGAACGCCTTGGCTGACCTGTCGATTTATCGAACAGACATTGTCAGTGCATTGGAACGTATTCAAATGCAGTTCGAATCAAATAGTTTTAGCAGCATGTGAAATATCTATGCTTCTTGTGCTATTTTTCAAAACTTACGTTTTAGATGCAAAGCGTGAGCTCACAAACGACACAGCATTACTGGTGTGCTCCACACACAAACGACACAACATTTCTGGTGTAGCTCACACACAAACAACACAGCGTTACTGGTGTATCGCACACACAAACGACACAACATTACTGATGTACTGCACACACAAACGACACAACATTACCGATGTACTGCACACACAAACGACAACATTACTGGTGTAGCGCACACAAACAACACAGCATTACTGGTGTACCACACACACAAACAACAACATTATCGGTGTACTGCACACACAAACAACACAACATTACTGGTGTGCTCCACACACAAACAACACAGCATTTCTGGTGTAGCGCACACACAAACAACACAGCATTACTGATGTGCTGCACACACAAACGACACAGCATTGCTGATGTACTGCACAAACAAACGACACAACATTGCTGATGTACTGCACACACAAACGACAACACTACTCGTGTAGCGCACACACAAACGACACAACATTACTGGTGTACCCACACACGAACAACAACATTACTGATGTAGCGCACACACAAACCACAGCATTTCTGGTGTAGCGCACACAAACGACAACATTACAGTACTGGTGTAGCGCACACACAAAGACAACATTACGCGTGCACCGCATAACAAGGCGCTTAAAATGGTTGTGAATTCACTTGTTTATGAATGTTTCGAGGCCTTTTCGTCTCTCCTCAATAAATTCGTCTGAAAAGATGCCTTCGTCGTTTCGGAAAGGCAGTTGCATTGCCAATGCCTGCGGCGGGAGCGGCGGAACAACAATCTGATGAGAATTCACAAAGAACGTTCAATGGCTTCTTTGTTGCACAGCATTAAATAATGGCACATTCTTTTCAACACGCCATCGAGTGACGAAGCGTGTATTCTTACCGGTCTGTTTGATTGGCATGCGCTGTACAACATGCAGCAGGTTGCTTTGCGACTAGAGTTAAGCCAATTCAATTCTCAAACTACGCACTGCTTCATCAACAGCAGCGTACTTGGGAGGACATAAACTTTTACGAGAGGAAGAAATGCATGAGAAATACCATGAAGAATGAAGTCCACTAACACTTATAGAGTGTTACACGAAATTACAGGATTCTATACTATTAACCAGGATCTGAGCCTTCATTAAGAAGTTGGCGATGTAGATCACGGCTAATGTGGAGCATGTTTGACAAGAAGCACTTTCGTGAGAAGCGTTTTCCCGTTCGATAAATGTTATCGTCGAGAACGAAAAAGCAAGCACTTACATTTTAAGTGTTCAGCAACTGCACATACGATACCAGTGGCACTGTCAAATGAACTGCATGCAAATACATGGTATTTCGTTCAAGTTAGCTGAAACGCATGGAAACAGCATTAAACTTATCATCGCCAATACGCAACCCAAATTTATTGTGCACAATTTCTCTAAAATAGGACCGGGAAAAAGAAGTTTTTGTTCTGAGGCGATGTAAAGTCGTCCTTCCCACAAGGGTATGTTCAGACAACTGTGGACCCAGGGGCAGATGCAGGGGGGTGCGATTGGGGCTATCACCCCCCTAAAACCTACGAAATCAACTTTTTCACCATGATTTTGTGCAATTCTGAAAACAGCATTCGCTCTACCAGGCCATTTTGCCGTCAATTGTTTTTTCACAGCAGTGCCGGGAAGTATACTTCATTTCACTTACAGTAGTGAAGCTGTTATGAGACTTGACTGCCAAATATTAGTGAAATCGCCTCCCCTAAACTTACTTCCTGGATCCGCCCCTGTGGACCTGACCTAATAGGGTTGACCTTCAAACTCTCCCGACCCTATGATACGGTTGCACCGCATGCTGCATCAGAGTACGGTTAACCGCACGCGGATGACAAACAACTGCAGGTGTTGCAGAACGAGTTCCGAGCATTTGAAACAAGGAATCATGTAAAGCAGCAAAGGCGAAGCAACACACGCAGGGTTTTTCTTGAAGTTCTGTTTTGGTGAGCATTAAGGAATTTTGAAAGACCGAAACTTATCGGAGCATAAGCGTTTGTGTTGCGACATTTTAACTGAAATAACGCACAAACTACATGTATAACCGCGTGGTTGTGTCAATATATTCTTGTAAGCACGGTATATCGCTCATGCATCTTGTAGCCAGTGGCGTAACAGACGGCGAGCAAAGGGGCGAGCCGCCCCCCCTGGCAAGCTAAATGTAAAAACTGGGCCCTTTAGCTCACATGAGTGTTGACTACTGGGCCCTTTATGGTTGGCGGTGGACCACTTTCAGCGAAGTTTGCTCCCCCCTGGCACAAACCCCCAGTTACGCCACTGCTTGTCCTTGTAGCCTACCGCACTGCTATTTTTGTTTGCTACTTTCTGTCTGTCACTGCACACTTCATAGTTTGATTTGCTTTGTTGTTTCTACTGTGGCCTTTTCCTTTCCTGGATGTAAAGTGGGCAGGTGAGGTTGTATTCTTTTCAATTAGATTCGGGGCTCCGATTGCTAATTATTTTTCCACGGGTTGCCTAGTTTTAATCATGAAAAATCCCGTTAAATCTGTTTATTTTTAAAGATATCAATTCAGCAATAAATAAATACAACAAATCTTATAATTTAATATATCTTCATGTTATTACAGCGTTAGCATGCGCTCAACTGAGGAGAAAAGTACGCATATCAGATGAAACAAAATTTGTTTAATCGGTTTCATACGCTCATATCAGTGTCAATATCAAATAGGTTGCTTGCAATCCAGTGCAGTCAGTCATGCAATTGTGTGGATTTGCTTTTGCTTAAGCCGCACAGTTGCACATATAACAAACAGTGGCATCGCATTTCTTTCAGACGGGCCACCTTTTGACCCCTCAAGTTTGATCGGCCATAAATTCTGAACGGATCTGGCTAGAGAGCCCGTGAAAACATCTCTGGATGCGGGAGACATAGAAGAATCCAATGGACTTGACAAAATATACCTTTACGTTTGAAATTTGAGAAAAATCGTATTTGTGCATTTGCCGTAGTGATTTATTGCCAATTTTTGGAGAGAATCCAAAAACTCGTTCCCGCATCCTGTTTAGCCTTTCCGGTCTGGTTTGCATACTTCACAGACCGCCAGAAAACCCTAGAACACCATGTGCTCAGAAAACGTTGGTTCAGGTTCTTTTTGGGGGGAATTAGGAGGCAAAAAAGTGTGAGTTGGGTCGATTGAGTTCCAGATCAGGTTTTCGGGTCCTGGGAAGAAAAGTACAGGGGTTAATGACTTGGTTTGTGTCTTAAAATGTTATAAGAGTTATTCTGAAGCTTTAGAGACCTTGATTAGCCTTGATAAAGCCTAAGGGGTTGTTGGGAGTTATGACCAAAAATAGACCAAGAAATTGGCTAGGCCACCTCGTGAATTTTTGATTGCTTCACAAATAGAATCTTCCTGTCAATATTTTGCCTTGAAATTTGGTGGGATGTTGTAAGACACCCAAATACACCTTTTCTGCGACTTTGGTGGGGTTCGCAGGTACCGGCTGGCAGAAAAGTGTGTTGTAGCTAAAAAAAGCTGAAACCCATGGTTTTTGTCCCCTTAGACCCTTCAAGACAAACTTCAACTGTTTTCAGCAACTGTTAGGTAAACTTGAGACACCATTTCAATTCCCTAAACCACCTTAAAAACACTGAACACGCATTTAAAAATAAAACGTCAACGCAAAATGAGGTTAGCCAGCACAAATAAATGTGCAATGAATACACGTGATCTTTCCTTTTGTTCACAAGGATTCTGGGAATATTGCCTGCACTGGTACTTTTTTCAACAAATGCATTAAAAACAAAAAGCATAAAAATTAGTAGGCAGAGCTTAATAAAAACTCACACTTGTGCTGTTTTGAGGAAATACTGAATATTATGCACAATCTGCGTTTACATTCAGAAAGTGCAGCACTTTTCCAGGTGAGTGTAGAAAAAACAAGGACAAACTCTTGACAACCATACCTTGCTGTCACGTTCCAATTCATTTGCCAGCCATTTGAAATCACTATACCTTCGCCGGACTGATGTTTCTTTTTGCTTGAAAACTGGTAAATTGGTCTGGCAAAATAGACTGCATTAAAGCATATCATAAGCTGACAACCAGCAGAAGGAATTTTTTCTTTCTTAAGAAATAGGCAGTGTTGTGTCCAATATTTCCTTTTGTTAAAATGAGTTTGGCTAATGGGTGGTTTGATCAGTACCAGCAGCACACGGAAGACTGTGTACTGCAAAAGTCAATTGCATACATGCGCAAAAATTAATGAATTTAACTGCTGTTTTGAGACATACAGCAAAGACACGCACTAGATCATTAAGCACATATTAATATGAGTAGATTGGTCATTATTTGCATGTAAATTCAATTCCTATTTTTATGACTATGTACACAGAAAACTGTGCAGAATTACTCTTGCAAAACGTGAGGTCTAGCTTGAAAACAAACTTTTTTAAAGCATGTTTTTTAGATCAGCGTTTCCTTTCCTAAACATTTGTGGTCATGGACCCCCAGTACATCCTAATAAAAGTTATAGACTACTCAAAAAGATACGTTGCAGTAAATATTTGAAATTAGGTTTCATCCACAATGGTACTAATCAAAATGTCGGCAAAACCTGTTAACCCTTTTGAAATGTCTGAGCAAAGCTTATTGACCCTGCACATCATAAAACCCTTACATCAAACTTGCAGACCCCACGGATTCACAGACTCTAAGTTAGGAACCACTGTTTTTGTGGAAATAGATGGTCCAGGGCATCACACTACCATGCATAGTTGCAATGCAACAAACGAAATTAAATTTGTATAAGTAAATTTCTGCACGTAATATTTTTTGTGAAGCATCTAATGTAACTGGTTAGATAGGCAGTAAAAATCTTCAGTGATGGTATGAAAAACAAATTTCACGGCTTACAAGATAAACAACATTTTTATCCTCAATTAACTTAGGTAAAACTTTACAACTTTCCAAGAATGGTGTCACATGTATTGCAACTTCAAAAAATCAGTAGAACACATCCTATCCATTACCTTCATCTTGACTTCATAATCTGTGTACTTTTGTCTCCATCCTACGCCATGAGTTTCAGGATTGCAAACTTCAATTTCTAGGAAGTTGGCAGGCAAGCTATAAGCATCAGACAAATCTTGTCGAGGTGCATCAAGGCGTTTAGTGTTTAGACTGTCTGATGCCATATCTGATGCTACTTTCTAAAACACTAATCTGAATGAAATGAACTGACATTGAAAACAACATTTTTATTGACAAATAGATGCACTTAGATGAAGGTGTGCCACTTTAAGGCAAAACAAGTACTGCCTAAAGAAATCTTGGCACAAAAACATTGTCTCAAATTGTATTCTATTTGAATAATATTTCCAGGATTGAGGATGCTTAGAGTTACATGAAATTGATTTCCTATTGAAAAAATTGTTGGTTGATTCAACTGGGTTGCCTTTGTAGAAGCTTGTTATTTTTAGTCATTAATGATCTTGTCGTTGTCTGAGGACAAAAAAAAACAAACAACAACAACAATCTTATTTTTGGCCATGCTAGCAAATTTCTCAGTACATACATAGTAAGGCTGGGAGGCGGCGAAAAGACACTCTAGTCATCCTGTCTACCACTACACAATCACTTGTTGTCAAACACCCTGAGTGAACACACTCACTATAGCCCTGCGTAAACCAGCAGAAGCAAAGAACAGAACACACATTTAACTTTAATCATGCTTGTGGTAACAAAAAGATGAGCAAGACCAACCAGAGCATAATGCGAACACACAAGAACGTTGAAATAATGGATATGATACATTTGCAGATAAAGTTCAAGCAACCGTTGCTGGATAACATCACTCTACATCCATAGATTGCAGGCATCATGTGTTTATGTAGTTGCTAATTAAATGATTAGCATATTTTTTCTTAAACAGAAGAAAATGTTTTGATTGCATATCTGGTGGAATTTCTTGCCAGATCTTCGGTCCCCAACGAACTATTGATTTTTTCCCTGTTTCCGTTCTAATTTTTACATGCAGGATGCACGTCATTGTTTGATTTCAAAATTTTCAGATGTTCTTTGAGTTAGTTGAGCTGTTCAAACCATCAAAGACTCAGCAAATCTTAGCGCGTGCAATGAAAAAAAAATTTTTTGGATTTGGGTTTCGATTTTTTGTGAGTGATGTCATAAGTGGAGTTGTTTTAGGCCTTTTTGGCCCACTTCATCTGACCTTAGGTTCAAATCGCTAGGTCAGGAGTCAGCAATGTGGTGCGTGCGGGCATCAGGTCACCTGCAAGGACCAAGTAGGTTGCCCGCAGGCCTGTTCTAAAAATGACATTAGCATGATCAATGTCTTCACATTAATGAATATAAATACTAATATAATTGAAGGTAAGCAAAATTTTTATTTCAGAAGTTTGTATCACACTAGTAGCCCTTCGTATTAATCAGCACACAAGTAGCTCGCAGTTTCAAAAAGATTGGTGACCCCTGCGTTAGATGGTAGTAACTCGCTCAAGTTTTTATTGGAAACTAGGCTAAAATCCAAGTCTTTTGATCGACTTGCTGGGGTTCCTGTTCAAACGATATGATCGAAAATAACCAAAATTAGTAATTAATCCACTAATTAGATAATTAATCATTTTGTTTATTTTAGGCTGTAACTTTTAAATCAGAAACAAGTCAATCAAGGTCTGAAAAGATGCAGATTCTAGCCTAGTTTCCAATTAAGACTTCAGCAAAATACTTCGGCCTAGCAGTTCATTGCAAACTCGAAGATTTGCTGAGTCTTTTGAGGGTTTGAACAGCTCAAGCGCAATCCGCTGAGGAGCTACGCAGTTGGTAAGACAACCAAAATATCCTTGTTTTTCCCTGATTTCCAGGTATGATACATTTGTAGACCAGCAGCCAATGTGTTAAATGTTTGCACAGGGTGCATTTGGCTGCAGATTCCTCACCCTGACCTAGGCTAAGAGAAGCTGACTTGTAGTGAAATAATTACTGCAAACTGATAGTATAGAGCAAACAAGCATTCAAGTCCGATTTAACCTAGCTGAAGTGCATGGTTACTTTTAAAATGGTCTGGCTAACTTGGACTTACTAAAAGAAGTTATTGATGCGAAATAGTCATTTGACAACTATCAGTTAAAGATTCAGGTGAAAATCTGAATGGACAGAAGAGATCTGTTCAAACAACTATTTCAATTTGACTGTCTTTTTGAAATATTTTTTTTGCATAATTTATGCATAACACCACTGGCAAGTAAGTCACACTTCATCCTTGTTTTGCTTTGAAAAAGACACAAACCTTTCAGTGATATCATGCTTGCTTTATCACTAGAAGGCATTGAAAATATTCAATTAACATTTTGAGAGCTGGTGTATGAATATATCGTACCTGGATTTCGGCCTAAAACCAGCAGTTTTCGGTTGCCTTACCAACGCCATAGCTCCTCCGCAGATTGCACTAGAGAGCTGTTCAAGGGCTCAAATGCATCACCCAGTCTTCTAGTCTACACTCGAAAAAAAATTTTTGGTTGGGGGTTGCAGGTTTTTTGTGAGTGACTTCATAAGTGAAATAGTTTTTAGGCCATTTTGGCTCATGTTGCCTGGCCTAGGGCCCAACCACTAGGCCAAAGTGTTTCGCTGAAGTTTTTATTGGAAACTAGGCTCGAGTCCAAGTCTTTTGAGCCTTTGACTGACTTTCTAGCATTTCTGGTTCAAAATTTATGATCTAAAATAAACAAATTAATTAATTATCTAATTAGTCAAATATTTTTATTACTTTAGATCATAACTTTTGAACCTGAAACCTCAGCAGGTCATCCAAAGTATCAAAAGACTCGTATTATAGCCTAGTTTCCAATAAAAACTTCAGTGAAATACTACCACCTAACGGTTTGAGCCCAGAGCCACATGAAGTGGGCCAAGGTGGCCTGAAAGTCCTCCACTTATGACGCCACTCACAAAAAATCTGCATCCCCCAACCAAAAAATATTTTTTCGGATGCAAACTACAAGACTTGCTGCATCTTTTGAGCTTTTGACCGGGTCGGTAGCACTTACCGGAGTGGAGAAATTCCCCGCAAAGCCACGTAAGATCGAGTGTTTTTTCGCGAGTATCCCTGAAAGCAGCCAGATGCGAAAGTGTTAAGGTTATTGACACCATCGGCAACAGTGTGCGAAATATTCGTACTTCAAAATCCTGGATTGAGCTGCTATCCTGTCACCATTTTCCTCCACTTTGCAAATCCATAACTTATCAGGCGATTGTGCTAGAGAGGTGTCTAAACCCTTAAAACACTCAACAAGATTTCTAATTCGCAATGAAAAAAGTTGTTAAAGTTTTGGGTTTCGGTATTGTTTGTGGGTAACATTGTAAGTGGGAAAAGTGTTGGCCATTTTGGCCCAGGTTACCTGGCCCTGGGAAACAACAGCTAGAAGGAATTGCTTGACTCATGCTTTTATTGGAAACCAGGATAGAATCCACGTCTTTTGAGCCCTTGATTGACTTTCTAGTTCAAAAGTTACGGTCTGAAAACAAGAAAAGATTAATAAGTTACTGCATTTATTGCGGCATTAATCATTTATTTTGTCTTTAGGCCATAACTTTTGAACCAGAAACATTAGAAAGCCAATCAAGGTCTCTAAAGATGTGGATTACAGCCTAGTTTCCAATCAAAATGTAGGTCAAGAAATTCCCTGTAGCGGTTGGCACCCAGGGCCAGGATGGCCAAAAACCTACTCCACTTATGACATCACCCACAAAAAACATGAAATCCAAAACTTTCCAATTAAAAAAATGCTGACTAGAATACTTGCTGCATCTTTAGAGTGTTTGAACATCTCTCTAGCACAATCGGCAGGCAAGTTATGGTGTTGCAAAGTGATGGTAATAAAGTGGCTCACATGGGTCTTAAAGGTAAAAACAAGCCACCTTCGTTGCCAGTGTACGAATATATCATAAAATCCCACTTGGGCTGCTTTTTCCATGCCACTTTCCAACTCCATAACTCACCAGTCAGTCATGCTAAAGAGCCATTCAAACCTCAGAAGATGCGGCTAGCTTTCTAGGTTGCATTAAAAAATATTAATTTTGGGTTTGTTTTTTTTTGTGGGTGGTGTCATAAGTTCATAAGTGGAGTAGGTTTAGGCCTTGTTGGCTGTGCTTACCAGGACCCAGGCACCAACCGCAAGAGAGAAGTATTTCACTCAAGTTTTCACAGGAAACTAAGCTAAAATCCAAATCTTTTGAGCCTTTGACTTCCTAGGGTTTCTGTTTCAAAAGTTAGGGTAAAATAACCAAAATTTGGGTAAATTATTTTTATTAGGAAATTTTTTTCCATATTCAGATTTTTGGCCCTAACTTTTGAATGAGAAACCTGAGAAAGTTGATCAAATGTTCAAAAAACTTGGATTATAGTCTAGTTACCAGTAAAAACTTGAGCAAAACACCTCCTTGCTGTTGAGGCCTATGGCCCGATAACCTCAGATAAAAAGCTCAAACCGACCTCACTTATAACGTCGCCCACATAAAACCTGTCTGACCTACTCCGCACTAGGAAACAACCGGGGCCCCGGTACCAGATGGGATTTTTTCCCCAGCCCCAGCAATCAAACAAATTGGCCGGGAGACACAGATTGTTGCTTTTGTGTTCGCTTTTTCAACAGAACTTATTTTTTTGCCGTTTTGAAAGTTGAAAACACTTGGTCAATGGCAAGCACCCCCATTGAACCGAGTTTGGAACAAGTTACACTGTTCTTACTAAACAGCATTGCTTTTGACAGCAAGCACTGTTTAGCTGAAATAAGCTTAATCATATCATGGAAATGAGTAAAAGAAACTACTATCAATCACAATTATCTTGCAATAGCGATGATCCCCGAAAAACATGGAAACTATTAAATTATCTTATTAACTCCTTGAGAGCCGGTCTACGGTATATTCGTACTTGGATTTCGGCCTAAAAAACAACAGTTTTCGATTGCCTTACCAACGCCCTAGCTCCTCCACCGATTGCGCTAGAGAGCTGTTCAAGAGCTCAAACGGATCGGCCAGTCTAGTAGATTGCACTCGAAAAA
>JGI24021J15306_10005828_pt1 | contig 14693 bp, 12 predicted proteins | sample Ectturendosymbi1_FD_15306 | JGI IMG/M metagenome (IMG submission 15306)
CTGACGTCCGTGAACACTTAAGAGTCCGTCGAGGTGGTTTATTGGGTTAATAAGCTTTGCGCTGATATTTCCAAAGAGTCAATAGGCGTTGCAGGAGTTTAGATTACAAGTACGATGATTAAACCAAATTTCAAACATCTATTGCAACGATTCTTTTTCTGGGGACTGCATCCTTTAATAAGAAGTACTAGGGATCCATGACCCACAAATGTTTAAGAAACGCTGCTGTAGAATTCGAGAGTGATACAAACATTATAGCTCGAACAATCATTGAAACGTCCAGGTTTAAAAAGTAAAATGTTGAAAAAACTTCCAGGTTGAGAAGTTGAATATTTTTAAAAAGATATTCGTCACATCTGGAAATTCGTCAGAATTTGTGTGGCATATAACTCCTATAAAATACTCAAACGTTTTTCACTATTTTGGCAAGGAACGATAAATACTGAGCTTTTGATGGATATTTGCATTTGTCTCTTGACTTCATCCTAAGCTTTTCCCTCAATTTTCCGCTTTCCTGTGCTAAGATGAAATCTTGGTCAACGATTTGTGCCAAAGCTTTGTTTAGCGGCCCGCTTGGTCGCAGTGACAATGCAGGTGTGGACGTTGAAAGAGTCGCGAAAATTGAGCAGAATGTTGATAAATCATCCAACAACTCTGCTTCGGGATGAAGTAAGTTGCCATTCGCAAATTCCAACTAAAGCTGTGTCATCTTCAATGAGTTGATTGAGACAGTGTTACGCTTTGAAACAGTTTAGACAAATATATTAGGTTCACGAATATAACAAAATACAAGATTTTGTTTCCATTCAAATATGTTTTGAAATCTAGAGACACCAACCAAGATTTCCGGGGCAAGTAAAGCTGAAAATTCTTATGCTGAACAGATGCATTGGTGTTGTCGTCCACAATTTCGCCACTCAAACGCAATACTAGTGTAGAATAACTTGTGTTCACAAAACACTCCAACTGAAACTCATGTTATTATGTTTTGCAGTCCACTTTGATGTGCGTGCCTGAGAGCAGTTCGGTGCATTTGGAATTCAGCGAAACTGTGTTTGATGAGCCGAAAGAAAAATCAACTCTTGGTTTGTCCGATGTGACTAACCAGAGATTCAACAGAACTCTTAATGTTGGAGAGCTCAACAAACAGAGCAACGAAGTGAAACTGAAGTGATAAAAGACAAATTTTCCTTGTTGACCACGTTTAGTCCATATCCATGTGGTAATGATTTGTTTTTCCGTTTCTGCCTTGTGCAAACCCAAAAATACAGCTTGTTGTTAACAGCAGCTGAGTGCATTCCTTTTGCAGTTCTGCTGAAAAGGGATTGAAAGCATGGGCGTCCGCAGGGGGAGCAAAACGGACATTTCCCCCTTCTGGAAATTTGGACGAAGAACCAAAAATTTCTGAAAAACCTCATTTGAGCAATTTGAATCCGATTAATTGACTTAATTCATGCAGTGACGGTTTGTTTGCCGGTATGATACTGATACTGCACAAGAGCCAGGTTTACTGTTCTGGATGAGCTTGTAGTTCATTTATGCCCGGTTCTTTGCCTGCAGAAGCAGGTTGCGGAACTTGCGAACGGATTGTTCTATGATTGGGCTTTATTGCCTAACAATTACATTGGCAACAAATCTTCAAGGGTTCATTTCAGGTTACTGTTTTGGGCATTTTGCCGCATGTGACTGTTTAACGCGGACATCTTGGCAGGTAATGCACAGGCAACAAAAGGCAGTGGTGTGTCGGGGAGGCGTGCGAGGCACTTGCCTAGACCCCCCTTTTTTTTCAAGGCCCCCATCAAGGTGTTTCGCGCTTAAATGTTCCTCAATTTTGGCGAAAAACTTATTATCCGCTCATATAATACGCTAAAGCAGATCATAAGTAAGTACTCTACTTTGAAAGGCCCCCCAACAGCATTTATAATGTGCTGGTACTCTGCTTTCAAAGGGGCCCTCAACAGCATTTGTAATGTGTAAGTACTCTACTTCCAAAGCGGCCCCCAACATCAACTGCAATGTGTTAGTTCTTTGCTTTAAAAGGAGCCTCAACAGGAAATAATGTGCAGGAACTCTGCTTTCAAAAGGGCCCCCAATATCAACTGTTATATGTTAGTACTCTGCTTTCAAAGGGGCCCCAACACCTACTGCAGTGTGTTAGTACTCTGCTTTAAAAGGGACCCCTAACTGCCACTGTAATGTGCAAGTACTCAAGAGCCATCGGCATATCTAATCGGTAAATAAGGAAAAGCTTCAAACCACCTTCAATACCTCAAAAAGCTCTGGTTAAAATTTGTTGCAAAAAGTTCTGAAAAGAACCTATCAAGTAAGAGCAAACACTTATACCAAATGGTGATTTTGTTTCACTGTCAGAGAATGAAGCTTCTCATATTGTAGTGTAGCAATATTTGCCAAAAGGTTTATGATGAATTTATTACTTTTGCACGTTTTTCAACCAACTGGTGTCAATGTAAGATGAAGGCAGTTTTGACTTATCCAGCGTCAAACCTTTCAAAACAAGTCCCAGTTTGGATGTTTTTGTATGTATGCCATGCTCTTGAATGTAGTGAAAAGGATAAAATTTAAAAACAAATTAAGCATTTTGAATCTGCTTGGTTGTTGCCTGTGGTTTCATGGAGTCTCTTAAGGACATGGGTGCGAAAAAATTCAGGAAACCAAACATTTTACAAACTTTCTAGTTATTGATGAATGGAGAGAAATGGGACGCAAAAGTAGAGAAGTGGGTGGCGATGCTAACTTACTATCTTTTTACTTTTATATCTTGCTGGCTTTGTCTTCTCAACTTTCAGTGTTTTTTGAAGTTGTGTATCGTGAATATCCTTTGCATTTTCTGTTACGTCAGTCATGCCGTAATCTCAGGAACAAATCCTTAGGTAGCCCGCATTTACCCCTCCTGGGCTTGGTCAAAAGCAGTGGCGATTCTAGAAATAAAAAAGCGGGGGGCGGCACTGCAGGGCCAAGGGAAAAGTAGGGGGACAACATAAAAGTCTTTCTTGCATGGTGAGTTTTCATTGTTTTGAAGATTAAGTTGCTATGATTAACCCTATCAAACCCAACATAGGCTTGTGAATACCGCTATATATGAGCTAACGTTATTGTTCACTAGAGACACCTAAACGCCACTGTAGATGCAATCACACACGTGTACTGCTATGCCGAAAATTCTGTGCTAACCGGTGGTGTAGGAGGCGGGGTGTAAGCGCAAAAAGTTTTGATTTATTGGAAATCCTGGCAAAATCCTTGAAAATCTAAGCAAAATCTCTGAAAACCGGGAAAAAATGGCGCACAACCATGTTTGATTTCATAAAATGGCGCCCAACACATAAGACGTTTTTTGGAGGTCATCCCAAAAAGGTCTTCATGATCTTTGAGAGAAAAAATTTGTAGGCAAAGTCGACCAAAACCTTTCGGGCAAGTTTGGTAAAATTCAGGCAAAAATCCTTCGCACCCCCAAAAATTTGCCTACTCCTACACCTATGGTGCTATCCATGCAACTTCCACAGCACCCCACATGTTAATCGAAACACCATTTTCCATACACAATTGTGCCGGACCCTCGTGAACGAAAAGAGCTCCACGAAAGTGAATAAAATTCACATGAAAGAGAAATGATTCCAACAACGAATTCCATCTTGACACAGAGACATGTACTGTAGGCTGTTGATAGCTAACTAGATTCATCAAAATATTCTTACTACAAAGCACATAAAAATATACCATCTTCCAACGGATTGGTGACTACTGACTAATCTTTTTTTGTGGTAGCTTATGGACATTTTGTGATTGTGGTGTAAGTGTAACCATAATAACTTTATGCAGCTACTATTACGAGTGTGCAGAGTGGATAGGGTGAGCACTATTGAATGCAGTATACAGTTAACAGTAATGAAGTTTCGGCACCTGTTGCACGAAAGTAGCATAGCAGCCTGGCAGATAGGTGTGAATCGACGTTTAGGGCGTGTACCTGATAGCAAGATGTAACAGCAGGTGTAAAACCTATTGTGCAGAATATTCCCAACAAAGTCGTTCATTTTATTATCCACACTGAATTTTCCTATGACTGATTCTCAAAAGCTGACTTTTCAACCCTTGCGTTGAATTATGACTGTCTTGTCATAAGCAATACAGCCACTACCTCTAAACCAAAAAATATTCAAAAATGTTCAGACAAATAGACAATGAGCAATATGCAGTAATTCTTACACAGATCCTTGCACAGCCTACGTTTGAATTTTATATCATGTGACGTAATCCTTCGATTATCATGTCGACTGTCAAATCCATCAACGAAATCATGTAGATCTGTTTTTCAGCTGGTACTTTTAAATTTAAAGTAGATCAATGATACACTAATTTCATTTTTGAAAAACTTCTCTCGCATGAAGCGCCGGTGATGGGAAGAGTGACAGCTACCAGTAACAATCAAACGCTGCNTTTTATGTAGCAATAAATGAAAAAAATTGTTCGAGCNATATANGCAGCTTTGACTCTTTCCGAAGCAAATTCTTTGTCAAATTATTTCACCTTTTAAATAATTTTCATCAAATGAACATGATTTGCGATTTCTTCCAAGTGTTTTTCTGATGGAAATGTTTGACTTCCGGGGCAAAGAGCTGAAACACGCGAAAAAATTGCTTCTGAATCATTACAGAAAATCCGTACAAAATACTATGAAGTTGAAGGACATGTGGGTAGAGTCAAAGTTATAGTCACGAACCACTTAAGTAAGATGTTTCGAAGTCGTATACACCAGGCAGCAGAACGCAATACTGCAGCCAGGATAAATTCAGATAAATTAACTGACACCAATTCTTAATACTCTCACAAACCTTTTGCTACTGGGGCAAGCAACAATCTGCTGACAATATAATCCAGCTCCATCTCACACTAAAATGCACGTAAGATCAATCTTTACATTTCTGCGACTGTTTCTTAATTTCGAAATGAATTTTTCCACACCACGACCGCGGTCTGACTAAATTTCACGCAGGATCCAAGCAACCCCTGTTGTATGTCATCATAAACAACTCTAGTTACCCAACCGTCCAAAACAGCAACACAGCTTATCATGCATTTGGAAAATATTGAATGCAGGCTAGAAGGTATCTCGATAATCGTTTAAAATATTGCTGGCCGAAAGTTATCTACTGTAGTTATCTGCTGTATATGTCAACCAAATGAACATAAACGGCAAATTGAGAAAAAACTGGTGGAGCCAAGCAAAAATCTGGGGGGGCTATGGCGCACGCAGATCTCCTCGTAGAATCGACACTAGTCAAAAGGTCTTATCACCGTTGACTGAGTATGATGATATCATCAGAGGGGCCCTTATCAGCCTTGCCTCGGGCCTCCCCCACCCTAATTCCGCCACTGGCTAAAGGCTTAACCCATGGTGGGAAATTTTAGCTGAAGGCCGCCCACTAGCCAACACTCGGAAAAAGAGTTAGGAAATGATAGTGTATCCGGATCGTTGTTCATGTCCATACTAAAACCGGAAATCACCAAAAAACACTCCAAAAAACTCATTTAAACAACAACTTAATGAAAACCACAAGAACACTAAGTACCGAAAAATAAGCTAAGTGGGGCCCGGTTTTTGCACTTAGCTTGCCAAGGGACGGTTTGCACCTCTGTACCCCGGCCGTTACGCCTCTCGTAATTCAGCGAGACAGTGACTGCTGATAACAGTAACCCACGCAATATTATACTGTGTGAAAAGAAGCATGCGTGAATCTGAAGCAACGCTTTCTGACGTCTGAAAAACCCATTGTTAGTGTGAGACTGAGAATGACCAATGCAGCAAGACCGGAGCAGTGGTAGGGCAAGGGCTAGTAAAGGAGTTGGGAGAAATGGAAACCTATAAAAACAAAAACCTCGTTTCCAATAATGCTTGTTTCTGTTCAACAGCACTGTTGACCTCAAAAGTAACAGAAATCATGGTAAAACATTCTGAATTTTCTGAGTGGGCGAATAGCTGCACTAACTTTGTTTCAAGAAGATCTTGACAAATCATGAATTTACCTATGATACTGTTATGAAAAGGCACATCCGCCCCGTTGCCCTCCTTTCGAAAGGGCAGGGGCAATGCCCCATTTTCCAGGGTCCGTGGACCAATGTGCCCGAGTGAATAGTTTAATCAAACTACGCTTGTGCAGGCTTATTTTCACATAGTATAAAACTACGTGACTTGTTAGAATAGGCCTATGCAGGCTTGTGGGCATAGGTCCTAATCGTTAAGGTTTATTTCTGATTCCTGAGTGAGCTCCCAGACGTTTACAGCTCGTGACAAGATCCCAGTCCTTCGCAGCTCTTGTTTTGAAGTGACCCTGACAAGTCTTGCTCGGAAAAAACAAACTCACAATTTGCGGTTTCTTTGAAGACCATGGCAATACTTCTTTGAAGAGAATTGCCCTGCTTTGAAAATCCGCAGTTATTGTGTAAATTATCTTAATATGCCTTGCTCTTGGTGCCAACAAAGCGGATTTTTGTTACTTTTGCCGTAACATGGGGCTTTTTCTTTGTGGTTTGGGTAGGGTAAAGCGTTTTGTGAACGTCCATTTGCATTGTCAGAAACGTGAAACAGATAAGCAAAATGTTGACGTTACAGCCCCCTGGAAAAATCTCTGCGGACGCCCATGATTGAAAGCAAGGAAATTTAAAAATTAACGCCGATCTCTGTTATGTCACTATTTGAAATCTGCATTTTCTCAAGGTACAGACGCATCGCTTGCAAAGTCCGCTTTTTTTCAAACGAATACCTTGCCCAGGTGTATCGAAGGAAAAGAATTGGTTTAGGGATAGGAGAAACAAAGAAGCTACTGTTCATGAAAGAACTTTTTCACAAAGGAAGACCTTCTCCACCGCAACCAAGTCGCGCAGACTCCCTACCCCGTCACTACATTTTGCATTTTTTGAAGAAACGAAGTTGCTTATTTGATCAAACTGTTCTGAAAAATGTGTTGTTGATCTGAGCAGTTTTCCAAAGCTGCTTCGGAAAAGGTCAAACATACGGTAGGTTCTCTCTAGCTGTTCCACCGAACAACAACCTTATGATAGGAAATATTATGTTGTTCGAATAAAAAAACAGTGTGACCTCTTGACCCGCCTTGCTTTTTTTGTTGTCATTGTGATGTTGCTTCCGGTTGTTTCGCTTAATTTTTTTCTTGCAACTTCAAGTGTGTCCTTGACGTTAAGCCTGAAACGAAAAAAAAGTGCGAAACAAAAAAGCGTTTTCTTATCCGCGAAAATGCAAGTAGCTTTTTTTTAGACATTTGGTGTTTTTGGAAAGTTATAGGTGCAGTTACATGACTTGCGCATTTCCTACGGCAAGAGTGTCAAACTGTCGATTGTGGTATTTGGGACAACGCGCATGAGAAATTTGTATGATCTTTTATGTAATGCTTGTGCTTCAGAAACCCGCATTTCATACAAACTCCAACGTATAATTCCACTAGAACCTAATTTTTCAGTAACCTCTACGTTGAGACAAGGTGAGGAGCGTTTTTGGAATAGTAAAAGATAACTTCTCCGATGTTCAGCTTAACAAAGGTCGGTGTTGTAACTGGGTTATATTACGTTGTAACCCAAAGCATCTTAACGTGCGTGCAGAATAAGGAAAATGTAAGTTGACCACAGGTGAAGGAAACAAACAACTCAATCCTAGGTCTATGTGGATGATGCTATGTGGAGAATGATAGTTTGATAAAGCTGTGTGGGTGAATGTTATTTCTATATTTTTTAATTTGTTTACGTGTTTGTGCCAGATACTGTACATGGTAAACATCGTTGTGGTGAGTGAAAAAGCCGAAGGATGCTTTTCGTGATTTGAGTCACAAAAATGCATTAATAAACCATACCGTAGTACATCTCAGGGAAGGTGTCAATTGAAACCGGATAATAATATCAAGAAACAAAATATAAATCGTGTTTGTGGCAGAATTTCTTCGAGAAGCTGAAATCGCTTTAAAAGTTATTCCAAAACGAGCTCGAAAAAGTGCCACCAAATTGCCTAGTAGACCGCTCCAAAAATTCCCCAGAGTCCCAAAAATTGGCGTGGCCAATATGCTGGTGTGTAGGTTTAACTGCTTGTGCTGCCCAGTGAATAAATATTGACTACATACCTATCGATTCTCGATACTGATTGCCTTGAATGATAGAAGATCTCATTCTGCCTTTCCAAAAATAATATTTGTTCCTTATTTGGACCTTATCAGTCGTCGCAAGTGTGGGCAGGAGTGAACCTAGGAATGCTGATGGATAATGGTTATTCCAGTTTTCCAGAAAGTGAAGAGCATCACCGGTTGCAGCTTATCCTCATGCGCTGGAATTTGTGTACAATGGGCGAAGACTGGAGATTTGTGAAAAGCATCAGACAATTCAAATGACGGGATGAAATTGTTTGGTGAAACTGCGTTTCGTTGACCAAAAACATACAACTTGTTTCAAGCCATCATACCTGGGTTTGGGCTGGAAATTTTGTCAAGCGCTCAAACAGCATGGAGCAATTGCTGCAAGAGAAACAGGTCTGCACTCACCATTATTACTTGTATCGCTATTCTCATTTTTGATAATAGGTGCAATAACAGCTTTCATGAATTCTTTGAACTTTTTCCATGCAGTAACACACACTGAGACGCAGGGTTGTCAATGGGAATGGAATGCCCATGGGAATCCCATATTTTAGGACAGCGGAATTGAAATTGTTCCCATAATTATAGTAGTTTCACATCGCAGAGGAGACATTTTCTGAAGATGGATAATATTGCCATGAAATGTATAAAATTTGTCAATACCACTGCGCATCGGTGGTCGTGCACGTGCCCAAAGACCGCTTTCTGGCTTTAGACAGAGGGGCCGGTTTGAGAAAACATTGCGACAGTGTACCCCATCAGCTATTCACAAGTGGGGCCCCACTTAGTGCCTGTGACGCAACTGGGAGGGAGGCGCACGGGACCAGCGCAAAGAGATTCTATTATGGAAGACTGAAAGTCAAGGGTAAACGGAAATCTTGCTTTAAGCTAGCGATTAGAATCTGGAACATCACTTCTGGGAAAATACAAACGAGCGCGAGCTGGTCGAGGCAATCAGCGGCACATGATGGTTTTCCCCATTATAAGAGTGAATTGTACAACTTTTACAACAGCAGGGGCAGTTGGAGTAGCGATCGTGAAGCACAAAATGACAAAACAGTATTTTGTTAAGACGCAAGCATAGGCATAGTCAGGGGGGCCCAGGGAGACATAGCCCCCCTAAATTTTTAGAATATTTAGTCATTTGTGCTTTGAGAAACTGTGTCTCAAAAAAAGTACTGTTGCTCGCCTGAAATTAAACATTTTCCTCCCAAATATTTTGGCTCCCCAAAAATTTTGGGCTAACTACGCCACTGGACACAAAGTGTAATTATTTAGGAGGATCTGGTGACAATGAAATTGTTCATTGACTACAACCACGCCAGCTCAGCACATTAGTCTGCGTGGTTTTTCTTGCGTGACGTTTTTTAACCAAAGTACCTTACTTCCAACCATAAGAGCAATAAGGTGGTTTGCCCGATCCGTTCAGCTGGTTGCAGCCATCCTGATGTAGCATGATATTTCTCTCCAGGAGATCTTCGTATAAATGGGCCACACCTCGAAATTATTCTTGCGTTTAGTTTTTAAAACGAACATCCGACCGCAGTTTTTCATTTTTTAAATCAGTTTTTTCAACTGCAGATAGTGCAAGACCTCATGTAACTCACGTCTGTGCCAATTATTGGCTTCTTTGCACGTGTGAGCCTACAAGATGCGGCAGATAAGTACTGAACACTTCACTTAAAAGGTGATTTCTGAAGGCCAAATAATAATGAACACTGTTCAAAACACATCCTAAATGTAGTAACTGTTTTATTTTTTCTGTAAAACTAAGCTTCCCATTGATTGGTTTTCTGCAAAACAAATACACTTCCATTAAGGACGCCTTTGAACTGAAAAAGAGCGAATAACCACAAAGTAAAGTTCGCAAGGTATTTGTGGATTTTAGCATCCTAATGCAACATGTTTTGATATGCAGAATGTTTTATTTAATTTCATTTCTACGCCACTTTTTCAAATTTTTTTGCCACAGCCCATTGACACGTATAGTGGTTATGTCTCCACTACATACTTCACCCAGGTTTTGACGCATAAATTATGCGCAGCAGTCTTCTAACGACCTGTACGTCGAGCGTAACCCTGATGACAAAACGTTAAACGTTTCATGCTTTCAAAGGCTTGCTAGGACTCAGCAGCTTCTCAAAGAAGGTATGTCACGTGCTAAGTCACGTGTATACTTGTCCGGGCGCCAGTTCGACGATTCGAGATTATTTTCAATACTGTTTTTCTTTGAAATTTCAAGCCATGTTATGAAATCCACATTATTACGAAGACTCCATCACGGTGTATTGCAAAAGTAGAACGGACAGGCTGCCGCCGACGAAAAGCAACAGAAGAGAGTTCGCAGAGCTCCAACTTTATCAGGTTGTTCTTGGATTAATTAGTTTTCACAAGCGCGTTTTCATGTGCCTTTCACCTCGGAAAGGTTGGCTTGGTCCAGGTTGGACGAGCTGGCGTGCGTGTTGCGCTTCTTCAAACTGTTTCTCGCTTTAGCAAAAACGTTCTCGAAAACGTCGGAGTAAAGCAGCGGGTTGACGACGCTGTTGATCGGAAAGAGGAAGGCGGCTGTGATGGCGAACAATGGATGCGCGAATTCGCGCGGAAAGGCGAGTTGCACGTACGACGCGATGCAGATTGGGAGCCAACAAGCGAAATTCGCCAAGACCAGCTTCATGATGCGCCGCTGCATCCGATTCGTGAACGAACCAGAGATGCTGCTTTGAACTCTGCCGACGGTCGATTTCCAGTAGACCAGGACGTAGGAGACGGCAACGTATAGGAACGCGACCATGTTGACAGTTACAAGCAAGGTGGAGTAATACCAGCCGTTGTCAGTCGCGGGAGTGTAGAAGTGAGGTGCGCACAGGCTGTTCTCGCTGTAGTAACCATAAGGACCGTTCACGACGAAACCTTTCGAGCGGAGGTATTGGTCGTAGGCAATGAGCTCGGATGGGAAGGCGAAGGCAGTGGAATTGTCCGCCAGAAGCACACGCAACACTGAGACGAGCGAAGCGATTTCCCTAGTACGGACAATCGGTTCGCTGAAGTACTTGCTGGGCATCCACAAGCCGTCCACGAAAACGTTGGGGTGCATGGCGGGAACAGCGGCCAAGACGAACGACAGCAGCCAAACACACGCCACTGCTGTCGAGATGTAGCATCGTCGTGACGTTCTTGCAGTGACTGGATTAAAAACTGCATGGAGTCGCTGTGAGGTCATGACTACCAAAGTGAAGAGTGAAGCCTGGGCTGATAAGATTGAGAGCGGGCCGATAAAATTGCACAAGAAGGAGGTGCGCCAGGCAAGCTCAACCTGGCAGTAATGACCCGAAAACTGTGCCGACTTCCCGGCCAGTATCAGCAAATAGACAGACATCAACAGGTCTGCCATGTTCAGGTTCATGACCAAAAAGTAATTCTGCCTGGCCAGGCCCGAACCTGTATTGCGAAGGTCACGGAAATTCTTGAAGGTGTGGACAAAGACAACGCAGTTGGCCGCCATGCCCACCAAAGCAATGAACCAAATCCAAACCCTTAAACCCACTGAACTGATCATTTCGTAGCGGGACGAATATCCGCGACTTTGGTCGAGAGACTGTGGACATTCGTCGCTTCCATCACTGCAGTCATTCACACCGTCCATGACGAAAGTGTTGGGCACAGAAATCGGAGAACCGGACTCGCAGTAGTGTCTGAACGTGCAGTTTGTCTCGTCCGACCCGTCGTCGCAGTCCGCTGTTCCGTCACATACCTGCAAAAGCGTTCGCAATAGCTGTGAGTTTGTCCAAAAACGCGAGCCTTAACTGAAAACAAGCATTACTTCCAACGAGTGATGTTGTGCATCTCAACATTAGACCTTAGCCTTATGTTTTGCGTGAGAAGGCAAAGTTTTCAGCAAAAATATAAAACTTTTTATGGAAAAGGACTGCATCGTTTTATTTACACAAGCGCACACGTAACAGAGCATTATCTGAAAAATGTATGTCGGCAAACGAAAACCGGTAATAAAATGGAAATGCAAAAAAGGCCTATTTCGCAATTTTCACACACGCTATTTGGATGGCATTTGCGTTGGTAGCAGTGACAAGTCAAGACCGTAAACTCCTAGACCGAGACTTGGTACAAACTAGTAAATCGTAACCGAGTGTTTGTCAAAACGTCTGAGACAAAGACCTGAACCTTCGAGGCGGCAGAGACTGGATCTCGAAATCCAAAAATTTTTCGGCCTTGCTAAAATTTTTTCATAAATTTACCAAAAACGTAATTCCCATCGCAGAACGTTCGTTTAGTCGAACTTCATTCACTTCTTTTCAACTTTATTAACCTCTCATTCACCGACAACCAAACTAACAGCGAACAGTTTGAACTGCAATAGCTTAAATACACGTGTCCACAGGGCGCTCAAAACACCGAGGCTTTAACAGTCACGTGACTGAAGCCTGTATCTTTTGATGCCGGAATGAGAACGTGGAGAAGGGACCCGCGTGTTGTTTTTTTATGGAAAACGCATCTCTAGACATGGGCGTCGGAAGGATTTTTTCCAGTGGGTGCCAATAGGGAATTTTCCCAAAAATTTATCCAAGGGGGGGCCATAAGTGGTGAAATTTGGTTTTTACTCCTCGAAATTGAAAAAACAACCTTTTTTTGCTAAACATTTCAGAATCCATGGGGGCCAAGGCCCCCCCTTCCGACGCCCCTGCCTCCAGACCGAAACTAAATCTGAGGATCTGTCACTGATTAGTCCAGGGGTTCCCAACTGGATCGTCGCTTTGAAACTGTAAGGACGTCGCAAGCTCATGTCCGGGTTAAATGGATTTTGCGACCAAAGAAGCTCTCCGGATTTTTATTCCGTTTGCTACTTCGTGCTTGCGCGAAGCTGGCTTTTCCGCTGTTGCGGTAATAGAACCAAATGTTGATCGAAGATGAGCGTCGAAATCGAAAGAGAAAGGCGCTCACCCGTTTCAAACATGACACCGCTTTTGTGACACAACAAGCAAGCTGATGAGTCACATTACATAACAATCCGTGAATACTTTTTATGCAGTGTGTTGTTTCATTTTATGCATAGTGCGTCGGGAAAAGATGCAAGTTGGAAACCACGAGATTAATAGTTTCAAAACTTTTAAAAGGAGCAAAAGCGTGCGTTTTTACATCAAAACTGTTATGAAATTTTTGCACTTGCCAAATCTTTGCTTTTTCATCAACTAAATTTTCAATTTGCTGAAGTTGATATTTTTGAGATTAGCGTGCTGGAGTTCACAACCTTTTTCTTTTGCTCAGCCGAATTCTATATTTGTTTTCTAAAACGCACTCAGGAATTGGGGTTGATTGACTAGATGACCGCCATGGCCTTTCACCAATCCTGTATGACACAGTGACAATCTTTGTTAACATTGATAAATTATCTTGCCATTGCGTTTTCATTTATTCTGCTTTCCACTGACAATTGGTTACTTTTTTGCGTGATGTCGTTTTGGATTGTTTCTGTTTATTAACTGAGTCATATGAAACAATAAATAAATCAGTCAAATCAATCAGCCGACCCATGTCATTGGACCGTGCTTATAGGCACGGAATGCACCTTTTCTCCATGTTTGGGCCACCGAGAGATAAAAGTCGGTCTCCTTGTTAAATTGTCGTGACGACGTAGCAAGCAAACATGTGGTGACTCGCTCACTCAACCCAAAAAGACCGATAAACCGACTTCGGGTTGACATTGGAAAAAGCAATATTGTACTGCACAGACGCTCAGCCCAGTCGCCTTTATCTACGTCATGAATGTTATGAATGCAACAAAACTTTTTGATATTAACTAAAAGAAACTAGGTCAAGCCAATCGTGAAATGTCTTTTTGCCAAGTAAACAACAGACTGAAATATTTTTCATAAAACGTCACGCTCGCTTGCCTTGTCGACACAAAATGCGTCGTCGATGCTGCGCCCAGTTCACGCCTTGCACAACGACCGTAGGCAAACCACTAAATGAGCTTCATTAATCCCTCTGAGGCGACAAAAACCGGTTTGATATAAAGATTTCCACGAGCAGATTTGCATAGTTTCCTTAACTGCCGCGATAGCATGAGCCGTGTGCTCGTGGGCTTCAAATGAAACACCGAAATTCACGTTTTTTCAGTTAAGCAGATACAGCAGAAGCCCGCAGGAATGCAATGAAAAATGACACTTTTTGAAGTCAGATAACTGCTCCCGCACTTTTAAGCTTATAATGCATTTTCAGCTTCTAAACTTGCGAACATTTGCACTCGAGTCTAGCAGTTGGTTGGAACAGTGTTGGCAAATCCTGCGCTCGATGCGTCCTTCTGCATAAAATTGAAGTAAAATAGATGACGAGTATGTTGCAGTTTAAGTCACCATTATTTCTGCCAGAAACAAAGCCCGAAAGAGGTCTTGTGGCAAAAGGAATTTAGGAGGCTGCACGTTTTTTGCGACAGAGTTCTTGCAATTCTCCCACTGGCTTTGAATGACTTCCCAGCAGGGGCGTAACGAGGGAGGCAAAGGGGGCACAATTCCCGGGCGCAGAATGACTGCG
>JGI24021J15306_10005831_pt1 | contig 14691 bp, 9 predicted proteins | sample Ectturendosymbi1_FD_15306 | JGI IMG/M metagenome (IMG submission 15306)
GCATGTCACTTTCGTAACATCATTGTTCAGCGCCTTAGAGCGACATGTCGGATTTCGGCGCTTTATAAATGCATGAATTATTATTATTATTATTATTGTTGGCACGGAGATAATATCATCACAGTGCGTACGATTAAACGCCACCAGTGGTCGGGCTGATTCTAATATAACTCATCTCAAAGTAATATATAACTCAAAGTTGGAGTAAAACCGTTTCGAACAATCAAATCGAAATTTGTTTTCCCCATTCGGCAAAGACGAAACAGGGCATGAGATTTGTGCAAAAATCGATGATTAATTAATCCCTAGGGGATTAGGTCATAACTTGTCATCCACTAACGTTAGAAGGCCAGTCAAGGGCTCTAAAGATACGGACTTTCGCCTAATACTTTTAAAGAAAAAATTGCCCCTTGAATTTTTTCTCAGGCCCCCATGACATCATCCAAAAAACCTTGACCTGCCACAATTGTGTCCTCCCCCCAAAAAACGTTTACAACCAAAACTTCACAATTTTTTTAAATCCAAGCTACAAGACTTTCCTCATCTTAAGAGGCTTTTAACTGCTCTTTACCTCTATCGGCTGGCGTGTTATGGCCAGTTATGTGCCAGCCGAACTAACCAAAAGTTTGGCTCTGGGGGTTAACCCATCTATTCAAGAGAATGTTCTTAAGAAACTTTTATATTTTTTATATTGAAAACTTTTATACAAATGTTTAGGTTTTGTCAACAATGCCGTGCAAAGGGTAAGCTCATATTGCTCTGCGATACATTTTTCAATCATCTGCAGATATTTTCGTATTGGCGAGATCGACCTGTATTGTGACCATCACAAAGCACTACAAATACAATTATCGATGTACACGCCACAATTGTACATCTCAGCCGCTCAATTGTTGTTTTTTCTCCAAGTTGCGTTGACCTCAATGACTCTACAAGAAACCGTTCTGGTGTAGTCAGGAAAATTATGCTGCCTAAAGTGTTTATTTTCAAGAGCTGAAGCTCGCCCATTTGTGGCCGTTTTGTTAGGCCAGTAACTGCGGAAGTAGGCTATGTATTTAACCCAACAGCTAACCTAAAGGCTGGCATCATTTCTCATAGTAGCGGCCGGACACGAACTTCCATTAAACTTTGACCACCGAACTTTTGCTTTGTACAAATCGTGGTTCAAATGACATTTCACAGTCACTTATCCATTAGCGCAGCAGTGGCTATGAACGAACGAGCAATCAAATTTACTCAAGTCTTCGGAGGCAAGCCGCGTGCGTTTTACGTCAGGCAATTGTGGCCTAAACCAGAGCTCCGTTTATCACTTACTAGCCAACACTGTCAGCTTTAAGCATGCAGTGGCGAAATTGTGCCATTCAGAAACTGCGAGTATTTCTGAGGTTTTGTGCACTGGAATGAACATGTGGAGATACATAGTTAATTTATAGTCATCACTCCAACAGTGGCGTAGCTAGCCCAAAATTGGGGGGGAAAAGTTTGGGGGGCCAAAATGTTTGATTTTAGGCGAATAACGCTATTTTGTTTGGAAAAACGTCTCTCAAAGTGCGTGACTACATGTTCTAAAAATTTCGGGGGTGCATGGCCCCTTTGGCCACGCCTATGCTCTGCAACCGTTCGCACCCAGAGGATAGGTGAAATGCGCAGTTGCAGTTTCCTGATTGGCGTCGACATTGCGCTAACCGCGGCAATATACCACTTGGTTTTTTTACTCTGCACAGTTGCGCATGTGCAGGGCCGCCCTTTAGCCGATTGGACCGATTGTTTCCAATCGGGCCCCGCGCCGAAGGGGGCCCCGCGCTACGCAAGCTTATGCGGGACCCACAGTTTTTTAAGCGTGGGGCCCGTTGCCAACGAAAATCAAAGTGGACTGCGAAGTATTTTAACATCCTCATTCATCATAATTCGTTCTGGAATCGTAACAGTGGTCATTGATTTCGATGTATAGTCTAGTCTTTTCAAAAACAGCTAGTAAAGACAGAGAGGGTTTACGTCTTGAAGCTGTTTTCTGTTTCAGTTGCAACTATTTCTACTTAGCAGGTTATTGCTGTTTCAACAGTTACTGCCACATGTGTTCTGAAAGTTAATTTTAGCTTGTAGGCTAATTGCAAATATGTGCTGCTTATTCGGTTTTAATAGCGTTATGCATTTTCCCTCGTAATTTGTTTATTGCTCTCAGAAATTACAATTGACCATCCCAGTGACCGTGGCATCCCGAGAAAGGGGTTTTCTAAGCTGAAAGCAGTTAAAACCTATTTGAGATCATTAATCTAGCAATAGTGCACAAATAGTTTGGCGATTTTGTCCATTGAATTCGAAATTAGCAAAGGCGGAAACTTGGACAAAATTCTGAAGGAAATAGCTGATGTTCAAATGCGAAAAATAAGTTTCTCTTAGCAAATGCATTTTTGTATCATAGGCTACAATAGCCTAAATCAGGGCTGTGGAGCCGGAACTGAAATTTCAACGCTCCGGCTCTGACTCCATGCATCTAAAGTTTTTGGCTCGAGCTCTGGCTCAAATGATTTGATCCATTGAAAAACTGGAAGGTGAAAAACATGGTCTTCTTTGTGCAATTGTAATATTAAACCAGCATAGATGAGGTGTCGCGAAATGATATATTTGATGTATAGTGGGAGATGCGCAAAAAGCTTGAAAAAAGCTGATTTACACACAAACGAGCTTGGGCATCGGAAGAATTTTTTTCAGAGGAGCAATAGTGTACTTTTCCAGGTGGTCAGGACCGGCCTCAGCAAGTTATTGTGCACCATTATAATACAAGGGTCCACTGTAGTTTTTGTGTGATGACCTGTTGTAACGTTTTTTCTTTTGTTGCTGTTTTGTTGCTTGCTAGCTGATTATACCAAGTAGTGTTGCTAATTTCGTTTAACACATGGCCAATTGGCTTGCCGCATTCCAGGGTAGGTTACCGACCAGAGAGGAGGTAATGAGGGTGGCAACCCAGGAATTAATTTGATGTTGTGGACATGTCCGTCGAACCAACATGGAAAGTCTCTTCTGGAGAGGTGAAGCTGAGGAGCAAGCCCCCAGACACCCTAGCTTGGCATTACCCTTTTCGGGCCCCGCTCTTTCACATCGCGCATGATTTCTATGATTATGACTTGATGCCCCTCCTCAAAACTTTCTGCTCACGCCACTGAGTGGGGCCCCACAAAATTGCTTTCAATCGGGTCCCGCACTTGCTAAGGCCGGCCCTGCGCATGTGGTTCGACTTCGTAGCGTTACTGCTGTGAGTTCGGAAGCCGAATGCAACCATTCGAAAGCTTCTTTGCTGAACTTTGCCGCTTGAATATGCAATGGTATGATCTACTTCCTCTTGTGTGCATATAATGCCTTGATAGGCAGAATCAATGGCTGCTGAATGCTTGGGTTGCTTCTCACAAGCAAAAGCGGAAGTCGATGATTGCGCGTTTCAAACTCTGCCTAAGCTGAACACAAACTGTCAAAAAATAAGGACCTAGTGTCAGCCACTGCTCAATTGTTGGTATGTAGCCTAAACCTAATAAATTAATTTGTAAAGTGAATCATCTAATTACCCAGCTGAAGACTATGTTCGACCAGTTTTCAGGATATTGTCGACAAGACAATAGGTATTTGAGCTCTGCCGGGCGTCTATACAAATGTTAATCGTTGATATATTTCATAAATATATTCTTGTAGCGGCTGTAATGCAGGGGTCAGTAAAATCTGTGACAGTCATTCTTAGGTGACTGCAAGAAGCCTGACGAGGTTGTTCCCAGTGTAGCTTTCCGTTCAAAGATTTGGCACATTCGTCAACTCTCCGGTATCGCTCTGACTCTATTTCTGTCGGACAGCATTGGCAACATCCCGTTTGAAGAAAATCTGTCTTTCCTTTGATTGGGCGTTCGGGTCATCAGCTTAAAGGGTAATAAAAGCATCAAACAGGCAAGGATTTTCTTTTTTCCAACCTGTAATATTGGTTTCCAGAGAAAAAGTATGTTCGCCTCCTGTTCTTCGAACGTCGCCAGTTAAGGGCAGCATTGATCCGCAAAATTCCTCGTCGCGACAAAAGAAGTGTTGAAAGCTGTTTGGGATATCCTCCGCGTAGAACGAACCCGTCAAACACCCAATACTTTGAGCCTTCAACCACAAAAAAACAAGGTTGGACGAACTATTCTGGCTTAGCGTATCAAACTTTTGCACATATCACGTCCTTGAAAAAATACAGCAAAACTGGGTATTTGAACAAAAATTAGTAGCTTTAGGTTTACTGCAAGCTTTCAAGGAATCAGCCGGCTGGGCTCTGCTTTCATGACTTTGTGATGATTCGGTCTTTGTGCATATGGGTGTCCAAATAACTAGTCTCCACAAAGGTGATGCAGCCGATTCAATCAGCAAAATTTTTAATAGGAAATCGATTTCACATAACTCTGCGCATCCTCGGTCCCGAAATCTGCAAGCAATGCTCACGTTCGGGTGAAATGATGAAGGGCTAAAGCAAGAGCACAGAAAGCGAGAAAACTTAAGACTAAATCCATAAATCAAAACAAAAGCTGCGGCAAGTGGAAACTGGAAAGTAGGCCGTTCTCATATAATTGCTTTCACTAAAATTGAAAAACTATCTGACGCCCAAACTAGAATATACCACCAAAAGCTGAAACAGTCTTCACTTTACAGCTATTTCATGAAATAAAAATTTTTTAATAATTTTTTATACAATGCAGAAGCACGGTTTGGCATCGGTTTGGACAAACACCCAAAATGATACATTGGGATCAGGTGCTTTAACCTATGTTTTTTCCTGCTGTAGCTGTACGTATGCACATTAAAAGCCAAGGAAAAACAATATGTTACCAGCATCTCAATAAATGACAACGTTCTAACGGTGAAAAGTTTTTATTTGGAATCAGAAAATTTTCGGCTCTAACTTCGAAGAGATTTGAAGTAAATGCGAGAATATTGGATACTTTTTCCATATTTCTTAATCGCAGACTTAAAATCAAACAACGTTTATCCATAGAATTTTGTCTCTTATATTGGGTGCTTTCAATCAGGCTGACCTGTCAAGAAAAATACTGCACGTGGCCTCGTTGGCGTGTCCTTGGACAGCTTGCTTAAAGTTGCTGCCATCCGACCCCGCATCAAACGGGCTGAAGACAACCGAAAAATGTTTCGGTTACAAACTCGAAATGCTGTGCGATCGGTTTTCCGGCTACATTGCGTCAATGGTTCATCAAGAAATACTGTTTCGTAAGCCAAGCTCGTGTTATACTGACCTTTGGTAAACACGATCGCTTCGTCATAGGGCCTCCGGTACACAGCATCTATTGTCCTAGTGCCGGTGGACAGACCGGGCCACATTTGAATGATCGGAAACGGCCCCTGTTTGGTCTCAAGCGTTTTGCTCATTCTCCAAAACTGCTCCCCCTGTTTTAGAAAGAAAACAAAATTCACTGAGTTTGTTAGTTCCCCTCAGTCATTTTCTGAAATTTGTCAAAATTGTTCAACGCGGCACAGAGGTTTCAATTTGATGTCAGTAAGGGTTTAACTTTAAATGGTCCTGGACGCCTTGTGTTGGTGCGACAGCGTCGTTATGTTGAGCTTTTAGCGGTCGCGCGATATTCAAGTTGCGTTTCTGCAAACACGAATTATCATAACCGCACAAAAAATATTTTTGTACTAATCGCCCGAAAAGAAATTTCGCTCTGCCATACATGCTGCTCACAGTGAAAACCCGGCACGGGCAACCTGACAAAATGAACGTATAATTTTTTGTTTGCGTCAAATCGATCGAAAGTTTGACATCTGCGTTGCACATTTTTGTTCAGTAGCATCAGTAGGAAAAAACACGTGCACGACATTAAAAAAAACAAGCATGAAATCAAAATCCACTAATGGCTGAATTCTGCGTCGAATTTGAACATGGAGCAACCAGCTAAAGTCAAATGAGATCATTTGGCAAGCAACTGCCGAGATTAACCATCTGAAAAGGATGAAATTCTGACTACAGTCAGACCTAGTTTATCCGGACTATACTCTGTTTCGTCAAATAATGTCGGTTTAGCGAGGTATCCGGATAATCGGAATCGAACGTAGATAGAGCGAAATTCTTTTCAGAGAAAATGTTAACAATGTAAACAGGTGACGAAGTGCAGTACAGGAGGACTCGCCTAAGCGGACGCTCAACGGGGAACAGAAAAAAAAATGTCGACTCGGACGAATTGTCAACTTAGGCAAATATGTAAATTGCATGTGGAACATGACTAAATGAAACACTCATAGTTGTCTTGTTTATGAGCAGATCCATATACGTAAGCTACTATGCATTCAGAGTGAGATTAAACGCGAAAAAGAACTGTACAAGAAACCTAACTGCGTCCTTCGCGTTCTACCACTGTTACATTCATTGCGCGTAGAAAATTAACTTTCACACTTCGATTATGATTTAATAAACAACTGTGGAACAGTTGGCGTAATCCGGTTTAGCGTTTTTTTTTCTATTGATTTGACATATCCGTTCCTGAATTTCCGTGTTGGACAGCGAGGTTTCCGGATTAAAGGGGTAAAATGCAGTGGGAGAAATCCGTTCCTAGCAGTTTTGTGTCGGATAGCGGGGATTCCGGTTGATCGGAGTTCGGACAAACGAGGTCTGACTTCATTCCGAAAGTATACATTCTTGCACAATCGCTCCAGAAGCTGGTTGTACATACGAAAGCGGCAGTTTTTAAGAATTTAAATTTTCTATGGTTTTTGGCGAAGAGAGATTAAAAGTTGCCAAAGTGGTTGCAAAAAACTTTTCATGCTGCTCTGGAAAAATTTTTCCCACATTTTTGCACGCATTTTCTGTGCTGTAGGTTCTAATTGAAAACGTAAAGTGACAAAGTTTCTGAAATCAATTTTTGCAAACACTTCATAAAATAGCTTATCAAGCTTAGATTCAAATTTTTTGCTCTGAATGTGGCCTCAATTCAAAGTGGAACCGCCTGCTTTGTTTATCTGCATTCAAACAATGTACAAGAAGTCATTTCTACATAGATGTACTCAGCTGCAAACAGTGTTGAGCTACGTATGTGTACTTCACGAAATTACATGTGAGTGCAAATGAGTACGTCAAGAGCAAAATCAATTTTACTGTTCCAAACTACGGCTCTCTGTAGCTCAAGGCATCAAGTTTCGACAGGCTTTACATTGGTCAGCATTTCTTTTTACACAAAAGGTACACTTTGTCGTTCCAAAAGACAGCTTCTTGTATTTTAGTCATGTCTACTTCCGAAGACCCTTTTAGTGACTTGCTTTTCTAAGCTTAACAGTGGCTTCAAATCGATCTGGCTTCGTCGCTAGTCATCAGCACTAAAATTCCAGCAATCAAGATCTCAATCACGCTTGAGTGTAGACTTACCTTGAAGAGGTACATTTCACCTCTGTAGTAAAGCAGTCCGTTTATTGGGCCTGCATCGCAAATGTCTGGCCCTGTTCGCGTTCCAGGGGTAGTTGCAGGGGTAGTTCTAGGAGTAGTTCCTCGACTAACAGGATTAGTTGGGCGCGTTACGGTTCTTTCGGTAGTCGTTGTAGTTGCCCCTCCGTCTGTAGCGGCAAGATTGCCACCGCAGGACTCCAACTTCAAAGGCGCCAAAGGCTTGGTTCGTGGATTATAAAGGCTCCGTGCTCCGTTCTGATCATCAGCAGGCAGTCGAAAGTTTTCCACGTATTGGTACCTTTATATAATAGATAAGAACCGTTGTATATTATCTGAAGAAGCAGCGAAATCACGCCTTTTTAGTTTCTGCAGTGGAAAGATAGCCTACAGAAACCGGCATTCAGCAACTTTTCTTTGCTAAAAGAAAACTGGTTTTCATTCTTTAATCTCCACTCCTGCATACGTATGAAACTCACTTATTTAAATAGCTAAACGGGGCCGCTACCAGCTGGTATTTTCGGGGCGGAGCAGAATTATTGGAACTTGTACTATTTTCGGGAGGGAGGGAAATTAAACTGCATCTCAAGAACTTGTTGTTGTGCCTAACAACTAAATATGTTTTTCAAAATATCGGGGGGCAATTGCTCGGTTGCCCAGGTTTCGGGCCTATTATAATAAAATAATTAAAAAGTATTTTGGCAGACATGTGGGATGACGATACGATAACACAGTGGTAGAGTGTTCGCCTTTTAACTGAAAGTGTGGGTGGTCGATTGACGGTCAGTGAGTCGCCGCAGCACTCCTTGGGCAAGTGTTCAAGAAGCAGACTTCGACCTACCGCCAAATCTCGTCACCAAGAAACATATTGAAAAACGTCTGTTTTTAGAGAAAATAAGAGTTCACGAAATCAAACAAATTCAAGGATTAGCGGCATAAAACAATTTGGAAATTGGAAATTGCACTGGTTCTTTCAGTTTTTGAGCTTATCTCAGAGACGATTTTAACCCACAAGGCCAGTAGATATCCTCCATGCATACAGATGTCTTGACACAGTCACCATACACCATGCAATGTGCATATCATCATGAAACTGCAATTGGAGTTACAAAAACAAAGAAGTATTTGTCCAAACCCGCACCAGATGCGTACTATTCGCTTCAACCTGCACGTGCAGAGTTTAGCCCGTAGCGGTAGTGGCATTTAAACTTTCGCACAACCCATAGTACATCGAAAACTCCCATCAAACATCCCTGATGCGTATACACTTCAAATGATTGGATTAGCGACGTATTCTGAGGGGCATGCCATCATGGTTGCTCAACCGTACGATTACGTTTTTAGATCATTGTGTTTTTATCACCTTTTTCGCCACTTTTGCTCAACACACTACGTGGTCAAAGACCTTGTCTCCCACTGCAACTCCACAAACTTTGTACAATATTTAAAAAAGCGTTTTTCAAAAACCCCTGTGTTGTGAAAGTATTTTTATTGCAAGCATTTTTCCTCACCAACAAAGCCTTCAGATGCTTACGTTTAAATCTAAGTAAAACTGCATCTCAAGGAATTTTGCTGTCACAGAATAGGCCTACTCTATTTGACATTGTTCCAGTCTTAAACAATTATATAAAGCAAAAAAAGGCTAGAACCGTGGTGAATAGTGAAGACGAAAAAATGTAATTTGCTTACCGGTACACAGGCCCGCAACCAGAGGGACAACGGGGCAATTGCTACCCCTCAAAATGTTCAAAAAACGTTTATTTGTGAGGTAAAACAAGTTACAATTATTTACCCCCCCTCCGAAAATAGTACAACAACAAATTACAATCATTTTTCCCCCTCCCAAAAATATCAGCTGGTTACGGCCCTGCCGGTACATACAAGCCGCAGGCTTGATATCTTAACTCTGGCACTTTGCAGGTTTCAGTTGTTGGAAGGCAAACGCAACCAAACCAAGTATTCAGCCACATGAAGACTTAAAACGTGATCTATCTATTTCCAGTAGGGGGACCAACCGCAAAGGGGGATGAGACCCCATTCCCCACTGGCGACAACCCTGCGCACAAACTACAAAATACTCTCATCGAAAATAACGCAGTTTCTAATCGCGGGCATACAACTTTGCCAATATAGAGCCTTTGTTGAGCAACAAAAAACTTAGTGCGAAACTACGCAAGGAACGTTTTTGAAGACACTAAAGCCACGTACTTACATTGGGTACATGAGTGCACCTTGCGCGTTCGAGTGATCAAGTCCGATCGTGTGGCCGATTTCGTGGGCGGCAACCAAAAAAAAGCTGTAACCTGTTCCCTGGCAAAAACCGAACTTTTTGTCTGTGTCGAAATTCGGCGTTGTCGAACACCAACTCAGAAAATCAGAACGGCCAACTGTTGTGCACTCAGTGTACGTATTGCCTTGGAAGATGAATGGAAACGAGCAGCTGGCGCCATTTCCATTTCCTCCTGAAGTGCCGTGCGCTGCACAGAATAAAAAGACACTGTTTTTCATTCCTGTAATTTCTCGAAAAAAATTGGTTGGTTGATAACTTTGCTGGTTAGGAGCTTGCTACAACACGCTGACAGCCATTTAACTGAAAGGAAGTTGGAGGGTGAGAAGATCTCAAATGCTTCTGCAACCTTAGCTTAACTGGGGTAAACGCAAGTTATAGCATAAACTCTGTTAGAATCCGCACCGCACCGATTTGACATTGTGTTGCTTACTCAGCCATAGCAACTTCGCATTTTGTTTTGAACACGCTGGTCACGGAATCTTAGTGCTTACTTTCAGATGAAGAACCTTTCGCTGGTCTCTTGCGCCCTTCAGGGCAGTTTGAACGGCCATTGAATGTAAATCAAATGATTTAACGTCCTCTATGACGCAACGTGGCGTGCGGTCTGTGCTTCGTAGGAACACGCTATAAAATTTTGTTCTGTTTAATAGACATTAGTAACGTTTCGGCTGCACGTGTAGCGTAGGAATTCATTCGAAACAGGGAGTTTTTCCGGTGACAAACGTCACGACCTAATACCTGAACTGTGGAAAACACATCGTATGGTAAGCAACGGATTCATTTCGCTTTGTTGTTGTTTGCAGTCGAGTATTAGTGTGCAGTTCGTTGACAACTGTTGACCTTGTAATCACAACTGCAGTTGCGCGTCTGGCTTACTGTAAATAGGGAATTGTTTAATTTAACGCTCTTGTATAGTTTAGACGTCCTGGTAGCATTTCTTGGTCTCTCTTCTAGTTATGTTTCACAAACGGTACTTGACGATTGGTCGCAGATTTAAACTTGACTGATTGTGGCAATAAGAGTTGTTTGCGCTGACCACCTTCTCGTGTCGGTAAGAAATTTCTGTAGGAAACACGTTGTTACAGAACTGTAAATGTACCGAACTTGTAAGGTGCAGAATAAGCGATGGGTTATCAAGTGATCCTTGAAAACCGTAAGAATGGGTCGGTACTGCAACAAACAGCATAGGAATACACCACGGCAATACGTTTGAATCCGCCGAACTTCATTCTTAAAATTTCCGCAGAACTTCCGCCGAATGCATTTGTGTTCTTCCCATATGGTTTTTCTCAAGGAACTAGCTTTCAAAGAAGTTGTTCATACAGCTCCGCAAAAACACAATGCAGGCAATTCGTACTCTGGCGCAAAGGCTATAAATTCACAAGCACGAAAACCTAATGAATACTTTTTTTATTCATAGAATGGCACCAGGCAACGAAAAGTGCAGTAACAAGTGCCATTTTGGTCAAAAATCCTAAAACTCCTACATAAAAGTAGAATTGTATTTTAAGCGAAGTTTGAAAATGTAGTCTAGCAAAACGTCTCGAAATCACTTAGTAATGCTAAATCAGAGCTGTACAGCTGAATGAAAAATATAGCATTTGACGAAGTTGTCTCCAGTCACATTCTTTCAACTATATTGTACCTTTCTTTTTCGAAATCTTGATTTAGTTTTTGAATCTTTACCAAACCATGATCTCGCTTTAAAGTAATAAAAATGAACTTAACGAAGATACAAAATAAGTCTGGAAAGGGTGAAACAAGCTGACAGGAACTTTTCTTTTAAAAATCGAACTACATACTAGCAGTGCTCACAAACTGCGTAAACAGGTAATTTAGATGTTACTAAGGAAAAAATATAAATTTTTCAAAAACTTAGTTATCATATTATTTCTGTAGAATTGTAAACGTAGTTTCGTCTACAATGCTCTGCTCACCACGGTCAGGACAAAATCCCCACTTTTTGTCAACATCGAAGTTTGCTGTGGTACCGCACCATCTGTAGCCATCACTCCTTCCCTCGTAAGTGCAACTGTCGTATGACTTGCCCAGAAACACGAATGGAAACTTGCACGGATCTCCAGCAGAGTTCCCTCCGTAAGTGAACAGCTCTGCAAGTGCATATTGGCATACTGTCTACAAAACCGCAAGGTTTGGATATAGCAGGGGCGTATCAAGCCAGGGGGGGTGGTTTCAGTGATATTTGGCAATCAACTCTCGTTACGGGTTCACTGCTGTAAGAGAGATGCAGTATACTTCGCAACACAGCTGTGACAAAATAATGAACGGCAAAATGGCTTTGTATCGCGAATGCTGTTTCCCGAATTGTTCAAAATCACAGTGAAAAAAGTTACTTTCGCAGGTTTTAGGGGGCGATCTCCCCAATCGTCCCTCTTGAATTCGCCTCAGCGATATAGTGCATATTTCTACTTTTATTTCTTGCAGTAACTTCAAGCTCTATTCACGCAAGCACTGGCAATCCGAGGTGAAGCTGTTCCTGGGGAAAAAACGATTTTGCGCTCTCATGTACAGACTGTGAAGTGTATAGACGTAAGGGCAGACTTCTTGCAAAAAATTATTCATTCACTGTTTAGAACCACGGTTTGATATAAATCTTATTCCTTCATTTTTCAAAAACACGTCGCTATTATTTCCAAGATTTTACTCAACTCCTGAAACTATTTTGCAAAGAAGGCAAGACTTTTACTTCCTGTCCTTCGGTGCCCTCCAAATAATCAGCGTCTGGGGACTGGGGAGGAGATGCGCCGTCCTACACCTCTACACACTAGCGAAGTGCTCTACAAATACAGTGGTTTATCCAATTAGCAGGTATTGAGATCTGCACTGGAAAAACAAATTCGCACAAAATATCTTTGACCACTCAGTGATTTAGTTCTGAACGGCAATGTAAACTTTGGCATTTTAAGTGTAAACGCACTACGCTTACGATGTCTGTGTCTAGCGTGTATATTTTGGAGGCAAAGTGGCATCTTCGGTTATTTCGGATAAAAGTGCGATCAACTCATCGGCATGAAGACTACAGGCAGAAAACAAAACTTCAGCCGTGCAGCCCAAAGCATTAATGCTTATGCTCATACTCTCGTGTGGGCAGAATCCAAACTTTCTGTCCGCGTCGAAGCTGGAGGTCGTGGAGCACCATTCCATGCCATCCGAACGACCAGCAGTGGTGCATGTCGAATATTCAACACTTTCGAAGATGAAAGGAAAGACACAGGGGTCTCCATTGCTGTTGCCGTAGTAAGTTTCCAGAACTGCAACAAAGCCGTGTTGTTGTGGCGGCGGTTACTTAAAAACATTTTGTTGCTCCTTGTTTTTGATTATTAACAAAATTTTTGTACATTTTTGTTTTGTTGGTTTCAGCAAAGTCTTGGACACTCGTTCATGTTTGCACCACTTTTACAGCGTGCAAAAATGTAAGAGAGATGTACAATGCAACAGATGTTTTCGCAGGAAAGTAATTTGGTTGAAGTCGAGGTTATTGCAAAGCAACTTCTTTTTTGCTTTTTGGAAGGTAATTTTTTAAATTACCGCATTTGGTGTCACATTTAAAACTTGAACAGACGTTACGTCGTGTTTTATCCTCAAATGTAAAAATTTACGCTGAAGTTTCACGGCTACTTTTTACCTCTTCCTTGGCCGAGCGTCCAAAATTCCGATTCATCAAAGTGCACATCGCCTGCAATAGCTGTTTGACCTGCTGCAAAAGCGTGAGCGAGCAAGCCATTTTGGCTGTCGAAAGGATATCCGTCACCATGCTCCTCTGTGAAGGCAAAACATAATGGTCAGCCAGGAACATTGGCGCAGATGCGTAAGTTGACTGCAGCGGATCAACTTTCAGCTTCATTTAGAACATTTGACATTTTCATTCTTTTTCCTTTCTTATATTCCGATGTAACAGAATTTACAAAAATCGTGATTAGTCAATAACTATTCAGGCAAATATGTTCTAAGCTAGGGTTCTAAACATTCTGACCCCAGGCCCTAACCACATTATTCTAACAAAAGGCAAGGGATGACTGTGGGCAACAGATAATTAGTGCCCGGTCGTGCAATACAGGCCCCTACACTAAGGCATCAGGACCAGGTGTCCTATCATTTCCTTGTTGTTTCCTTACTGTTGGTCTACTGCTGACACTTCTGTAGTTAACGCCTGGCAACATGGTATGTGCTTGTTGCTCAAGCTCACCAAACAAATGCTTCTCACATTTTTGAAAAGAGTAACCGGAAGAAACTGTTTATTTTCATTTCATTAGAATTTCTTCTTTAGTGGCATTTGGCCTTGCGACATTGTTTTACTCCACAGACCGTGCCGCATAAAGATTCCACTTAGGAAAATAAAAATAAAATATTAACATTTTTTGCAGGCTTCTAGACTTTCATTCCTTGGACCTCGCCTCAGAGTGTTAAGCCTGGAGATAAATCCGACTCTGGTCACATTATTTGTTTGTCATTCATTTTACAGAAGTTGACTTGAAAAAAGTTGAAAAATGTTCTATTTTATGTAAAGATGCTCAATATCCTTTGGCTGTGAATCGTTCACATCAGTTCGTATTACTAAGGTGTTTGTAACAACCGCTTTGTCCTTTCCATTCATTTTCTCATTGCGACGCAACTAGCAAACCAAGAAAAAGTGCTTGATCCACGCTTTCGCTTTCATTCTATAGTACAGCATTTGGTGCAGCTCCAAATTTGAATACCCTTTTGCAAAACCTGCTAATATTATTGAAGGCCGGCAGCGAAATCTTGTCTCACACCTGTGCAGCAAAACGTAGGAGCCGCCTTAGTTTTGCAAAATATTAAAGTTGCGCAATGTAATACTTCAAAGCATAAAAACTGTCCAGTCTGCCAAGTGTTTTAAGAATCGATGGCATTAAACGTGTTGGTAATGGTAATGGTTTATTGTTTCATATGACTCAGCCAATAAGCAGAAGCACCATAAAAGCCATCGCATGCAGTAAACCAACCATTAGCGAACAATAGA
>JGI24021J15306_10005833_pt1 | contig 14689 bp, 8 predicted proteins | sample Ectturendosymbi1_FD_15306 | JGI IMG/M metagenome (IMG submission 15306)
TCAAGTAGTGAGTTTGAAGAAATGGCTTTGCTAATGAGTTTGCTAAATCCTGAGGCAAAAGAAGGGCGTTCTGCCTTGGGGATGCGGTGGATAGGGTGGTCGACTGATCTTAGGGATTGAATATAAGTACCAATGGAAGTGGGGTCAATTAGGGGGGTCCTCATAGTTGTGGGTTTTTGGGGATGTGGTGGGTTGAGGATGGGGTCACAGGCATTGTAGTACCAACCAGGAAGTGCTTTAGCATGTTTTCTTGAAATTTTCACGCAAGAGAGGTGAAAGGGTCGATTACACTGTGAAAAATGGATTGTCATCTTCCTCCTTGAGCCTGTTTGGCTATGACAATAGTGACATTGGGTTGGGTCTTGACAGCTACTAGACTGTTGCCCATCTGTTGACAAGCATTGGCTACAGTAAAAGGGTACAGATTCAAACACAATGACATCATCAATGGCAGACATCCCGGCACAACAGTATGGGAGCCATTGCTCACAGGAACTGCATTCAATTACTCCTGTTTCTTTGGGTTTATCACATGAGCTACATTTGCTATATTGTCCAGGCATTGCAAAGTATGAAGCATATCATTCATAATTTCACAAAATAAGTAGGGTCCACTACTAGTGTTGTTGCATCCAAAATGGTGACACCGGTGTTTAAACAAGTAGCTTTTTTATACTACACACTATTAGAAAACCTTATTCAACTAGATAGCCAATTGTAAACTTTAAACTAGTGGTCCTTAACCTTTTCTCTTCCACTCCTCCCTTGAGTAATTAGCCTTTGCTTAAAGCCCCCTCTGACTTTAACTATGTGAATTGTATGGAACACTTTCTTGTCCAACAACTTTTCATGTTGTGGAGCATGTAATGGCTCACACTCCTTGGAAATTTATTGATGACCTCATCAGGGAACTTGCTTTCTGGGTTAAGGACCACTATTTCCAACCATTGTACAATTACTCAAGAAAGTGGTATGCCAATTAGGTTTATAAAAGTGTCTACCAGCATTCTTGCTTTAATATTAGCTGTATTATAGAATGAATGTATTGCAAAGGTTTTTTTTCTGAATAAAGTGTCATAGATCTTGGTAGTATACATGTCTAGACCAAAGTATAGCTTTTATGATTACTGACCATTTTGTTTGTTCTCGGTAAAATATTTGAAAAATGCATAGATGTACAAAGTTTTTTAGATTTAAAGTTCTGAGTCATAAACAATAAGGTTGCATAGAACATTTATCATCTTCTCTTATAGTTGGTGATAGTTCTAATGATTTTATTAAAGGTTCAGAAGAAGTAAAATACTTGGTTCGTATTTTTAAACTTGGCCAAGGATTTTCACACTGTGAATCATTCGTTGTTGCTGAATGAAATAAAACGTTATGGTGTGCATGGTCTACCATTAAGTCTCCTAACAATTTATCTTGTCAACTGTCAACAATATATAAGATTCATGGTGTGTCATCAAATCTCTTTCCTATCTCTTATGGCAGGTATGGGAAATTAATTTGTTTTGGGCGACCATTTTAAGAAGACCGTGTTTTGTGAAGGGCCGTAAATTTAAATTTGATCATGAAATTAATATATACAACAAAAACAACAATGGTATGCAGAAAAGGTAAATGTGCTTGTCCAAATAAACTTTATACAGAGCGAGCAATTCAATGAGACAAATATGACCTCACAAGCTTTTCAATAAATTTTAGATTTGAAGATTTTTGCTGAACGCTTCCAGGGGCCACTGAAAATGCCAGGGTGGCCTGTGAGCCGCTACTTGTCCATCCCTGTCTTATGGCATTCCCCAAGGTGGAGGTTCAACATAAGGTCTGCTTTTATTTCTAATCTACGTATATAAGTTGCTTTTAGTAATTGGCTATTGACTTTTTGTGGTTGATACAAATTTAATGTCTGGTTCCAATCTGCCAAATTAATTGCCCACCCATGCTTTAATTGATAGTTATGAAATTGAGCAAGCACAAAGCAAAATGTTTGGAAACAGTTAGGCTCTGGTTAAATAGTAAAACAACACCATTATGCAAAATAACAAAAAAATATGTTTGCACACTCGTTACAATGCACTAACAACGATTATATATATATGAAAGCTATCACTGATAAGCATTCACCAAGTTGCATGTAATGAAAATGTCACTTTATATAGGGTACCTTCATCTATCATGCGCAGCTACAATATTGGAATAACAACACTCCACAAGAACTATTGAGACGTTGCATTGCTAGGGTTAAATCAAAACCTAAATTCTAAACCTTAACCACGAATCTAAGACTCCATGTAATCTAACACCTTTAAATTTTTAACATTTTCGCATCTGGCCTGTTTCAAGCATTTTGTCCCAAAACAGCTGGATCGCACGTGGCTTTGCGCGAGTGTAACTGTGGTTCCGAAAGCGGTAGAGAGCTGTTCAAATGCTCAAAGGACTTGGCAAGTCTTGTAGTTTGCAATGTAAAAAAATTTTTGGTTGTGGGTTGCGGATTTTTTGTGAGTGACATCATAAGTGGAAGGCTTTTAGGCCACCTTGGCCCACTTAACCTGGCCCTGGGCCCAAACCGTTAGACGATTGTATTTCGCTGAAGTTTTTATTGAAAACGAGGCGACAATCCGAGTCTTTTGATACTTTGCACTACCTTCTAGGGTTTCAGGTTCAAAAGTTATGATTTAAAGTAAAAAAATAATTGATTAATCCACTAATTAGATAATTGATTAATTTGTTTGTTTTAGATGATAACTTTTAAACCAGAAATGTTAGAAAGTTGATCAAAGACTCAGAATCGAGCCTAATTTAAAGTATTTGAAGTCTGCTATGCAATAATGATCCTATTTCAGTGGTTTGGGTTTGTAGATCCAATAATCAACACAAGTATAGTGATTTTTGGATAAAACATTATAGCTCTAGAACAGGGGTCTCAAACTCAACTTGCTCCGAGTGCCAAATGAGAACTAATAAAGTAACCCGAGCGCCGCATTATGATACTGATGCAACACCCATTTGAAACAGTTTTTACATCTTATTTCCTGCGAATGGTTTTGTGAGTTGTAGGCAAATCATTTCTGGCCGTCACTACATTTGTTTAAAAGGAACTTGTTCATTCGCTGGTCGAGCACTTTTAAATGGCAGTGAATGAAGTAAATAATACAAATGTTAATCAGTTGAAAATTTTGAAAAGCATCGTGGGCCACACAAAACGCTCTCGTAGGCCACATGCGTCCCACAGGCTGCATATTTGAGACCCTTGCTCTAGTACAAATAAGCAGCATTGGTTTATGAGTTTGAATAATATCATGGTTACATCAATTTTACTTGGGTAGAGCTGTCAGTAAACATATATAGTTCTATTAAAAATGGAGCAAACCATCACCTCATGTATTAACTGTTTTTGTGCAACTGTACCAACACTGCATAGGCATGTTTTTGCAAGTGAGCTAATTTCAAAATGCCTGTGTGTCATGTGTGTGACGGTGAAGACTTTGATCTTCTTGATGGCCTCTATTTCTGCTGCATGTGCAGTACACAATCACAGCAGATCAAAGAGCAAGATTATGAAGATGTCATGGAAATCACATCTGGAAAAATTCTTGATAAAAACAAAGGCAATATGAAGGGATCTACTAGAGTCTATCACAAGGCAGATCGTGGCAAACCATGGTACACTGTTGAAGGATTTCAGGTACAGTGTTGAAATAACAGAGCTCTTTGTTCAGTTTAGTTTTTGTTGGAATTGAAATTTATGCCCAAAGGTACACTTTTTCCAGGTAATATTACAGGCTCAAGTGAATAGCATGTTGAAGCTTGGTTGTGATTCTTCTTTAAGAGATGCAGTCAAGCAAATTTGGTTTAAATTCATTCATGAGAGTGGTATTGTGGTGATCAACCCCAAAGATGCAAAAAGTAGCTCTAAACCATGCACATCACTGAGGTTTCGAGATGAGTATCTCTCTGGCATTCTAGAGAAGGAAGTTGCGGAAAAAGACGCCTTCCCTTCTATAGAAAATGCTGTAAAACTTCGTTTGACGTCTCATGGAAATTTGAGGAGGAAAAGGTTTGTCACATTAAGTTAGCCTATGAAAAATATTTGGTAGTTCAATTGATGGCAAATATTTATGTTATTTAAGTCAAGGCTTGTTAATCTGTTTATGGTTCATATTTATTTTTATTCAACTCATATAGCTTATAATGCAGGGCTGCACAACCTTTTTGCGATTGTCGGCCACATTACGTTTACTTTTATGAATTACGGTCGCCAATGAGTTCAAGATATTTTATATGTTGCATTGCGTCTGTTCTACTTTCACACACTGAGCCTACCCTGCTTCCACACGTTTGTTGGGCCTTCTTTCTACTAAGTACTGTATACTCATGCAGCAGACAAAGAGTTTTTAATAATGCACTGCCACCATGACTTTGATATTTAAATTACATAATCATGTGCATGGCCGCATCAATTTTTATCGAAGGCAACGTGCGGCCGTATGGCCACAGGTTGTGCACCCCTGACCTAATGTTTTCAAAGCATGTCATTGTTGTTATATTTTACTCAGATCATACCTCCTATTTACCTATATCCTATGGTCATGGGCACTGTAAGGATTTCTTCCAAGGGGGGGAAAAATTTCATTTTACTCACTCGAAACTAAGAAAATAACCTTTTTTTGCTAAAAATTTAACACCTTCTCTACCAGGTTATGCATTTATGCATACTTTCTTCCCATTGCTTGCCTACCAGTGTGCGTATATATGCCTACTTCAAATCCCATGCCCACAGTTGCCTCCTGGAATCCTATTTGCACAGTGGGATGCCAGAGATTGCCTCCAACGAATGTGAACTCACATGCAGCGGAGCGGAATGCAAGAGGTTGTTCAAGGGCAAACTCCAAATCTCATAACCTTCACCATTGGTATTCATAGCCAAAGTGGCCATAAAAGTAACCGTAGCCAAAATGACCAAAATTTTCATCGTTGGTAACCTTGGCCAAGTTTACAACAATTAATTCCTCTACTCTGTCTGGACTCCTCCATCTAGCACTTTTTAAATCTTTAACAAACTGCAAAGACTTCCCATGTTCTCTTAGTGGGAGTCAGATTGCACTTCACACCTCATGTATAAATTCATTAACAAACTGTGAGGTGCAACAATGCTCAGATAAAGATCCTTTTGTTTGAATTCCCGGACATCAAAAGCGAAACTGCAAATGACCTATCAACCAAACAAAACGCTTTTAAGGGATAGAAAGAGGTGATGAGTTGAGCAAATTGACGAATTTGATGATGGTGAATCATATGAACAGAAATGTACACAAAAGATAGAAAATCTGCCGGGACCTATGAAAAAGTAACGAATTAAGCGCAGTGATGAATTAGACAAGTTCTACTGTATTAGTTCGAAGCAAATGAAACAATGATCATTCTGACTTGAAACAAGCTTTTTTATGTCAGTGTATGACAAAAAGGTAAGCAAGCAGTATGGTCTATGAATATCAATTCTGTTTGCTACGGGTGTGAAAGCTGAGTTCTGGTGCCAACCTTGGTTGCAAGTAGGTGATGCTCAGTTAATCTTGGTTGATGTTTGGAATCTAAGGCATTTCCTATCTGATTCGCCCGCTACTGAGTGTTAAAGCTATGGTACTTGTCAAGGTTTTTCAGGGTAAGAAAGATGAAAACGTAAATTGCTTTGGGCAAAAACATTTGGTCATTTGATTGGTTGTTGACTTTCCATGCAATGCTATGTTATAGCAGTCCAGAAAATCAACATGCTTATGTCTTAAAAATCAATGCAATAAACCCACATTACCAGTCTCTGATCCCCTTGATGGATCAAAGAAGCAATGCCTTTTATAGTTGTCAGACTAGATTCGCATCCACATCTTGGTTTCTTTCAGTAGATAGAATAAAGTCAATTTGGTCAAAAATGCACGTTTTTTAGTGAATGCTATTTCCATACTTGAAACAATATACTCACGAAACATGTAACATTACATTTAGTGTTGTCTGTGCACATGTAGTTAAATTTAAAAAATAAGACAAGTTAATAGATTGCATAATGATAAAAAATACTTTGGTACACCCTGCACATGGCAATGAAATATAACCTTGTTTCTTTTTTATAATTTTTTTTGTGTACTGATTTTAATTTCTTGAGATCTAACTATTTGGTCTCATTCCATTCAGGAAATTATCTAATTCATCATCTGATGATGACGTATTGGGAAAACATAAACCAAACAAAGGTCAGTTGAAAAGTAGGTGCATTACAGGAAATACTTGTCTTTGTTATTGTAAATCATTTTGTCTGGACATACGTTGTAGTTAATGTGGCTGCATTTTGAGTACATTTACTACCTGGAAAAATTTCTCAATTTTTTGGTTACTGATACTTTTAATTCTTCATAGAATCATTCACACTCCCTATTTGTTTCGTAACTGTCAGCGTATGAAACTTTCATTATCTTAAGATAGAATTATGCTAAAATTTAATGAAGAAAAAGTATTGCATGACAAGTATAAATAACTTCAGTGTTTTTGCAGTATGCGTTTACAAAGTTTGTGATGGACTTGAAGGTTTCTATGGTCCTGTATCTGTGTGACTCGTACTGCAGGTACAACACGTAGTCATATCAAATAAAAAGCAGCACGTTCAAGCAATTCCCATGCGATCAATTGACAATGTACCAACCATCAAAATAAATCTTAATATATTGAAAGATCAAAGTTTAACTCAAAATTTGAAAGTTTTTTCATTTGAAGAACTGCTGCATGTGTCAGGATTGGGCATGTTACTGTACTGCCCTTGTTGCTTGTTGCAATTGCAAGCGGCAGAGATAGGATTTTACCAAAAATTTCATGGTATATCTCTTTGCGACAAAGTATGTTGCTGTGGAAAACATAAAGCTCTAATCGTCAAGCCTATTCTCACTATACCAAGGAGCAGTTGTGATAATTAGCCATGTGACCAAAATGTAGGTAATAAGGCAGGTGTCAGCTACACTCAACCAAAAGTGATCCAACACCAGTCGATAACTATGCAACGTTGGTGTATCGCGAAATTTTCTGAGAATCTTGAAATTGTTTGCGATTAAACATAGGCTGCTGTCCGCGCGACCCTCCGCAAACGATTGCGGTCGGAAAATGAGCGAAATATTTGCGCTTTGGTCCAGTTTCGTGAAATTCTCGTTTTGTAAAATTGTTTGTTTCTGTTAATATTGCTGAAAGCATGATAAAACCGAACCGTTTTGTCAGTGCTATTTTATAACTCTGCCTTCATAAGGACGTAACTTTCGGTTGGCAATGCGTTGAAAGAGACCGTNAAGTTGTCGGTCACCGTAAATATCGATCACGTTGATTTGTTTTACCTGTGTTACAATATGTCTTGGCCAACGTGATATGGGCGCTTGATCTGGAGAAGTTGCAATAACTTCTTTTGCTCGTAAGTAGACAACGGTTTACTGCCTAATAGTCATTCTTTCAGCTCTGCAAATAAACTACTGTAAGACGTTGAATACACCCAGTGAAGTCAGGTGAATGAAGTTGTGATGGATATTTTTCGCGTGTATGTTGCATCTTGTTAACCTCAGATCAAGAAACAAACTCACAGTTCCCATCCGATGAAGAATGGTTTTCTCTAGCGAGTAGTGATGATTCATCAGATTCTGAAGAGGAAGCCAAGAGTTCCAAACAACAGCAAAAGCCAAACAAACATGAAGAAAATGCTGCGTAAGTGCCAATAACTTTTTATAGTTTTTAACTCTTCTGGAGGATGCGACATATTTTTTGTGGGTGCTTTTTGCCACAGGGTTGTTCTGGTCAAAGTGCCTACAGTATTTCACAACATGAACTCCAAGCATGGTGATGTGATTCTATGATAAGTTCGTCACAAAATGTTAAGGTTAAACGATTAATTACAATGTTTCATACTCACGATGTCTGAGACGAAGGCCAAAAATTGGACAACCATTATCTCCATTTGTTAAATAACTACATTCTGCCAAAAGTATATTTTTCTAAGATTTTTGTATAGATTTCTAAAGATTGTTTCGTTTTCAGTTTTAAAGCTGTTCTCAGCCCATAACTCCAGCAGGTAATGAAGTCTTTTCTTAGCGCCTCATCTAGAATTTTTACATCTGAAACAACTCATAGTACAGATTCATGAGTGGTAATATGCTGACTGTTCAATATGTACCGATGTGAGTGAAGCATATCAACGATCTTTTGCAAAATTGAAAAAATGGGAAAACCGCGCCCACATAAGAATGCGAATTTTTCAACTTGCTATCCCCATACAGCGCATGTTCCCGCGCCTACAGTTGCAAGGTACCTTTATCTGCGAGTGGGTTTTAATATACACATCGCAAAAATGTTGTTTGATGATCGTACATTCACTATCATGTTTCCCATTCTTTTTTAATTATAAAATCGGCTGATTCTACTGTCAACCGCGTATACCCAGCAGAGAAACATTGGAAAGACATAATGCGCTTTGAAGAAATGCTATCTTTTAGAAAGCAGAGGCGAAACTTGCCAGGTTTGAGGTGAATCGAAAATTTAATTAAGACAATTTATGTATCACTCTGAACCTTCTGTCAATGAGAAAAAGGTAGAACGGCAAACTGTTCAAACTGCTGATATTTGAACACACCTGCTCATATGTCAAAGCTCTTTTCTTTATGGGGACGAAGGGATTAGCGAAAATTTGAATGTGCGCTGATGTAACTCGTCCAATGTTCTAACATTCTTATTGATAGGGGTGCGTTGCTTGAACCTGCGTGGATTTTTGAATTCTTTTCGATGTTTAATGCGACTCGCGATCTGTGCAGGAAAAGGCGTCGCTCCAAGGCATGCAGAGATTCGAGACGGAGCGGACATCTTAATTTGCAGAATCTGATCGCTATTTTATTTGTTGGGCTTCAGTGGTGTAAGGAACTGATCACTCTCGGGGATCTTATTATGTGGATCAGGCAGGGCTATCTTCCGTTTATAGGTGAGTATCAGCGGCGGTGAAAAACAAGTGTAAACTGAACAACCCTGCACAGCATTATGGATGTGGTGAATGATAGCATTGATTTTACCGAAACAAAATATACCTTAGCAATGATTTTTACGCGTAGAACGTGTAAGAGCGCATCCAAGCCTCAAACAAAATGCGAACACGCTATTCAGAAAAGAGCAGATGCAAATGCTAGACAATACTGCGTAGCGACACAAAACCGGGTAAGAAACAGTTCAGTGATTACGGCAGTTTTCCTGTCCCAGGCAAAACAAGGTTACTAGCAAACGCAGCACTGCGTATAAACGAAAACACCTCACCAATGCGTAAACGCTGCTTGAACGAGACCAATTAAATTACGTCGTTTCCACAGATTCAAGCAAGCGTTTCTTGCAACCAAAGGGCTGAAAACATGAGCAACTAAACGAAATCACAAAGCCTAAATTGTTTATCAATATACTCATGGAATGCACCTCTATTTTCACAAAGGAAAACTAACTTTTATTTTTATAAAATTTTGTTATTTAGAAAATATTTCGCGGTCCGCGCATTGTATGTTCGCGAGTCACACTTCAATTTTTTTTTCTTTAAGTGAAATACTTCAGGAATGCCACATTAGTTCAAGTTACAAATAAATTAAAATGTAATAGAATGGCCTGCGACTTTTGCAGACTGCATTTCTTGTCTTCTTCCTCATATGAAACTAACAAACTACGACATGAATGCGTTCAATCCCGTACACGTTCCAAGCTATGCAGAGGTGAGGTGGCATTTATTTACTTTTTAACAAATTTCTGCCTTCTTCGTGTACATCGACGTTGTTACCGCGTGAACTGAACTACAATCAGAACTCAACGACTTTAATAATTAAAGTTTAAACGCTTTCGAAAGTCGACTAGTTACAGCTCAGCGAAACTGCATTACACTGAAACTGTAGAAAGGGCACAACACTAAGTCGCTGCCAAGCACATAACAGAATGAGGCTTTCTAGGGACGTGGCGAGCCCAACGAGGAAAGCACGCGGACTGACCAACACGCCACAAGCAGCGCCTCCGGGTAAACGTGGCAAAGCATCAACACAAATCACCGCACCGCGTTCTGTGACTTTATATAGGACAAAAGGAATCTTGCAGCGCTCTCTCGCTATCGCTCTGTCTTGTTAAAGCAGGGCTGCGGAGCCGGAACGCCGGAGTTGGACATTTTGCCAGGAGCTGGAGCTCAGATTAAAATTTGAACGGAGCCGGACCTCAGTTCAAATGTAGAAGCCGGACTATTTGAGGGGTAGCTCCGGCTCCGGTCCCTTTCTAGATACTAACGGTTTTGTCAAATGTACTGAATGTTAGACTTTACCGAAAACAGTGCTCTTTATACTCACAACTAAGCGCGATTGTTACAAGCTGCATCAGCCTGACACAATGGATCAGAGAGTCTCGTTAATCATCGCTAAGGCTATGGCATCGTAGCTGGACAGGCGTGGTGTTACTTGTAGCAGTAAGAGAAACGTTGTAAACTACCGCAGCATCTTACATTCTGCTCGCAATGATCAAACGTAATCTCTAGTAGTGTATCAATCTAAACAGAACTAAGTTATAAATTAGTGGATACATAATATTGATAGCTTTTGCAGCTGTGCAGTCATGCTGGTGGTGTTCGGAGAGAGTGTGATGCAGATACGATATCATTGCAGCGTGAAATGCACGGCACGCCATTGTAAAGTAGGATTTTTATTGTAAAGGTTTATTAGAAAAGCTTACTAGATCACTGGAAAAATAACTAGTATAGCATGAAAGGTAAGTTAAATAACTGATTGATAGCATGCTAGCATTGCTTTGCATGGAAGTAGCCTGCATTTTCAGGAGGGTGGGAAAATGCAATGTTAACAATTGTGAAGTTTTCATTTGTGGAAACAAATTTTATGTTGTCAGCACAGTAACCGGTCTTAGTTTCTCATAAGCAGTGCAGGTTAAATTGTACTTCACTTTGCCTTTAACTGCTTGATATGAGTGCAAAAGATAAAATATCAGAAGTTTTCAAGTATTTTCAGAAAATCAAAGGTGAATTTCTTGCTGGAAGCCGTACTGTTTCTTCAAACAAACGGCTTTGGAACACTTTGTGTACTTGATATATTTCATTTTCCATTCAACTTGAGGCACACCTAAACAATTAATTGTTAATGTGTAAAAACGAACAGAAGCCGGAGCTGGAGCCATGTATTGAAAGAAAGGAGCGCCGGAGCTGGGCTCATGAAAAACAAGAGCGCTGGAGCCGGAGCCATGTTCATGAAGAAAAAAGCTCCGGAGCAGTTTCATTTTTGCGACGGCTGGGCAGCCCTGGTCTAAACTGTGATGTGCTTAATGAGAAATGAACTTACCTTGCGACCGATTGATAGAGAATGAAATTCGGAGCGATTGCGCCTCCAAACGGCCACCGCTTTCCGTCAGATAAATTCCCTTTACTTGCTATTTTGCTCTCGGAGATGCAACATACTGAAAGCACCTGTATCCCCGGTGGTCCACCCTAAAACACCAGGTCGAAATTGCGAGACGACCAGGTTTTTTTTAAAGTACGATATAAAGTAAAACTGAGAACAGTGTAACAGCACACCATCAAGATTCGTACTTCAAAGTTACATACATTGCCTTTACTAGATGGATAATGTTAAAAGTATTACTTAGGGTTTATAGCGATTTTTAAAACGAAAATATGGTTAAGCTAAACATGGAAAGGTTTTATGTGAAAGGCTTGAATTCTGAACTTGGATGTTCATAAAGTTTGCAAGTCTTTGCTGATAAATTTTGTGTTGAAATCGCTTTTGTGATTTTGCATCGTAAACGTTGATTTGACATTCTTCAAAAATCTTGCGTTTACAATTTAAATGAGTGGTCGATAGAAGAAATGTAGATTAGATAAAGCGCTGCACTTCAGTGCTATTCAACACTATGGGCAGATACAGATCTCGAATTTGTGTACCGGTGTACCAAGTCATTCACGGGGGCAGTGGTGTGGAAACATTTTGACTCGCGGACGACATGCCATTTTAAAGTTGACACCGTGTTAGATCTGGAGCAGACGGATTGTTTGTGTAAGATGATACAATAGAAATGTAAAAAATGACTTGGTTGTATTAATGTAATTTGAACAAGTTCAGCCGGCAGAATGAAATTGCTTAACCACCAGTAGTTCGCATTTTGTTACTCTTCACTTCATATTCAGTGTAGGCATGAAGTGGATCACAGTGAATCGCACAATTTTTTGAAAGCGGGGCATAGGACAAAAAAGGTTTACAAACACTGACAGTATTTGGTGAGGTTCGCAAGGTTCTTGAAAAACCGTCGAAAGGGTTCCACGGTAGGAAAGATTGAAGAGCGTTGCTCCACTGTTTGAAGTTAGGTACACTGTGATAAAGAACAAAATGTACTTCAGATGTTTTTTCGTGCAGCTGCTCTTCTATTCAAGACGCTTGATAAAACGCGTTGAAATGCCTGATATGCCGGATGTCGACGTTCAGAAGTTGGTTACCAGATACATCGTGCAACTGAACCTGCCTCTGGCATTGGTCGCTTTCGTTCGTCGCTTGTTTGAAGACAAACTTCGATTTTCCAGGTTAGGATTTGTTCAAACATTTTTCCAATCTTTTCCATCCTCCGGTTACAAAAATAATGACTGAAAGTTTGAGCAACTGTGCTGCGTTGCTTTTAACTGTTCTTTGGCGGATTTCGATAAAAATGCTGAATCCCCAAACACTGTACGCGTTGTACAAATGTGACCGCGAAGCAGAAAGTTACATACTTGATGTGTAGATCTACCCAAAGTTTTCACCCAAACTACCCAAAGAAGTTTCTTACCGCAATTTTTCTCGCAGCTTGAAATGCAGAAACTATTTATTTTCAAGTACGTTAGGCTCAGGGATGTAGTCCTAACAAAAAACGTGTGGGAACGCATCCAAAACACTAGCCATTTTGAAACAGCTTCAAAGGCATTTCAAAGCAAAACGTGAAAAAGGTGTGGGTTCCCACCCCACTACACCCCTGGTTAGGCTACTAGCATAACAGTCCTAAAAAGCTAAAACAGGGTATATGCGGTTAGTCTTACAGGGTGAACGCGGTGAATTATTTCTAGAACATCCGTACAGAAGCGCATCTACTTACATTGTACCATGATTACGTACAAAGCACACGGAGTTTAGTATCACTGATCACCTTTCACATACAGCTATATATTGCAAAGCGGTGGCAGACACAGAGATGATCACGGAGCATTGGTGCCGGAGTGGAATCCGGCTGGAGTTTGCATTTTGCGCTGGAGTAAGAGTCAAAATTTAAAGTTTTGGAGATTTAATATTTTTCGGAGTCAGCAGGAGCGGGGCCAGAGTCTAAAAAATGTGACCCCGATCATCTCTGTAGCAAGTTGCTTAGCAACTCTTCCGCCGATATGGCACGCTGATGTGGTTGCTGAGAATGTTAGCGCGTTAATTTGCTTTTCCCGAAGGAATGTCACTCCACAACCACTGTTACAAATTTTGAATTCTTTAAATCGTGATTTTATTTGCTCACTGCAGTCCCTGATGGCAATGGCTTGGATTTGATTCTCTGTGTCCATTCAACTTGAACGCCTCCTAAAGAAACCGAGACTGGCGACGGTGTGGTGATAGACCAGGGAACTCCGAAATACGGCCCGCGAGCCATTTTCAAAGACGTTTTGTCAACAATGAAAAGATAATATATACACGAAAAGTTTGTTTATTTGGTAGAATGCAACACATCCCTAAAAATCACATTACAGCATTACGTAAGATGTCCGGCCTGTCGTGTTCGGTGGCGTTCCGCATACACAGCATACAAGTGCAAAGATTTGAATGCTGGTTTTTCTTTGCTCGATAAAACAAACTATTTTTTTGTTTTTGAGCCTGGCATGAGATTCTTTGCAACATATCTGTAACTCAAAAAAACAAGAACGTAGGTTCGTCAGCAGAATGTAGAACAGTGACAAAGCTCTGCCTTACGTGCTTCGCAGATATCAACCAATTTTAACTCGTTCACATGGTTTGGCGGTGTTTCGTGCATGTCTATTTCATGTATGCAATTGTCGAATCACATACCAATAGATGTTTTACTAAATGTCGATTTAACGTTTGCGTCTTCAACCCTGTCGTGCATTTTATTCGAATGGCACATCTTATTTCAGGTTGAAAGGCAATGGAATGACCTTACATACATCTATTCTCACCTTACGTATGCTGCATGAAACTAATACGATAATCCCTGCAATGCATGCAGTATTATCTTGCGCATTGCAAGCAGTAACCAACGATTCTCACCGAACGCGTTTATTAATGCTTGTGCCAAGGCGCAGCCAGCGTACTACAGCACCGGGCAAAAACTTTTTATGCGTTCAATAGCACCGAAATTCCACAGCAGTCACGTTATGGGTTGCTAATGATCAACGATAGCATAACAACATTGCTTCTGTAGTCTCGTAGCTTTAAGGCGGGAGTGGACAATTAATTTGGCTCGGTGGCCACACTGAGAAGGCCGCGGTTTGCGAAGGGCCCTTGCCTTCTAATGCATCTAGAAGCAAGTCTCGGTTCAATTTAGCCTCAGCATTAACATATACTGTGATAAGTGGATGGAAATTTCATATTTCAAGATTTTTCCGGAATGCTTCCGCGGGCCCCTCTAAGCACTGTGGCGGGCC
>JGI24021J15306_10005835_pt1 | contig 14688 bp, 15 predicted proteins | sample Ectturendosymbi1_FD_15306 | JGI IMG/M metagenome (IMG submission 15306)
GGGGCTGAGCGACTATGTCATTTTTTTGAATGGGGTCGTGAGCTTATGTCATATTTTCAAATGGGGTCGCGAGATGAAAAAGGTTGGGAACCACTGACTTAAATTATGTTCAAGCAAACTCACGATAACAAGTTTAAAGCGAAGTGATTTATCCGTCATCTCAAAGAGAACGCTCATCTCAAAGAGAAGGAGGTTGAGTGGACGCACTGTAGCATGCTCGGAAACCGTAACCCACAAGTGACTGGGAATTGTGATTTGGCAATGTCCACAGATTATGCGAACTTCTTCAGGAGATATCACTGATGTTGAAAACTAAAAAATTATTGTGAAGCAATAAACATAGCAATTGTACGTACAGCCATGGGCGTCGGAAGGGGGGGCAGGGGAGGGCCAAGGCACCCCCTGGATTTTGAAAATTGCAGCAAAAAAAGGTTGTTTTTTTAGTTTCGAGAGGAAAAAGACAAATTTCACAATTTTGCCCCCCCCCTAGAAAAATTCTGAGAAAATCCCCTAGTGGCCCCTCCTGGAAAAAGTTTTCCGACGCCCATGCGTGCAACGCGAGTTTTACAGTAGAAAAGTTTGGGTGTTTGGCAAATTAGCCTTATGTGATTTTTGCTGAACAACAGAACGTTGAATGAGTAGCAGAAAACAAAAACAATGCGCTTTCGTTGCCTCGTTTAGTGAAAGTGTAAAATTCTTCAACGAAAATAGTTTCCCACAGGAGACAGACGTTTTTAGTGAGTAGGGAAAATTACTCTTTTGCGATTGGAGTACTAGGGATTGTCACAAATTAAATCCGATGTCTAGCAGTCAGGGCCGGCGTTAGCAAGTGCGGGGCCCGATTTGAAACACTTTTGCGGGGCCCCACTCAGTGGTGTATAGAAATTGTTAAAGGGGTGCATCAAGGTATAATGATAGAAACCGGTGACGTTAAAAAAGCGCAGTCCTAAAGCGTGATACCAAGACCTCTCCAGCAGAAACTTCAGTGGACAGAGCTGTAAAACCTAGTAAGTCAAAGAATTGCATTAATACCTCCTCTCCAATCAGGTACCTCCCTGACCAGATAAAAGCGCGGCCCTAAAGCGTGATGCCAAGACCTCCTGCATTAATACCTCCTCTCCGGTCAGGTACCTCCCTGACCAGAAGGGAGGTACGAAGGTAGTACCTACGGAGAGGAGAGGTATTGAGTGCTGTGCTAGTGCATATCCAAAACTGAAAAGTTTGGAGTAGTAGCAAAAGATTCCATTTTTCCAGGCCAGGAATATTAGCCATGCATGACCTACCGCTTCACCATTTGGTGGTACCCTTTTGCATGATTGCAGGTGGTCCTATTCGGGAACTCATGACACCTGGCTAAGTATCACGATTATTTGTTCATCCAAATTTTGAATAAGCTTGCATACATGCCTCATCAGATGCACCATCCGATGAAGTTCCTTTGTCAGAATCAACACTTTCGATGCGGCTTTTATCACCTCTCGTATATCAACTTCCACTTTGACTATCTGGCGTAATATGACCAGGCTGTTGCCTACTACGTTGTCGCCATCTTTAATGTTGTGTGGCATTGAGGGTATACCTCAGTGGTTAAAATACTTGTCCAACGCTCCTTTCTTGTTTTATGCTTTGGTCTGTTCTTGCCTTAATTTTGGGCCTCCTTTGGCCTGTAGTTGCACCCAGGGGCCCAACCAGCTCTTCATTTCGGGGGGGCAATTTTCATGAAATTTCATTCCATGACATCATCGTGCTTATTCAACCGTGGTGCAAATTTTTCGCAAACGTCACAGATAAAGTTCTCTTCGCAACATTACCGAAAATCAAAACTTTTCAGTTTTAATCAATATGCAGACCGAACGATCAGGACAGAGAAAAAATTAGTAGCCTAATACAAACACTTGATTCCGTACTCAACTAGTGCAGTCATGGCTTTAGCGTGGCAGACGTATAGGCTACCAACAAACCTGCCTAACTATTCTTTTTGTTTTTGCAAATTCGTTCTAGCCCTATTCTTCTAGCATGTATTGGAATTTCTATCACAAACTAAGATCCCAAATTTGAGGGATAGCCTTCGTCCAGGGTGAGGGGATCTTTGAATCCTAACATTTCAGGCATAACGGATCAGGTGCGTTTGGAGCAAAACGACTTTTTCTGTCATCCACATGAGTTGTGTGAAAGTTTTTAGAATAGGAGGCGGGGGTGCAGGGGGTGGAAGCCCACCCAAAAAAATTTTGATTTGATGAAAATCCGGGAAAAATCCCTTAAAATCCAGGCAAAATCTGTGTGAATTTGGGCAAAATGTGTGAAAACCTTCGCAAAATCACTGTATGTGCGCTGATTTCACAAAAATGTCACCCGAAATCAAAGTGCAGACGTTTCTTTTTTGGAGGTCATGTTTTTCAGTTGTTTTTCGGGCAAGTTTGGGGAAATTTGGGCAAAATCCTTCGCACACCCAAAATTTTCTTCCTCCTACACCTATTTTCAAGGCTATGGGCTTTCAGGGATTGCACTGATTGCAAAAGGTGGGGTCTGGTAAAGCGTCATTTACAGCCAAATGGTGTAGTACGTAGGTTCGTTCAACACTTGACTAGCACTCATATGACACTTTATTAAACTCTTTTTCCCAAACCGTGGCACTGGTACCAACCCAGGAAGACAATAAAACGTGAAACCGTCCACACGCTAAATTTAGTTAAGAACCATCAGGTTTCGAACCGAATATGCAACTATACAATTCTTTTAAGAAATGTACTACGTTAATAATGGTGAACTGTTTTGCCCCTAACAAAAATAATCAAAAGGTTGTAGAACAGTGCTCTTCAACCTTTTTGCCATCGAGAAACTTCTGATATACTTTCGCGTTTGTCATGGAACCGCGAAAGTATATCGGAATTTAACAAAAATTAACAAAAATTTAAAGACACGAATTACTTGTAAGAAAATCAAGTATTTCATTATTAGACAATTCAACAAATGAACAGTTATTACAGAACTTAAAAAGCAAGAAATTTAATGACTAGCTTGTTGTTGCATTTTTGGAATTTAGCTGCTACATTCAGAAGTTGGTCATCTGGCAACAAGAACCCGTATCTAAAATACTTGTCGTCCCATTTTCTAATTTTGACAATAGAATTATATTTGGTCCGCCTCGAATCAGGTGCCTCGTTTACATTTGAACTACACTGCTCATTACAGTCCACACCTTCACTGCTGTTATTATTTCGCTTCACATATGAAAATATACTATTTTGCTTCATCTGGCTTGACTAAATAGTGAAAAGTTGGGTTTCACACTGTTTTCACTTTATTCCCACAAAGGTTGAACCGCAGTTCTAGTCTGTGACTCAGTCTACTCTCTACTAGACTTAGCCTGAGTCTACTTTCTACTCAGTCTACTCTACTGTGAACTGTACACCGGCAACATCGTATAACTGTGGTGCAACAATAACGTTCTTCTTACCTGCACAACAATGAACAACAAGTGACGCACAAACTATCAATATTTCTTGTTCCGCTATCTGCACTAAACCTCCTGTATAACTAACTGGAGTCTGAATGCGGCACAGTGGTCTAAAAAATTCATAATGACGCATCAACATATTGAAGCAAAAATCATTTCCCCTAAAAAACGGAAAACTCTCACGGAACCCCACTACATGTTTTGCGGAACCCTAGAGTTTCGCAACAGTAATGTTATGTTATAAAGTTTTATGAGGTCAACAGTAATGTTATAAAGTTTCATGAGGTCAAAATGAGGCCTGTTTCAGAAAAAAGTGGTACACGAACAAAAGGATAAAAAATGCCTTAGAAATAGGCCTACCAACATTTGAAACTATCTCCCAAGTTTTGGCAATTCCAGCATATTCGTGGTTAAATACCAATCATTTACGAAATTTTCGTTCAGATGGCCTGTCTCGAGATAAATCTTGTAAGGAGATACTTAACCAGCAGGACAACGAAAAATTCAAACACTTCTTAAAAATGATTACAATGCAAAATTTCATCTTTATTCTTTGAAAGTGTCTGCATACGTCAAAATTGCTGTGGAATGTTTGGCAAATGCCCCCCCTGGTTGCGCGCCTGAGTCCCATCATACTCGCTTAACTTTCATCTCAATTTACGCGTATTTATTTTGTCGTATCCTCATTTATCAGAGATGATCACTATCCGGTTTGCCGGTTGGATATCCGGCAGGATAGTGACTTTGCAACCGGTTACGGATATCCAAAAACTGCTTTCAAACGGGAACCGGATACGGATATCCGAAACGGTTTTATCGATATTTCGAGGATTCAGACTTTTGGAAAAAGTTGCACATTGCATAATCATTCATTTATTGCAGGGGTGTCCAACTCAAACACGCTGACGTGCCAATTTTTATTTTGTATCTTATTCCCGTGCCAACGCTTGGTAAACTATGTTTAATTATTTCTACTATTAAAAATGTTACTTAACAAAGAACTAAAAGATTCATTAACACATGAGAAACTTTTATTTCAACATGCAAATGATTCACAATTGACCAAAACTGCTTCTTTGCAAACGTTTGTTTTGCACCAAACTCGAAAAATTTGCCTGCAATGGCGTAGTGGCAATGCGCATCCCTGCATCTAAGTGCCCACCGGTGAGCTGGCTGGGCAATTTAGATTTGTTAAGTTTCATGACAGAGAATCCCTCCTCACAGCGGTATGTGCTTCCAAACTGTGTAATCCAAAAATGAGCATTCTTCAGCAGAACTGGATAGTCTTCTACCTTCAACCGAGAGTAAAACTGAAGTATTGATTGTTCCTGGTATATATCTTCCATAACCTTGTTTGACTTCAGATCTAGAAGTTCAAGCTGCAGCTCCGCGTCTTTAATTTCCTCTACATTCACAGTGAATGGTCGTTGAAACAATGAAAGATGTTTCTCTCGGTTGCTCAGATCGTGAAAGATCTTCGCAAATTTCAGCATATTTCGTGAAGTCTGGAAAGAAATCCATCTTTGTTTTGGCCACAAAAGACGACGTGTACATAAATTGCATCATGTTTCCAGTTGACAGTTGTAACTGCAGCAAATTCAACTTACTTTGAAAAGCTTTCGCTGCATTGGATATTCTGGAAGTAACTGTTCACGGCCTTGCAACTTGATACATAAGATGTTCAAGTGCTGTGTTATATCAACTAAAAAGGCAAGATCTAACAACCAGGCATGGTCTGACAAGAGCATCACAACACCTTTACCATTCCCGGTTAATAACGTTGGGTTCCTCTCTCGCAAAAATTTGCTTGTTTCTTCTACAAGATCGAGAAAACGTTCCAACACCCTCCCTCGACTCAACCATCGTACCTCCGTGTGGTAAATCAGATCTTTATATTGTGCATTCACTTCTTCCAGAAACGTTTGAAACAGCCGGTTTTTCAACCCTTTTGCAATTTGCCCGTATTTCCTTCACGCATTTCACTACCACTTACATTACATGCGTCATCTTTAGGGTCTTAGCACAAAGGGCCTCGTGATGGATGAAACAATGAACAGTGAGAATGTCCTGTTCAAAATTTGATTCTCGCAGGTGCTTCTCAAAAAGCGCACCATTTTCTTTGCCAACCATGGAAAGCGCGCCATCTGTCGTTAAACCGATTAATTTTGACAGTGGCAAGTCAGGAACTCTGTTGCGGAGCAGCTTCAGCACTGCTTCTTCAACATCTAAACCACGAGTAGTGTCATAAAGAGAAACGAGTCCAAGAAGATCCTCATGGACGGACAGACGTTTCATTACACGACGGATAAACACCAATATATGCGCAGTGTCAGTCATGTCAGCGCTTTCATCAAAGGCCAGGGAAATATTGAAATTCATCTGCTTTAGAAGATAGTTGCCCAGATGAATCTTCACCACTATCTTCTGTTCTTCTTGGAAATACTGTTTCTAGAGAGGCTGATGTCTCCAAACAGGCGTGCTTTATCTGGAAGCACAACCTTTGCAACCTCCTGCATACAGTCTCTAACAAATTCCCCATCCGTGAATGGTCTGGCAGAATGGGCAATTTTTTCCGCAATCACATATGATGCAATTACAGATTTTTCAGTTCGCTCGACAACCTTTTTCAATGTATTTTGCTGTGCAGACAGAGAGCTTTGTAATTTCTCCACCAAGTCCTCCCTCGACTTTCCAACAAACCCAGCATATTTTACTTCATGCAAGATTTTGTAGTGTCTCTTCACACTGAAAAGCTTTGAAGCAGAAACGTTTTTTTTACATATCGAGCACAATGGTTTCTCCTTCCATTCTATAAAAAAGTAGGCGTACGTCCACGAATCTTGAAACATTCGTACCGGCTCTTCTCTTTTTCTTTTGCTCACTGCTTCTACACACGCAAGGCTATAAACGCAAACCTCCGCTACAGCACATGCCTGAATGATTTCCATGTCGGCGTGCTGTAACTATTGTAAACTAGTCTAACAATCGAACAGCAATGGACTACGTAACAACCTTAAGAAAGTTTAAATTTTAGCATATACCATAAGTTTTCGCAACAGCTCGCGTGCCATTTTCGAATACGTCGCGTGCCACGTGTTGGACACCCTTCAAGCTTTAAAGAATGAAGGTGGATAAATAAAGACTTTGACGGTCGTTCCGGCTGATTTTATTCGGGTCTTACTCACGCAGTTGCCAAATCCAAGAAAAGGAAGCTTTCGACTGATGGAGCAGCGTCGTTTGTGCTTGAAGGAAGCGATGCAAAAGTGTTAAGTAAGTGGAGTTAATTGAAACTTTCTGTGGTCGCAAACTAAAGCTGCATTTCATTTTCTGGGCTATTGCAAGCGCTCGTAAACACAGCGAAAAGTAAGCAACTTGACAACCAGCTGATGTCATTTACGTTCAAATTATCCTATTGTTATTATCTTTCGAATAATTGCAACCGACTATCATTGACTTTACATTATTGCTGCATTACACTGATGCTGTCGTCGCAGGCAAGCCCTGCTCTGTAAGTTTTGTGTCAGGCCGAGCGTGTGGGTGACGCAACATGTTGCGCGCAGGCGGCATCGCTACCTTCCTGCAAGCTTATCCGAACGGCACTTCTCTTGGGAATATTGAAGCTTACCTGAAGGAAGTCGGCCTTTCGGTAAGATACAACTTCTTGCAGTTTTATAGACCTCGAAAGTCGTTAGCAAAGAATATTCCAACGGGAACCTTTCGGCCCCACAAGACCTAGTCGCTTGGAACATGTCTTCCAATTTGATTTTCAACATTACCTTTACTGGTATTGTTGGGATGGGTAGTTGTGTGGTGGTTAAGTTAACAAAGCGTTGATTCAGTTAACTGCATTAAAGTAGAATTTTCACGCAAGTTTTCTTTTCCATTCCTTCATCTTCCAAATGTTCGGTTTGCAGAGAAACGTTGCAAACGTGGAGGAATTCCTTTCAAAATTTCCGCAAGTTTTTGCGGAAGTCGGCAGCAATTTCGCAGACGGACAGTCTCAGAACCGCTGGAAGACGATATTTTTGTCATCTGCGATGATGTGAAGAAACAGACCTGCTTTCGCTCATCGCTGCTCCCCAACCTGCAGACTCTTTGTCCTTCTGGACGAACTTTAAGAAATAACGAAAAAGAGCCGAACGATTTGCTGGATATTGACAATCTTTCTCATCCGCTGCCGCTTTTGCGTTGTTCTGTTCTGTGAGAGTTTTCTCTGCATGTATCCGGCGTGCTGCGCCTCTTTGCAATGTACAAAGTTGTGTTTGTCGTCATTCGCGAAACTGATGCGCGCATTTCCGCATACGGGAAGAAATTTCACGACGAAGCGAAGTTGGCGCGTAGTTTTGTTAACCTTGGCAACGCAAGCATGCTGCAAAGTCACGCCGTAGAAACGTTTCGCGATTACCACGGTTTGGACAACACTGTTTTCGTGGTTGCTTTGACGGTTGTTTATTCACACACCGGTTAAAGCGGCATTCTGATTTAATCACGGCGTTGTTTCCGCTGCGAGCGTACGAAGCCAGTCAACTGACTTTTTTCTTTATGTCGGTTTCCAGGTCAGTTAGGTTATACTTCAAAGTAAAACGACTGCTGCTGTAAGTGACTGAGGGGGGTGAAGCATGTCAGTGGGCTCCGGGGACGAGTCAGCACCGGCGAGTCCGTCCAGTTCCAAGCAAGGTGGAAACGCTGAGACGGGCGGCGATGCGGTTGACGTTGAGGTGAATCTCACTGGATGCGAGGACGGCAGTGCGGCTGTCTCGATTCGGGCAGCTGTGCGGTAACGACAGCGCCAGGCCAAATATTACGTAAAAAATAATTTTTGCGCAGTCGAGAAACAGTTCTGTAGAGGATCAGACTGTTCCTGTGCTTTGCGCCAACACTGTTTTGAGCTCTAAAAACGATTTTTACTCTATATTTGCGTTCGCTAATTAATTATAAAGCAATACAAATTGATAGTTTCAAACATATGTAAAGCTCTGCGTAGACGTATGTTCATGTTTTGAGTTCAAACATCTTCGCTTGGTGCTGTCAGTTCTGTGACGTAATCATAGCGCCTGGGCCGTAAAAGATGCAAACACAAACCCCCATTTTTGTCATTTTATTTCCTGGTCAATAAAGCTGCTGACGCAACAAGCCAGCACCACCATCGTCCTCCACCCCGGTTCCTCCCACCTTCGCATCGGAAGAGCGTCCGATCCTCAGCCAGTCATGATCCCGCACGTGATCGCATGGAGACACAAACATCCGGGAAACCAGCCGGTGTCACGCATGAAGCTTCTGCGAAGCGACCGCGTGAGTTGCATGTCTGCGTCAACGTGGCTGGCATTCGTTTTCACTGGAAGTTAGTTGCTGCAGTGCGTATGGATTGCGTGCATCTACATCACCTATAATAAAAACCATTTCTTTATGACCGAAAAAATACGGAAATTTCATTCCACGCGGACATTGTTGGAGCCCTCTTTTATGGTTTGGGCTCCGTTCAGCCGTTTCTTTTGTGTGAAGTTCGCAGAACATTGTTTTTTCTCAGAAACTGTGCGAGGACGAACTCACGGGAATCGATGACGTGATTCGATCTCATGCCGGGCCGAGCAGAAGCAACTGGAAGACGATAGCGAAGGAGAACAGAAGGCGAAAACCCGAAAAGCTTCAAGAAGGTTGCGGCTGGACGTGGACAGACACCAGCCAGAAGCCTTCCTATCTGATCGGTGACGACGTATGCGACGTTCGCTTCACCGATTACATTTGATTTATTTCAACCGCACGATGGCGCGCATTGTCAACAAAACGAGTGACATTTGTAGTTGGTGAATAAATCTTCGAATCGATCGAGATTTGTTTGACCCTATCAGTATCCTTCATTCCAGTATCAAGATAGATGCGCTTAAGGTTTTTACTGCAAAATGGCCGATTGCATTTAAAAACCGTGTGAGGATTGTTGGCGCCAATGTTCCAGCGACTCTGGGAATGTGCAAGGCTCACGTGCACTGTTCCCTCTGAGGTGTGCAAATGCGCGGTAGCACCACCAGACCGTTTGCGCAGTGAAATCTCATTCTCGCGCACTTGCAACATTAAAAATTTAATGCTGTATCATCTATATGCCGCATAGCCGTTTAACCGCTTAAAACGCATCGCTGACTGCGTGTTTGCATGGTCGCGCAATTGCATGCTCACTGAAACGAACATTTAGTCAGTGTAAAATTTACTCTGAGGAAACACTGGTTGACATTCGAGCCCAACTTAAATTTCAAACAACTGTCAACTATCGCGGCGCTGGCAACTGCTGCGGTGCGTTGGAGCCTTGTAGTGTTAAGATGTCGTGTAGCCATAGGTGACAATATTGTGCAACGCGTATACAGCACGGTGACGTGCAGGTACGTAACCCCGCACCGAAGGTGCAAGCTTAGTTTGTCAGTTGAAATCAAAGTTAATCCGCGTGCATTTCACTGTAACAAAGAAACGTGCTTGTGAAATCTATGTCTTCTGACAGCTCTCACATTAAAAACCTGAAAACGCGTGCGCGCCATTCAAGCTACGAACTTCTTGGTGAACCTTTGACAGAAACAAGCCCTGGTTTTTGCAAAGTCACGTGTTCATTGCAGGCGCTTTATATCGACGAGAAAGATTGCTACGACCTATATTGGCCGATCGTCGGTGGCGAACTGAACACGTCGGGCAAATCCATCACTGCCGTGCTCGCCGACCTGGAAGCTTTGTGGACAAAAGCAATCGAAACTTTTCTGGGAATTCCGTTGAAAGAAATTGAAAAATATCGGTAAGCGGTGCGTTACGATTTTTGTTAAACTTGTTGGATGTGGCTACAGACGGAACGTGTTGTACTTTGGTGTAAACGACATAAATCCTTGTTTGCTCAGTCGTACGCAGGCGCATTTCTACCGGCAGCGTTTTGCAGTGTTCACATGATTGCAGGTGTGTCTTGCTAGTGCCGGACCTGTATGCGCGGGAACACGTGAAGAAAATGGTCGACCTGCTTCTGCTCAGCATCGGCTTTTCATCGATCATCGTTCACCAGGTGGGACCGCAGTCTGGGTTTTTTTGCTGAGACATTTCGGTCATTTGTCCCATTGTAATTATTAAAATTCGCCGTAACAGTGTTCACTAGCCTGTATTTTCGGCCATTTAAAAAACAGGGGTATAAAAAAATTAGGTCTGTGATCGAAAAATAAACCCCGACCGCAGTGAACTGCGTTTGCAGGTGGCTGTGGTTGTTGTCATGGCAGCTGAAAACGTTGCGCAACAGCCACGGGCGACCGCAGTTGGGGACATTACCGCGAAAATTCTCCTTGCTGCCAAGTGCAACAGACTACCTGGTTTGCGACCAAACAGCGAACGGCCTGTTTCTCCCTCAAGACACTTCGATGTCTGAAAATCTTCCGAAATTTTCAAAAGCGTTTTGAAAACGCCCAAAATTTTTTTAGTTGGTAGGTAAAGCAACAAGTTGCAATCACTTTGCTCCCCCAAGAATATATCAGATGGTTGCCCCCCTGCTTATATCGGATTGTTTAACGGCAGAGCGCGTGCAATCGCTACGTCAGTTGCACCTGTTCGCCAACGTATCGCAAACGTAATATCATTTTTTGCACCAATCAGGAGTCGGTATGCGCGACGTACGGCTGCGGAGTGGCGACCGCGTGCGTGGTCGACGTCGGGCACTGCAAGACCGCCGTGTGCTGCGTGGAGGACGGCTTCTCTCACATCGGCACCAGGTACCTTCCGGGCGCTTTCTGGCGCCTTTGCGACCGTTGTTGTTCCGACCCGGCGTTCATCCTGATTTTTTCTGCTGTTACTGAGGCAGGATGCGCATGGACGTCGGTGGCTCGGACGTGACGCGCGCCTTCGCTTGGCTCTTGCACCGGAGCGCCTTCCCGTATCGTTCCTGTAAGATCGACGATCGAATGGACGCGCTGCTCGTCGAGGAGCTGAAGGTTTTAGGTTGTGCTTGTGTGACTTGGCTCCTTGCCCTTTGGTTTACTGAACAAGATTTATGTGGAGGTTTGACCCTGCCGACGCCCGCACCAGCACGTTTTTGTTTATCAAATGTGGTTAGTTTGAAGTAGGGTAGGGCGAAAAATTTCCGAAAACATGCGTCAACACAGTAACTATGAACAGAAAACAAGCTGGGTTCGCTACACACAACGAAACCGTTACATGTTTTATTAGTGGTGATCTTTCTTAACTTCGCTTTGTTTGTGTTTAAAGTTTCAACTCTGCGGCGTAACGTGCTGTAGATTTTCAGGCGACACAAATCTGCAATATCCTCGGTGTTTGTTCTTTCATTGTTATTTTCAAAATGCCAGCTGCTTACTTTTGTGTCGGCGATTTTCGAAACAACAGTTCAGTTGACCAATCAAACGTCATGCCCGGCTCCGACAGAAGCGCGTTGAGCGAGTGCAGCATGTGTGACGTAAAGCTCTGTACCTTTCGTCTTTGCTTTATCTAAACGTGCTTTTACAGGAAACGTTCTGCCATATGGACATGTCGCGTTCGGGGCCAGAGTTGCAGGAATTTAATTTGAGAAGACCAGGTCAGCTCTCCCTCCTTTATCCAATCACGCTCGGTGACGAAACAATACAAGTGAGACATTCGAATTCGCTGCTGAATGCCATATATGGACTGCTTTTGAATGCTTGTAAGGTTCTGATGCGCCTTCGTGTGTCAGGAGAGTTTCAAAGCTTTGTGTGTCAGGAGAGTTTCAAAGCTTTGTGTGTCAGGAAAGGTTGACAACACCTTCTGTTCTCGACTGTTTGTTTCGCAGAAACAAAAACTGCCTCCATTCGCCTGCAGGCTCCGATGTCGCTTTTCTTCCCCAAGTTCCTCGGCTGCGACGACGACACTATACGCTACGCGACCGCAAATCCAGGAGATAACGAGGATCCGTTTGACGAGACGTACCTGGCCGCGACACGTACGAAGCAGGAGGAGGTTTGCTGATTTTGCTCAAAGCAGAGAACCGTGTGCTGAGTGCTTTCATTGGTTTTCAGTGTTCCCATGTGGTATTGAAAAAGTATTGAATTGTGGAATCGCTTTGCAAGATCTTGAAAAAGTATTGAATTGGCCAAAGTGTACATGAAGTATTGAAAAAGCATGGAAATTCCAAATTCAGCCATTTCTTCATTCAAATTTTTGTCTTTACCGCGGACGACAGTTTTGCAGATGTTTTTTTGCGTTGTGTTCCACGAATAAAATTTTGGAAAAATGAAGTAAAGTGATGGTGTTAAAGTTTTTTCATTTAGTGTTGAAAAGGTATTGAATAAGCATGGAAAATGGTCTTTGAAAATGTTTGGGAACCCTGTTTAATTAATTGCTCGTACAAACGTCGTAGAAGTTTGTTTTTAGTGTTCTTGTGGCCCAACAGGTAGCCATAGCAACAAACATGGCTGATGCTCTGCGCTACGTTGCAGGCATGGGCATCGAAGCGTGAAAGAGCAGCCGCCGCTGCCGTGAGCGATGAAAAAGTTGAAAGCATGGAAGTGACGAACGATGACATCGACGATGACTTCATCACGTCCTACCGGTTTGTTGCTTATCCCGCATAGACATCTAAATTTGTTGTCGTCACAGGTCGCGTTGGTGAACTTCCAAAAACGAGGGGTATCGAGCGTAATTTACTGGTGTGCTTTGTTCGTTGTATAGCTGGTAAAATAAGCTGTGTTACGCAAGATGTTTGAAGCTTTTTGTTTGTTCCCCGTGATGTCATTCGTATTCCAGTTCATTTGGATCTGTGGGGCTCTCGCAATATTCCTTTCGTTGGTGTGTTAACATATTGCTCCTGTGCCTTGTCGTCATGTACCGTCTTGATCTAAATGTGTATTTGATAAGGTGGTAATGTAGTAGTTCAGCTATTTGGTTGCATTCCTGCCCGGCTGTGAGGATCGCGTGGTTTAAATCTTCAGGCATTATGAGATCAATAAGTTGTTACTCCGCACGAACAGGAAAAAAGCAGCAAACGTCTGAAGCAACATAATTGTTACCTTTTTCATTTGACTGTCTCCGACATTGCTGTCCAAGGCATAAATCTGTGCATCGTCTGTCTCTGACTCGTGTCGTGCTTTGAAATACAAAATTATTTCGGAGCGGGATTTGTCGAAATCAGCGGCAAATTGTCAATGTTTCGCGTAGCGAAAAATTTGCCCGTTATAAGGGTTTTTGTAAGGGAAATGTTCGGTACCCGGTATGGACCTGTAGGGACACGATTTTCTCTGATTCTAGGGACCCGAATCGTGTCCCTAAAACACTTGAAAAAGCCCCGCCGTTATTTCAATACAGGTGCGCCGAACTTTCATCGGACAAATCTCCCGCTCCGTCGGAACTGGTCGGCATCGACCAGGCGGTCGTCTGGAGCATCGAGAACTGCCCGGATTCGTTCGAGGACGAGTTGAAGCGGCGAATGTACGCTTGCATACTGATCGTCGGCGGCGGCCTGGCCAACTTTTCCGGCGTCGAGGAGTTGGTCAGGCAACGCGTCCTGGCAGCCATTCCCCAGGCGTCACGCATGGCTGCAGTTGCTCGTGTCGAGGTCTTGACGAAGCCGAAGGTGAGATCGAGGTGTCGTGTGCACGCGATATGAAGTGATCAGTAACAGGGCGGGTGAGGGCGCGCACCTTCTAAAACGCTTTTTTGGGGTCCTTCTGGTGTTTTTCTGTTGATCGCATGCAACGCGACAGATATATTTAACGTCGATTGGTGGCAGACCGAAGCCTAATTAATGCTTTTTGTCGAGGCGGTTGCGTTGAACGCTCTTGCCCAAGGAGCGTTACGGTAAGCCACTCAGTGGCCGTGGATCGAACACCCAACCTTCCGATTGGTAGGCGGACGCTGAGCTAGTCGCCGCCCAGGTGTAATGCTTCCTGCATGCACTTAAAGTGGACTTAATGCAAGGCTTCTACACGAATGTGCCCTCAGCAACGCTTTTTTGTAGTGCCCCCTGATAGAGCAGAGTTGCTGTGTAAATGGCGCGGTTTGTCCAGAACCGTCGTCAATAGTGGGGCTTTACGTTTGTGCGGAGGGGCTTTATGTTCGTGCAGGGGGGCTTGACATTCAAATTTGACTAAAATTCCACTAATTTATAGTGTTTCATATTTCAAATTGGGGGGTGATTGGAGCTTTGTTTGGGGGGCTAAGCCCACCAAAGCCCTCCCGTGGCGACGGGACTGGGTTTGTCCAATGGTATAATTTGACAGACACTACCATGATCAAACAAATCCATCGCGCGT
>JGI24021J15306_10005836_pt1 | contig 14687 bp, 12 predicted proteins | sample Ectturendosymbi1_FD_15306 | JGI IMG/M metagenome (IMG submission 15306)
TGGCATACGCGAGGTGGTCTTTTCCTTACTGTTTTCCTCCACTCCGCACCTGCCGAGGACGAATAAGCCCTACCGCCCGGCCCTGCTTGAACCTCCCTCCACGTGGGCCTTTTACTGCTTAAGGTTCCCTCTGGAGGTTGGTGTATCCGACTGATTTCCCCCCTGTTATGAGTGCTGTAACCCTGCCAAGCAGATTTTGGCGGGTCCTGCCTTATGTGTCGTATTTACGTTTTACTTCCTTTTTCAGATTCAGTTTCTATCGTGCGATTCGTGGCCGGGACGCGTTCGTCGTGCGGTGCATCTCAACACCTTGGCCAAATTGGAGCTTCAGTGGTCAGTACGNTTGGGGAAATCCTGGCTTACTACGGCGCACCACCTGTTCGTCACGTCACTGGACTGATCGTATGACGTGGCCACCCACTCAAACGTCTGCAGCAAGCACTTGGGCAACACTCTCCACAACCGGACGTTTGGACGTACATGATATCTATCGACTCCATCTCCATACTGGACTCCACGTTGGTGCGCCGTACCACCTGCTATTTTCATCCCGGGCACCGTCATGTGCCGGCACGACCCGTAATGTTGCGGACCATTGAAGATTCCTACAAACGGTGGTTGACCGCGGCACATTCATGCCGTCGAGGCAGCCGTCTCGACGACGTTTGGTCTGGCGTGCCTCGCAGCGGCGCCGCGAACATTTCTTGCGATGAAAACAACACTGAATACAGAGGACTGCGGACTTGCGGCAACTGCCGACCGTGCAGTGCCGACTGCACAGCACTTACACTCATTCATCCCACAGTTGCTTTCTTTTGTATTTTTGCACTTTTATACTACCACCACCGTCTTTGTTTTCTTCTCACGTTTTATGTATTTAACGCCTTAACGCCATGATTTCCCCAATCGCGTGAGCCACTCGCTCCCCTCTAGTGTGACTATTTCCTTTAAACAGATGCATTTCACGGCGACCCGTCCGGGCTCGTTTCGCCGATTTCCTTTTCATGTTGTTCGTCTTTCTTCCCCCTTTTAAGTCTCGCCGTCCTTGTACTATTCAACGTTATTTTGCATGTTTTTCGTATAGTTTATTTTCTTCTGCGTCACTACTATGTTATTTTCCTGCGTATCCTATCTATAATTGACTGCATATTATCGTTTGTTTTCTTTTTTCGCCACACTGTAACTTTTTCTTATATCCGGTTGGCCTCCCTACTCCTAGAGTGGGGGGGATACAGCGTTGCACTTTTTTTTATGGCAGTGACTATCTGCTCTTTCAAAGGCCGTCCCTTGCCTCGTCAAATGAAAATGGGACATTCTTTCACCCCTTGGTCCTTGTGGCCAGGGGAGGCCTTCGGTTACAAACCGGCACTATTGTGTAGGCGAATGTGATCTTTTTTTCGTTGTACAAGTCGAATAAATCACAGTTCAACCGTCAAGGTATCATTACTTGCAGCTGAGCGCTGTCAATAAGTTTTGTAATACTGAGTTTACTATTGTGTTTACAGTTTAATTCCATCTTATATTTCAATGAAGTCAGTTAAATTGAGCAAAGTCTCATTAAGCAATTTAAATGAAGTAAGTTTAATGTAGCTACGAAGGCTTTACGAATAGGTTGAACATAGCCTTGCGGATCTTACGGGTTATCAAAAATCCAAACATTTTTCAAACGTGGTGAAAGACTCTAGCGTAGCCTATACGGTTATCAACTACAGATGTGAACAAATTGCTCAAAAATTAGATGACAACGGGATCCACTTCTTACATGCGTGAAAATTTTGCAGACGGCCTACTTCGGATGTCAGGGCCTCAGAGCAAAGTCGCTGTTCAGCTTTGGTTGAACGTGCTGTGTAGTGTTGGTGTACATCACAAGCATGTAAATACAGTATAAGTGCAATCGTAATAGCGGCTGCGATGGCTTCTTGCTCAAGTGCAATTTGGGCATTTTGGGCATTGAGAGATTTACTAGCGCTTTTGCAAGAAAGATTTATGAGCATGGATCCAAAATAAAGATCCCAACTAGAAGCCTGGAACTTTACTATCAAAACTTCTAAAACATGTCAATTCAACGAAAGCAAACTTTTTATTTGTCGACTTAAATCTGAACACAAATGTTCAGGAGAAAAGGCCAGAAATATGCACGTTTCATGGATGATTCTTTAAAAATAAGGAGCATCAAAAATATTTAAATGTTGAAACTCGGTTGTTGTTTTCCCCAGCCCTAATACAATTTCTGGCTACGCGCCTGGTTCCACTGCTAGTATTTACCAAAAGATCTTGTGCTTTGTTTTGATCTATGTCGTGATTATTAGCAGCAGTATATTTTATTGATCGAAACTGATCAAGTTTGAATTGATTATCACAATTTGTTAACATAATTGTGTCTATTTAAGCTCTCAGAATTAACGTGTTTTCATAATAAATGCAGTGCTAAGTGCTAGATATCTAGATATAGCACTATTGTATACTTGTATAGGCTACACTACTAGTTGCTATGCCACCACGATTGGCGTAGCCAGTATCAACTCCATGATGTGCCTCCAATTTGGCCAATTTTACAAAAAGTCGTACTACGGTTTGGTGAAATGGTGACGTCATCGAAACGCAAACAATAAGGTTTGTTCCCCCCAAATTTTTTAGCAAACTCGGTCCCTGCTTCTACGTGTCTTTGCTCTACAATTGGCAAGCTTGCATTGGCACGCAATACGCACAGAATCAGTGGCGTGCGCAGAAAATTTCCGAGGGAGGACCAAAGCATAGGCGGAGCCAGGGGGATAAAGGGGCCATGACCCCACTGATTTTTAGAAAATATAGTCATTTTGTGCTTTGAGAGGCGTTTTTCTGAACAAAATAGTGTTATTCGCCCAAAATTAAACATTTTGGTATACACTGCCAAATACTGACAGTATACACAGCCGAATATTGTTTATACATTTTTTTATTTTTAGGGCTTGAGGGGGGGCATGGCACAGTGCCCCCCTCCTTACGCTAGTGCACAGAATATAGTGTTTTTTGTCATGCAATGTCAATACGGTTGATTGTGCAGCTATTGTATTGTTTTTGCCGCGAATATGCTATACATTCTGTATAACTTCTGTAATTTTCTCAAGCGTGGCAAGTTTTTTTTTAAAAGTATGGACAGTGTTGATTTTGCGTTGTATACAATCTGTCTCACTTGTGCAAAGTTTTCTTATTGTTCTGGAGCAGGGATGCTCAAAAATTTTCAGCATGCAAGTTACTTGTAAAATAAACAAATCAAAACGATCCACTTCGTCTACTACAATTTGCAAAAGATAGATTTATTTTGCTTCTATCAGTGTTGGTCGTGTGCAAACACCTATTCTGTAATGCGCCATGGCTAACCATTTTTTGTGCTTTGATGTTGTTTGATTGTGCCTGTGATATGGACCACGAGTCTGGAATAAAAGAATTATTATTATCTCTTGTTCTTCACTCAACTCTTGTGTTGAGGTCAGGGGCGAATACAGGGGCGGGCGATTGGGGCAATTGACCCCCCTAAAACCTAAAAAGCAACTTTATTCACCATGANTATGTATAATTCAGAAAACAACATTCGCGATATAAAGCCATTTTGTCGTCCATTGTTTTGACACAGCAGTTTTGTGAAGTACACTTCATCTCTCTCTTGCAGGAGCAAAGCTGTTGAGACATGACTACCAAACATCACTGAAATCGCCCCACCTAAAGTTATTGGCTGGATCCACACCTGGTTGAGGTAGACGTTTTTCTCTGGCCTTGGAGTCTTACCCGGACTCTGAGAGATCGAGCATCTTTCGTAGGATGTGTGCACTGCCAAGTATTGCTGTCTTTGCCAGTTGCGGGATCTTGTTTTTGCCAGGGATCTCCCGGAGGTGTTTCTCCAGATTGTTTCTGGTTGCTCCGAGAGCTCCTATTACTATTGGTAAGCTTTGATATTCCACATTCTCTGTATTTCTAACCTCAGGTCCTGGTACTTTTCTATCTTCTCCCTTGCCTTATCTGCTATGTGGGTGTCGTTTGGTATTGCTACATCTATTTTGAGTCCTCTCTTCTGCTTGTTTACAACTACTAAGTCTGATCTGCGAGCTTGTATCTGTCTGCCCGTTCTGATCTCAAAGTCCCACAGCACCTTGACTTTGTTGTTCTCTGCTAGTGGGTTGGGTTTGTGGAGCCAGATGTTATCTGTTGTTTTGATCTCGTAGTGCTGGCATATGCTGTGGTGGATTGCTGCTGCTACGTTGTTATGTCTTGTGCAAACTTACTGCTATCTTGGAGCACGAACTCACCATGTGGGCTACTGTCTCGTCCTCTTTGCACATCCTGCATTTAGGATCATTTGTCGTGTGGAGTATCTTCGCTTTGTGACACTTGGTGTCCAGTGCTTGATGTCCAGTGATCTTGCGCTGCTGTTATTAGTGCTTCTGTTTCTAACTTGAGTCCTGTGCTTTCTCGCATCCGTCTGTAGGCGTTCTCCATGGTAGATGATAAAATAGATGCCGATTTTGCGCATTTGACCTAAGGTAACCTTGCGCACTGAAAAAGCTGGAAACACTGTTCTGCGTCACGGTAGTACGTAGTAACTACCGATTCGCCTGGCATGAAGCGGCTTGGATAAAATGCTGAGTTTATCAGTCAGTCGGCAGCGACCTCGTAGCCTAACAGACATGTTTCAGGGCTCGTGTTAAGAATTTCTTGTGCCTGTATGCACAAGAAACGCATTATGACACTTTGTTGGAGTTTTTGGAAGGACTGTCGGATGAAGACGTCATTTCCTGTACCCATCTAAGAAGGTTGATTATCAGCAGAACAAGAAAGAATTTGATGAGCGCGTTAGTCATTGGCTGAAGGAAGCAAAGCAAGATGTACCAGGTGTATCTAAACGCTCGTCGAAAGGTGTTCCGAGTGTTTCTGAAAGGTCGTCTAAAGGTGGCAGTAAGACGTGATCTATCGATGCAACAGAGTTACGTTCTGTCTCTGTCTCTAGCTCGGTACGAAGTGAGGTTCTTCGAAGTAAGGTCAAACTAAGACTTGCTCGTCTCGCAGCGAAGCAGAAAGAAGCGAAGTTGCTAGAGACGTCCGAAAGAGTACGAAAGCAAGCTCTAGAGCGTGCGGAAAAGGCCTTACTGGAAGCTGACCAGCGGGTGACGAAGGCGATGGAACACTCCATGAGAATACAGTTAGAAGCGGAGAAGGCACAAAGAGAAGCCGAAGAGCTTGCTGCCAACGCACAAGCACAAGCTGTTAGAGCGCAAATAGAAGCAGAGGAGCTTGCCGCTCAAGCTCGACAAAGGGCGATGGACGCACAGAGAGAAGCAGAGGTGAATGCACGAGAAGCGAAGCGAAAGGCCGCCGAGTTTGCGGAGAAAGCTCGACGGGAAGCAGAAGAAAAGGTTCGAAACATTGAAAAATGGAAGCTGAAAGGGTCTGCAGTGATAAACGGAGAGAGTTACAACTTGCCAAAGCTGAAGCTCAAGAGTGGGAGCAACAATCTGCAGGCCATGCATTGCGCACTAGTAAAAAGAACAGATCTGTTAAATTAGGCTTACCCACTTCTTCCCAGCACGCACCTAGATGGCGTGAGTTCAGTTTGAATCCTGTGCTACTGTGTTTAAGATGCCTAATGTGACTAGGCCAATAGAGACTCAACGATTAGTGCCGCCAACGAATGCACATGTTCAGAGCACATGCGATCCGTCATTTGCCGTACCAGGGTATGTATCTGGTGTTCAACAGCGGTTTGATTATTATGATACACACCCAGAATTGTTTCCGGAGTCACGGGCAATAAACTCTACTGATCCTTGGGATCGCATAGTGCAAGAACGTTCATTGCCTAGGCCCATCATGACAGAATTTGACGGAAATCCCATGAACTATCAATCATTTGTGCGTCAATTCACAGCTTACATAGCAAAAAACACGCAAACGGACGATATGAGACTCCTGTTTTTGTTACAGCATTGCAAACCCGATGTTCGTGAAAATATTGAGCGTTTTACGTTTAAAGATCCTACAGAGGGTTACCGACTAGTGTGGCAAACGCTGTTTGAAAGGTATGGACAGCCACATGTAATCGCGCAGTGCTGTGAGCAACATCTTAAAAAGGCACCAGACGTCAAGCCAGCTCAAAAACAGCAGTTGTTAAAATAGAAGCATTCAGGCATTTCATTATGTCTCAGCAGGGAAAATAGAAAACGAAAAGTTTCCTGGACTTCTATACATAACAAAAATCGAAAGTTTGCTTGCGTACTTTATGCGCGTTCTCAATTCTTGTGTGGTTTAGCAAGATTCGATCTTGCAAACCGGGGTGTGCGTCAACCAGTCCAGCCATACACCTGTGCTCCACTGCTCGTATTCGACAAAACATCAGTGCAGCCTCATTTTGCAGTTGTAAATTCCTCTGACGCAGTGATGAGCGTGTTGAATTCCCCTGTTTTAACGCGCAGCCTGTTTTTTTGCAGTTATGAACTGCTGTGCTGTAGCGTTGAGTGCATTTTCCTGCTAACCTGGAGCGCGGATAGTTTATATTCAGTTCACTGACACATAAATTAAGGGGAGTCCGTGCAGACGAATATGCATATTATGTCAACAAACGTCGCCAAAACATTGGTTTGGAAACATGACTATGTCGTCATATTATGACGTCACAAACAGCGCACACCAAATACAAATGACCACCATATGCCACTGAATGAAACCCCCACCGTTAAAATTTTCTTCGTACGCCACCGAGCTTCACCGATATTTGTACTACATTTGGAAATTTTAGTAACAACGCTCTGAAGCCAAGTTCATTGAAAAAGCTGTGGAGTCTTTGACCCCAGTACGCACACTCGCTACAAAACTTCAAGAGAGTGCGCTAACCCTAGGTAAGACATTAGGCTATTGGCAACTAGCCATGCTATCGTAAGAGCATATTTCTACTCCACTGAGATCAGTCTCAATTTCTTTGGAGTATTCCTACTGTCTGTTTGAAACCAGTGTTCGTGAGGCCGCACATGAAGCCATTCCTCAATCCAAAGGGTCGCATAAAATTACTGTACCATGGTGGAATAAGCAGTGTGATATTGCAGTTACAAACAAAAACCCGCTTTTAATAGAATGCAGCGTACCAGATGGCAATGTGATATTATAATTTTCAGGAGATGCAGAGCTAAGGCCAGGAAAGCCATTCTCGAAGCTAAAACTTCATCTTGGCAACAATATTGCACTTCACTTACGTCCAATTCCATTCTTTCTCACGTTTGGAAAGTAATCAAAAGCTTTTCAAGAAACTGGTCTCCTCATCACATTCCTGCGTTAGTAGCAAATGGTATCTCTGGCAAAAATAACCAGCATAAAGCAAACATCCTTGCAAACCAGTTTGCTCTTTCCAGTAGTTCTTCAAACAATACAGCGCTTTACGTTAACTCCACCCTACCAGCAAAAACCGAAACTTGCAACACACATTGTCACATACTCTAGCGAAAGACACACACTTTAACCAAGCCTTTTCATATGAAGAACTCGTCTCTGCTATCAAGGAAACAAAAAATACTACATCCGGAGTAGATACCATCTGTTATGAAATGCTTAAACACATGTCTGTAAACTCTTTAGAAATCATGCCACGGTTATTCAACAAAATTTGATTCACAGGAAAAATTCCACCAGCATGGCTGCACTCCGTCATTGTTCCTATCCCAAAAGCGAACAAACCTTCACAAATGCCTTCCTCATACCGACCAATTTCCCTGACCAGCAATGTTTCCAAACTTTTCGATAAAATGGTCGTGTGTCGCCTCAAATGGTTTTTAGAATATTACAATATTTTGATTTTCACACAGTCCGGCTTTCAGCAGCGCCGAAAAACAACAGATCATATTCTCAGTCTCCATGACATTATTCAAAAATCTTTGGCAAACAAACACAACGTCCTGGCCATATTCATTGACATTGAAAAAGCTTATGATATGGTCAACAAAAATGTACTTCTTTTAAAACTGCTTAAGTTTGGAATCACAGGTCGCATGTTTCAGTTCATCAGTTCTTTTCTATCAAATCGCACTTTTCAAGTTAGAGTTGGATCTACTTTGTCAATGACTAAACTCCTGGAAAACGGGACCCCACAAGGAAGTGTCCTTAGCCCTGTACTTTTCTCCTTGATGATCAACGATTTACCAAACAAAATCACCTCTCCTTCTGCATTGTACGCAGATGACTTTTGTTTCTGGGAAAGTGGTTCGGATAGGCGCGGATTTACCATTAGGCTGAAAAGGCTTAAGCCTAGGGCCCCCGATTTTGGGGAGCCCGAAAATTTTGGGACTAACGACAATTTCCAGCATTTTCGCAAGCAGTTATATTCCTACTTTTGTTTTACTTCAACGCACGTTCTCTACTTTACTATGCCGCTAACGAAAGATCTCTTATAGAAGATCAAAGTGAATGACGATAAGCATTCTATTTTTATGGCGTTGAGAATTCGTTATTGTTACGTATAATGTGTGGAACAAAATGCCTGAATCAATTTTTCAGATTGCTCGAAGCCAGTGAAGTACGGTAGGCTACTTTCGTTCAGCCCAATCCTCTCTCTTGTTCATGGGCGTCGGAAGGGAGGCCAGGGCCTCCGTGGATTTTGAAATGTGACATTTTTATATTACATTTTCAGCAAAAAAGGTCGTTTTCTTGGTTTCGAGAAGGAAAAATGAAACTTCATCAAGTTTTTACCCCCCTGGAAAAATTTTATGGTTGTAAAAATCCGCTAATGGCACCCCCCTGAAAGAATCCTTCCGACCCCTGAAAGAATCCTTCCGACAATTGTTTTGTAGTAATCTAGGACCATTCCTTCCTACAGCTCAATGCATATAAAAAGATTTTAACTACCGTTGAACTAGACACATATCTTGATGTATTAGCAAGGCCAATTAGTAGCTTGAGCTTCTTAGCTTAGTTAGCAAAGTGAGCTTCATGTATACGTAAATTCCTTTTTTTCAAACTAATCAGGATAACGCTGGATCTACAGCAGGCTTTCCACGGCCTACTTAAGGTATCTTAAGTAGGCCGTGGGCTTACTTGCATCAACCTCAGAAAGTTGAAACATACATGTGAGAATGGTTCTAGCAAGCGAAATAAAACCACTGCCAAAAGCAGATGCAGTACGAGCTGTTATTGAAAAAACGAAACCAATAACCCAGTTTTTAGTGTGCCAGAAAGGTCTCCACCAGAGGTGGCCACGGATCCGGAGTGCCGGAGTCGACTCCGGCAAGATCCTGTGCTTTTCTTTTAGAGTCAGATGCGGAGTCATAAATTTGCGAAAATGGAGCCACTTGTTATTTTCGGCAGTAGCAGGAGTCTGCGTGGGCTTGTTTATGTATGTCATTTCTTAAGTAAAACCATTACTGAATTTCGGTTACATCGATGGTATCCGGAGTCTGAACAGGAGTCGGATTCTCAAATTNGAAAGTTTTTCAGACCCGGATTTAAAAATTTTGAAACAGGAGCGGAATCGGTGACTAATAATGTGACTACGGCCACCTCTGCCTTCCAGAAGGGCCCCCAGTTTAAAATAGCCTAGGGCCCCAAAAATGAAAGTTCGTCTCTGGGTTCGGATGTAACATGCTTAAACCAGTTTGTCAAAGATAATTGACAACAGCATGCAAATGTTGTGATGAAAATGGTTTTAAAATCTCTGGTGCAAAATCTGCTGCTGTATTATTTACGAAACAACGTAAACCGCAACCAATTAATTTGCTTCTGCAGGACAATGCCGAGCTTCCCATGAAAATTGAGTACAACTACTTGGAATCACATTCCAGAGAAATGGCACTTACGCAGTATACATACAAAAAGTGGCAGCTAAATGCCGGGCTCGCCTGAATGTCCTACGTATGTTGAAAGGCACTTCTTGAGGTGCAGGTAAGCGACCACTGCTTACAATATACAGGTCGTTAGTTTGATCTGTGATAGAGTATGGCATGGAGGCTTATTTTTTCTCTTCCAATACGTCAAAACCTTTAGTTAAAATGCAAAATGATGCACTGCGTTTGTGCATTGGAGCCATGCCCAGCACTCCAGTAGTGTGTTTACAGCACGCATGCAATGAAATACCATTATTTCTCAGACACAAGCAGCTATGCTTAAGCCCACCTATTGACATACAGTGCTCATCCCTGCATGTCACTAATCGAAGACTGCTGGCAAGAAAGATTACCAGATTCCTCTGATTTCTGTTCCTTCAATGTATTTACAAAACTGAGTTGAATCACCTCAAATTCAATGGTGAAACACTGCAAATCTCCAATATTCCTGCGTAGTTATTGAGAATTCCTACTGTCGATCTCACACTGTTGTATTTTGTTCATCAAACTCGGTCTGTCTTCATTGCACCTGTTTGTGTATCGCATTTACACAACATATATGATCGGTTTGTCAAAATTTACACAGATGGCTCAAAAATACTTATAAAAGCAGGTTGCGGCATTTACGTATCAGATAAAAACCTTAAATATTCAATTGCAATTTTCAAACTTCCTTCACATCAGAGCTTTTTGCCATTCTTCAAGCCTTGTACTTAATCTACTCGTTGAAAATAGACAGGGCTGTCATTGTTACGGACAGTCTCAGCTCACTGCAATCCATCACAAATTGGCAATGGAAAAAACATAGTTTCACCAATAAAATTGTCCTTCTCTTTCCAACCCTTTCAGTCACAGGTTACGAGATCAAGTTCCTTTGGGTACCTGCTCATCAAAATATTTCAGGAAACGAATTTTCAGACCACCTGGAAAAACTCCCTACAGCAGAACCTTCAGCTCAACACCCCATGACGTTCTCTCCAAACATGTTAAAACTCGGTTAAATTTGTCCGACATGCTTCCCGTTATTTCCGAACATTGTTTCAAACTGTGGGAAAATCACTATGGAACTGACACGAAGGGAAGTGCCTACAAGGCCATTTATCCTTCATTATCGAAGCCATCTCTGGAAAACAAAAATCAACACTCCACTACTATTTTCCGATTAAGTACAGGACACTGCCAGCTTAACCATCATCTTTTCCGTATCGGACTACATTCTGACGGGCTGTGCGATAACTGCGCAGTCCCAGAAACTGTGGACCATTTCCTCAGAACTTGTTCCAAGTATCGTGAGGCACGACAACGGTTCAAGCAGGCCACCGATGACCTGGGCATCACCTTTGAAACAACGCAAATCCTCCAAAACGCACATCTGCGAAAAGTGTCACCGCTTTCGTCAAAGAAACGAGAAAACACATTTAGACAAGTTGTAGAAGTGACCTGGCACTACAAGACCATGATGTCAGAAAGTGCCATTAACCCCCCCAATAATAATAATAATAATAATTTGTCAGTGTCTTGAAGCCGGTAAAGGCATCGTGTAGAACGGTGCGCGTTTAAGTGCGCTTGGTAAAATATCTGTTGATTTGTGTCGATTCTGTCTTATAGGACAAGGAAAGAGGTTGAGAGCTTACAAGTGCAGGCGCGTGCGGCTAACACAGCCTTGAACAGTCTTGTTATAAGAATTGGGATCACCGGCACCCGCAAAATATTCGTTAACAGCTCAAGTATCCACACTTTTCTCTTCATACTTTCCGTTTTGCTTTATGTTTGGAATTTAGGTTTAGCTGTTAGGTTTAGGGGTTTGGTTTAGGGGTTAGGTTTAGGTGTTAGGTTTAAGGTTGAAACCTTAGTTTTATAACAGAATCAGTCGAGTACAGCACAAACTTCCCTCCGACCCCACCTTGTCGCAGAAACGAGCAGTGTTTCCAGCGTTTTCATCGCTCGAGGTTACCTTAGGTCAAATGTGCAAAATCGGCATCCATTTTATCATCTACCGTTCTCCATTGTTGTGATCTCAGGTCACTGCAGTTTGTACTGTCCACGTAACAGTTTGCTGGTCCATTTTATTGTATTATGCAAAAATTTGAGAACAGTGTATGAGAAACACCTCTCATACCATAGTGATAAAGTTTGTCAAGTAAAATTTCATGGTCACAGCATTCAAATGCTTTTGATAGGTCCAGAAATAAAGGAACATGTAATTAATTTATTATCAAAGTTTCTAAGCAGTTCATCATAAATAGGTGTATTGGCTAGTTCTGATGAGTGATTTTCTCTAAAGCCATCAGTGATGGAGTCTCGAGACTTGGTCTCAGTCTCGAGACTCATCGCGAGACCCATTTTTGCGAGTCTCGGTCTCGAAGGTTTCAGGTCTCGTCTCGGTCTCAAAGGTTTCAGGTCTCGAGACTTTGAATATTGCAAAGAAATGGCATATTAAAATTTGTGTAATTCAAAGATATTTTGTTTGTTGTATTTGCAGGTAAGAAACGACCAAAACAGGTCGGAAAATGCTAGAGATTCGAAAAAAGTTCAAGTCAGAAGTGATGACGACATTTTTTTAATTGCGACAAAATGCACAAATTTTGAAGTCTCGAGTTTCGGTCTCGAACTTCAAGTCTCGAGTCTCGGAGTTTTTGATGAAGTCTCAGTATCGTCTCAGAATTTTAACCAGGTCTCGGTCTTCATCTCGAAGGTTACGGTCTCGACTACATCATTGAAAGCCGTGTTGTCTTTTATCAATGAGATTATGTTCTGTCAAATAAGAGTATACTCTGTGATAAAGAAGTTTTTCAAATAACTTTGATAATACTGGAAGAACAGAGATTGGCCTATATTCAGATGAGAACCTTGGGCTATGAATTTGGGAATTGGAGTGATGTGGGCAATTTCCAGGAGTCGGGGAATTTACCAATAGTCATGCATTTGTTGAAGAAGTTGGACAACCATTCTGACATCATGCAACTAGCTATTTTAAAAAATTTGGATGGAATGTCATTGGGAGAACTATTAGATTTCATTTTAAAGTTTTCATTTTAAGCTCGAAGAGTCTGAATCCTCGAAATATCGAGAAAAGCGTTTCGGATATCCTTATCCACATCTTGTTCCCGTTTGAAAGCAGTTTTGGATATCCTTGTCCGGTTGCAAACTCACTATTCTGCCGGATTTCCAACCGGCATATTGGATAGTGATCAACTTTGCTACAGTGGTCTACGGATATGGAAATTTTGCAATCGGATTGGATCCGAAATTTTTTCATAAACTCCATATCCAATCCGTATCCGAAAAATTAAAATTGTAGCATCCGATATCCAATCCAAATCCGAAACTGCCCACTCAATTGCACATTAGCCAAAATATTTGGTAGTGTCTATTTTGCCTCATGAGGCAAAAGTTGTGGTTATTTTGCCTTTAGTCAGACATGATTGGTTGCAGTGGTCACGTGACAAGTATGATACACACAAGAAGACAACGGTTAAGGTTTAGAGTATGGATAAAGATTTAGGTTAGTCTTCAGTTCACGCAAACAAACATGAAGCCACTGATTTCAAACAATTGTGTTTGTTTAAAGGTAAAAGAGTTCCAGCAGTCTTGTTGCCTCATGTGGCAAAATAGACACTGAAAATATACTTTGTCTTGAATGCCATGGCTATAACTACCTACTCCAAGCAGTTTATGAGAGAACTTGACAAGAAGTGCACAATTCTTTTTCTATATGGTAGTTAAAGTTATAGTTGTGCACAATTCTCATGCTCTCTAATGGAGATGTTTAAATCAAATGATAGTTAGCCTACATTTGTGTACCTTCTGGACTCCATGCAATGCTAACAGCTATTGTACGTTAATTTAACCATGACAGAACCATCACGATAATTTTATGCCCAATGAAATAATTTCCTAAAACAGTCCAATCAATGTTCACTTCAATTCCTTTTTCATTTGAAACTCTTACTCTTTCCAAACTGAAATTCCGGCACTGCTAGTGCTAGGCTTAGAGAATAAACAACCTTGCCCCTTTTTGTTAAATCCAACACTTCACAAGTTTTCATTGCCAGTACAGGTGTATTTCAAACGTACACCAGCATGGTCAAAATATCATACGTTTTCACCATGTTTATTACTCTTATTAGTTGTGAGGTAAGGCTACTTCGAGTTAGACTAGTGACCTAGGCCGTTGAGACAGAAACTGCTGACTGTAGGCTACCTCGTTCAACGCTGAAATAACTTGCAATGCCTTAATAAACACCAAAGTTTTACTATGATNTACTAATAAATATATATCAAAAATGAAACACGGCTCATCTGAATAACGACGGGCTGAGTCATAATCAAAACAATTGTGGCGGCCAGAAGATGGCGCCACATGTAAACAAATGGTCACCGCTAGATGGTGCCCATGAGAGACAAGTCACTGTGATAGTTACCACAAGCGAATTATCGTAATTCCCTTATCCTTATATGGTGATAGTGCAACCTAGTAGTGGTAGAGTGAATTCAGTGAGGGAGCTCTATTGCTGCTGGTTGCTTTCCCGTTAGATAATGCCCCAAATTGCAATCTTTCTCTTGTGCTTGTCTCAGTAGTTCAAGGCGATGCAGTCATCTGCAACACTATAGAATCAATCATGGCCATCTTTTCTATTTGAATAAGTTCACCAAAGGTTGTAGGCTTGTTATAAATATCGAAACTGTGTGCTCTGATCCTGTTAAGAAGCAAGATGGCAACACCTGCTACAAAGAATGATGTAAAGAACATTTCGGATAAGCTTGACAAGATATCTAAGTCTTCTGTTGATAACAGCACCTCGCTGTTTCAGTTAACTGAAGAAATCAAAGAGCTTAGAAGGAGTCAACAAT
>JGI24021J15306_10005838_pt1 | contig 14685 bp, 10 predicted proteins | sample Ectturendosymbi1_FD_15306 | JGI IMG/M metagenome (IMG submission 15306)
TGCAGGAACCTTCCAGAAACTCCCATGTTTGGAAGCCCGTATTCGCGTGGTTCCAACACGTCGCCACCTTGCCTTCACAGCCGGTGGGATTCTGGATCCTCATACGCCTAATTCGCCAAGAGGCAAGCGCATGGTTTGAAGTAGAGTGTCCTTGTCATAGGCATGCCGCCAACCAAGGCTGAGGGTCATGCCAACCCCAAGTAGTTGCTCAGATATACCGCTGTGTCCTCGGACGCGCCACGTCGCATAGCAACTTTTGTTCAAGAATGGGCACCGCGTGAAGGCGTTGCTACGGGCACATTTGCGTAGGAGAGGCCATGTGCAAGTGACCTGCTTGCTGGGAGGCCCCGCGGCGATTACTACACCTGAAAAGGAGAGGCTGCAGGAGACGCTTACACTTTTCTCAAGATGAGCAAGCTCATCTGTCTAAGATGAGCAGCTCATCCGACCCCACGTTGCAATTGTTTGTCGATACCTCTTTCACTTAGATGCCAAAATTTAATATAGTGTACTGTTTTTGTTTTTTTCTATGCCTTTCACAAACTATCCATAAGCTTTTCAGCAACATTGAACTGAAAAAGATTGTATTACTGCTGAATTTGATTTTTTGCCGATGGGACAAGTCATGTCTGGCTAAAGTTGCTCTGGGAGATTCGGAAATAAGACAGTTACATTCGCTCCGTGGGTTTTCCTTGATAAAAATGTTAAAACGGGTTTTTCTTATGCGAAGAAACTGCTGAACTGCTTAATTCGTGATTTTGTAACAGCCAACGCATCAAATTTTGCGTAATACTCTTTTTCAGCGTTAAGGCTTTGGTGGAATGCATCTTGCAAACTGTTGTCCCAGAGTAAGGATTTTTATCAACATTACGAAACAAATGGTCATTTTATGGAGACGTCTATTTCCATACTTTGGAGCACGTGGGACAGTTTGGTAAGGTCAATCTGCGTCCGCAATGTTGGCGTTGATATCAATTTGTGAAGCATCGTGTGTGAACATGGAAAAGCTATTTTGTACAAAGTATTTGCATTTGTAAACCAGAGAATTAATGAATCCCATCTAATTTGTTTCATCTCAGGTAGAATATAATTGGTGATTAATAACGGGTTATCCTTTTTTGTTGAGATCTAAGAAACAACAAGTTAGGTTAATTTTATCCTGACTGATTGCGGTTGTCACACGAGCAAAAACCTACTATATATCTGGTACGCGTTAGATTTACAAGACTGCTTAAGCTTGCTAGCAAGGCATCCGTTTCATGCACTAAAGCTTAGTATCAAGGCAAATGTTGAAGATAAACTTGTACTTGACACGGAACGTATCTACGCTTTCATATTGTAAAACATTAGCGCCCGGCCGATTGTGTTTCTCGTCTCCAATGCCATAGGTCATGGGTGGGCAAACTGAGGGCCTCAACGGAGCCCTGTGTAGCCCGCGAAAGCCTGTAGCAAATTATAAAGAATAAAGTCTTTGTTTTTATGAACGATGACGTCTATTAGTCGTATTACTGCCTGACCTTGAACAACAGCGGTACCCATGCATCCAACATGTTTTGAATATTGCTTTCTTGGTCGAGATGCTCGCAAACCGGGCATTTTTTGCAGGTTTCAGGATTACCAGAAATCATGCTGCAGGTGTTTCAGTTGATGCTGAGAATCGACGGTTTGATCAACCCTAACGCAAAATTACTGAAGTTATCGTGCAACCACTTGCTGTCAACGTCTGCTTACATAAAGGGCAAGTACGGACCACTTTTGGTCATTATTGAACAATGTGGTTCCACCCTCATTTTACAGCAGGCGCCAAAGTTCATAGATTCTCTGGTGCCTTGCCTTGCTTTGAACCACTTAGCTCCGGTTGTCTCCAGGGTGTACAGAGCAGTGATTCGAAGTCTGTTAAGCAATCACGCGGAGGATGTTTTGTGTGTGTGGAAAGCAAAAATTGCTCCAGACTTGGTGAACGCCATTGTAAGCAGCAACCAGGTAGCAAGAAAAAATATCCTCCAGTACTGGGTGCCTGTCCATCTCGATCTCGACCGCCGCATATTTGCCTTGCTGGTACATTCTATTGCGTCGCACAAAACCATCAAAGGTTGTGAACAGAAGCTGGACAGCGTGCGTTTGCCGTGCATCATTGATATCATGAAATTAGCTCGATGCAAAGGTATTGTTAGATTCGAAGACATGGACAAGTTCTTCCTTCGGCACGGCATCAAGGCAGCAGATAATCACGTCCGAGCAAATGCCTTTTTGTCTATTTGCAAGACGAACAAGTTGTCGACACTGATCACTAATGTGGAATTTTTAATGATAAGAGAAAATCTACCTCTAAATATGAACATTGATTGTGCTTCGTTTCGACAGGATTTAGTGTTTTGCATCAACTTTTTCATCCGAAGAGCTCTTTGCAGCCTTGCGTCGTCAGTAAAAAAGGTATGACAATTCATTTTCAAGTAGCTGAGTACCCATGAAAACCGCGGTTTGTTTGTGACTCAGGCGAAAGGAACGCTTACTGCTTACGGCCAGGAGTGCATTAGCTTTTTGTCGTGGCTTGTTGATGTTTGTGAGGAATCCTGGAACAGGTTCACATCATTTCAACGCAAGCAAACAGCGCTTCATTTGTATGACCGTATTCTTGAAAATCTTTGCAATGCACACAGTGCGTCGAGGACGAAAAACACTCTTTTACTGCAAGATTTAAAGATTGTTTTACAGGTGAACACTGCGTTTTGCATTATGTAAGTTAACGTTCGGTTTGCCACTGTAAACGTGTTAAAAATATGTTATTTTAGGTGTTGGAAGAACACGGCCTTCAGCTCAAAACAAGAAATCATCTGAAGTCCTTAATTGCGTTATTTCACGACGTAATACCCGCCATCCGCGAAACTGCGCGGAATATCATTGTTCGACACTTTCCTATACATTTGGTAAAGTCCTGTCAAGGACAGTTGAAAGAAATCTGTCGCACTTTGCTCGACAGCCCAAAGGCTCAGGACACAGAAGGCGGTTCTCTGATTGCCTGCTTCCTTTTTGATCTATTCCTTGTTGCGGAAAGGGGTGCTTCTGATGACGATGTTATGGAAAACGCTGGTGTCGCGCGGCATGTCAACTGGAAGGTTTGCTGCTCCTTTCTACAATACTTCATTGTGACCAATATTGATCTTCACACAGAGGAATTGATGTCGAATCTTGTTCAATCGTCGTATAAGTACCCTTTATTTGGTTGGCTCTCCGCCTTGTCCAAATGCCTGGACTGGATTGTTTCTACAAACTCTGTTGGAGATATTGATGAAACTACTTATGATAATATGTGTTCGTTTGTGAAATCAGTTGGCGATTTGGTTGTCCAGGTTAACGGCCATTTGCTTCGAAAGGTATTTTCGTGCGTGGATGTTGATGATCAGGGCAACACTGTGTTCGTAACCTCTGCAGATTTCGAAGAAATGTCGTCTAGGATCAGCACTATTGTGCGAGCGGCCAGGCAGAGTAACAGGACGTTAACCGAGTCCCCGAAAACTGAAATTGTAACCTCGGATGACGTAATGTTGACACAAGATCACGAACTAGTCTTGGCATGCTCCTGGTTGAGTTTGAAAAACGGCTGTTGTCTCCTGGAATCTTTGGCAATGTTGATTCTATCAGTCCAGCCACCGAATTCAACGGGAGCCAAATGTGCTGATCTCTTGAACTTCATTTCGTCTGGTCTGATTACTGTACTGTCGTCTTGTCGTCATCGCGGCGTCATCGAAAGTTGCTGCGAGTGCCTGCAAGCAATTTGCAACGCTCTCTTTTCATCCAGAGCGGAGCAAGTAAAGAACATCCCCCAAAACCATTTAGCGTCTTTGCTAGACTTGTTTCGTGAAACCGAAGTGTGCTTGAAAAAAGCCGTTCAAGGCGGAACTGTCACTCGACGGTCTGCTGGTCTGCCACTGATAACAGAGGCCATCTTGAGCTCGAGTGTTCTCGCTGGTTCGTTCCAAGCAGCTCAGCTGATCGAACAAACAGTGCAAGTGATGATGACTTGCGTGGAGCAGTCGCTGGGAAAAAAAGATTTTCTTTTGGAGGACAACTTCGACTTGCCAGCCGTCCATGCCTTGTACATTCTCAAGCATCTTTTCAAGAACGCAACACTTGGGAGTTTGATGATTCCTTACGCTCAAAAACTTTTTCCGCTTGCTGTGTCTTGTCTTCACAGCGAAATGTGGCTGATTCGAAACGCAGCGATGCATTTGCTCGGTGCTTTGTCAAGTCGGATGTTGGGACAGCAGCATATTGAGGAGAAAGGCAGTTCAGGGTTAATGAACTCACTCGATGCTTCTGAATTTCGAGCTCGCTATCCCGCACTTTTTGATGAGATGCTGGAAATTTTGTCCAGCTCTTCCGCCGATCTTGCCCAACAAGCAGTGGGTAGAAATCAAAAGATGAACGACTCGTCTGTGATAAAAAAGAATTTCAGTCCAGAAACGTACCCGGTACTTGCTTTGATATCAAAGCTATCAAGTGAACGTAGCAATAACACTTGTAGTTCTCTGTCAACCAGTCTTCAACGTCTAATCGGCTCCCTCTCCTATTCTGTGCGTCAGTTGGCCGTTAAATCCATACTGGCTCTGCATTCTTACGTTGAAGTTGGTTGTATGGTTCGAGCTTACCTGGAATCCCTGCCTTGCGATAAAAAAGTGGAAGGTATGTAAAATCATTGTATCTCAAACAGCGTTTCATCCTGCTTTGTTTCTCATCGTTTTGTGTAATCCGCAGACACGTCAGGAACTCAATTGTCGCAGAATGCCCTTCATGGATGGCTGGGTTTAATTTTGGCGCATTTGGACCAATCTTACGAAAACAGTCCTGAGGATATTCGGCTGCACAGAGCGCTTACCGAGAGAACGTGGCTAGCTAGTCTGTCGCTGAACAAATGTCCAGCGACCGCTGCAGTTTATGTTGAGATCTTCAAACGACTAGCAAAGTCGCAGCCTTCACCTGAGCAAGTGAAAATCGCCGAAGTCGCGTGCGGCTCCCTTTCTGCGAAACATAATCGCATGAAACGGCATGTATGTGCTTCGAATTTTGATAGCAGTACAGTTTGTGCACGGCACCGAGCAATCAAGCTATTTTTGTATTCGATAAATGTGTTTACAGCGTGGTTGTCGCAAAGTGGTGACTGCTTGATTTTTTTAGGCAGGTTACTTTTCGTTTGCCGGGAACGCCATCAAACTACAACTCAGCTCTGCTTCTACTGATTCGCTTCCCGCAATCTACGATGCCCTGGTTATCGCAACCGACGATCGTGGTCTTGTGGCCAAGTTCACTCTGGAATGGGCTGTGTCGCAGATGGATCGAGCCAATGGCAAGTTGGTACGCTTCTCAAGGTTTTTGTTGCGCGATTTATGGAGCAGAGAAGATACCTTTCTTGACCATCAACAACATAACATTTGTCTTGAGCTGTTTTCGGTCATGTGGCCACACGTTGAGAGGTCTGGCCTGGACACTTCAGAACACGAGCTGTTCAGTGGCAGCGTCAGGGCTCTGTTTCACAAATGCCGCAACTTATCAACAACTTGCCAGTTGATGAAAGCACTGTCCGTGCTGGTCGCTTTCGATATGTGCGATTTCCACCTGGTGCAATCACGTGATGTACGGCAACACATGGAGTTGTGGTTATCTTTGATAGTTAAGCATACGTATCGCACTAAATCATCAGAACCACTAAGACTAGCTTCATCCCGTGGTCTGCAAGTTGCTGGTTCTTCTGTCATGAAGTGGATTTTGCAACAGATTAAGAATAACGGTGATTGGGTGAGTCGCGTTTTCCAAGCGTACTGTGGTGTTTGCTCCTGTGTTTTCAAAACCGTAACGGGATAAGGAAGCTATTAAGGCAATTAATAGAAGAATTACCGTTATTGCTTCAAGAGTTTGTCACGTAACCATATTTCTGCTGAAGCGTAGAACATCAGCAAGACCGTAAGTGTTGTAACTTGCCAGAAAATGTTTTGACTATGTACGAAGATTTCCATGTGTCTTTTAAATAGTGGTCAATACTCTTATCCACCTGTTTGCTCATTCCTGTACGTAGGCGTTTAAGTTTTTTCAAGCGTCCAAGCTCGTTTGTGATTGTAAGCGCCCAAGTTCTAGGATGTAAGCGTTCATCTTTTTTATGAACGAACACATACAGTACATAGCGTCATACACTAACAGTGTCGATTTCCAACAATTTTACTCCGTAGTTTCAAACATAAATAACCCAAAATCAATAGGTGTATGATTTTTACATTCAAAATTGTATCAGGACATGTGCAAGTCACGATCGCCTCCAATATGTACGCATTTTGCGTTAAATGCATATTGCTCAGCAACTACGACCTTAAAAACAGCAACAATGTAACTAACATGACCCACGAATCTCAGCCACTCTACTCATTGCAGTTGGAACCCTCAGCTATCCAATGTTCCATTGGCCCTCTACTGCTTCGGCACCTGCAAAAAAACTGAGAATGAGCAAAATGTTGCTGCAATTCGCAAGATCCGCAAACCGATAGCTGTATTTCAATGCTGTTTTATGCAACTGGAGCAAACCGGTTGTGACATGACGCCATCGCGTTTATATACCAACGTTAAGATTCCCCACCAAAGTGACATGCTTACAATCACGATTTTTAAGGCTGCCATATTTTGTGCCAAAGCTGCCTGTTTGGAAATCGTGTTCATCTTCCTGCAGACCGAAGTGTTGTATTGTTATAGCGCTGCCGTGCATTAGTAAATACGTTTTATCACCAAAATTGCTGTGGGCATAAGTTGCGATGCTTCTGCAAGCTGCCAAAAAGCTGTGAAGAAACATCGCTACTGTTTTTGATGGCTTTTAAAATTTTTTATAAGCATTGGGTCTCAACCCTGACTCGCTTTCGCGATGATGGCCAAACGTGCGTGTGGTCGCTGGGAGTAATTTTTCGTAGTGTGCAGGATGAAGTTACCTCCTTGGTAAATTGCAGTGATAATTTCTCCACGAAAGTTTTATTTATTTCCAAAAGGCTTTACACAAGTATGAACGCATGCTTACTACTTGATACAACGCTCACCATTTCGTTGGTGAGATATTGTGTTTATTTAAATATTACTGTCAATACTTCAGTCAAATTTTTGAGTGAACTGTTGTAGCGCGTAGTTCGATGGCACCACTTTTAATGACCATAAACTGAATGTTGTTTTCCAGAATGCAGATTATCTGATGTCGGTAGCGGCCAAAATTTACAGCACAGCGATAATTCATTTGCATGATGAACAACCAGATATACGGTTGCCCACGTGCTCGTTTGCTTCGGACTTCTCTGATGACAATTTCGGCGGTTTAACCGCACATAGCAATGTTGCCGTGCAGGTACGATTTTGATACTTAATTTTAACAAGATGGAAACCAGAGTTTCTGGGTAGTCCCAAAGTATGGAAAAAATTTTGGCATTTTCCAGTCTGGAAAAAGATTTTTTTTGGTCTGTTTGTACGAAAAAATAAAATAAATTTCCAGACTTGATCTTTTGACATATATTTTCATAATATTTTATTTAAAATTGATAAATTTTACTTACGTCGTGTGAAATATTAGCGCCTGTATTTGACCTGCGTAGGTCATATCTGGAAAATGTCTGGAGAAGGTCTTGAAATATTGTGGAAATTTATGATTAAAAATTGCGTAGGAATCCTGTGAAAAGGTTTCAGTTGTTCAATGATAATCACGGAAGTACTTGTTTAGTAAAAATACTTCATCAAAGTTCGCAAAGTCACTCGTTACGACCACTACACCTAAACTTTGTTGATGCTACGAATTGGACGAGAACTTTTACTGTAGTTCAATGTAATGAGGTTATATTTCTGCAATTGCAAGTAATGTAAGATTGCGTGAAATACTGGCTTTCCCCGCATTGTTCTGTATGTATTAGACGCTCTTTCTACCTGGGAAAAATAGCCACTGAACAAAAACAGTTTAGACAAACTTATGTTGAAAGCTGGTGTAACATGATTGCAGTCGCTGTGATGTGCAGCAGTCAACGAAAACTTTGTTTGCAGAGTTTACTGCAAACCACAAAGAAGTTCCCTCCTAATACTGCTGTAGCAGATCAGTTGTTAGCTTTTTACGTCGATGTGCCTCTTCCAACGTCATCAAATGGGTTAGTATTTGAATTGTTAATTTGATTTGAACTTATTTTGTCATTAAACGCCTTTAACTTTTTAGGTGCAATTATTTGTTTGAACAAGAAGCCTTCAACTTGTACGTTGAACCACATCTCCTTGCGTTCACTCTGCAACCTCACCTGCAAGTAAACCGATATTGTGCATTGGTGTTCGGCTGCAGTTGTCCGTGAATATATCGATGTATTCGCAACTTTTGTTCGAAATTCGCCATTAGCATAGTCTTTGAATTTTTGATGAGTTGGCTAGGAAGGTAGGCAGTGGATTATACTACAGTTGTTCCTGCTGTCTTCTGTGTACTTTGGTTTCCGTTGTAACTATGCGACCTTGCGACTCGAGTTACAAACTTTTAATGTGCAAGGTTGACTGTAAATCAATTTTTATGTGGAAATTTGTAATAACAGTAGTATTTGAAAACGAGTCTTAGGTTTTTCACTGTTGATATTTTTGTGGTATCACCTTGCACTCTTTGCTTAACCCTGTAGCGCCCGCCCTGCAAGCCACAATTGTGGCTCGGACATATTTGGCCACAACTCACCAACCAATAGAGCTAGATAGCTATTAGAACCCTCGAAAGATGCGGAAAGTCTTATAGTTTGGGGTCTGAATTTTTTTGGTGTGACGTCACGAGTGGGGTAGGTCAAGGCATTATTGGATGACGTCACTGGGGCCTGAGATAACGTTTCAAGTGGCAATTTACTTGTTTTTTCTTTTGAAATAAACCAGGCGAAAATCGCGTCTTCAGAGCCCTTGATTGGCCATCTAGCGTTGGTGGTTGGCAAGTTACGGCCTAAAAACAATAGTTATTATTTAATTAATCCTCTTGACCCTGGGGGATCGATGAACATGCTTTTGGTGTTTGCTTTTTCGGAAGTTGTTTTTATTGAATTTGCATGGCCAATCATGCAGCAGTATTTAACCCTTGAAAGTGTGTAAAACTGTCAGGTAAACCTGGATTTGAATATCTGAACTACAGAAGCAATCTTGTTCAAAGGTGCTTCGTTTAGAAATTACACTTAAAGTCCTTTTTCCGTTGTTTTTGTTGATGTGCATGGTTGAGGTGTCTAAACTTAGATGCTCATTTTTGCATACTTCTACCTTTCTTGCATAATCCTGGCTGTTGTGCCTACCATTTTGATCTCAAGTTTAGGAAGTGCTTCTTTACCTATTTAAAACTCACTGCTGGTCCCTTCCTAGACGTTGATCTGTAACTTGGACGAAGACGTTTATCCCTGGTTCATCAATAAAGTTTTAGAAGCAGTCGACATGGTGAAACTACTCGCCCAACATTTACCGCAATCAGGTGACTACTGCGTGTGAGTGCAGTCGTGCTTGTTCGTAATTGTATTTCTCTACCGTTAATTCGAGGACGACAGGAAAATGAAACAGAAGGTAGAAAGTTTCGTGAGTGACACGATGAACGTGAATATTTCTGTTCAAAGTGAAAGATTGCATAAAAATTTGATCCAGTAGGGATTAGCAGCTTAAAATCAAGTGGCTTTTTCGCGCTCAAATTCGGCTTCTGTACAGTTTATGTGCTGGTATTCCCTTTGCACTGTCACCTCAATCTGGTGGCGGTTTGCCCAACAGTGGTTACATATTGCTGGGCGTCGTGGAGCTCTTGTCGATGGTAATCGTGACGTGATACGAGCATTTGTCTCATGTCTTGACGTAACAGTCGCGCAATCCGCTTATGATGATGTCAACCAGCATCGCTCTCGTAATCCCGCAGTTATAGCGCTATATCCGCTGTGAACGAATTTTTGAACTTTTTCATAATGTTAGAATTACGGCTGAAATTCTAAGTGCAAGCAAGATTTTGGTAGTGTATGCGCTGTGAGACACTAACGCCTGCAGAGTATAAATTAATCGTTGACACAAGAGAAAAGGTTAAAACGCATCAATATGCAGAAAAAGATCATTCTCTGCTTTGCTGCTCAGTTCTCTGCCTCCTTTCCACATTGTGAAACAGGTCTGCGGAGTCGCAAGCAGTCGGAGGTTTTTGGGTGGAGTCAGAGTCGGATTCCTAACAAACACCAGGAGTCGGAGGCCCCGGAAGTCTAATTGAATCATTTTTACATAATACTCCGAAGTTGGGAATTCCTGTTAAAAATGGTACAATTTCTTATGAAACTTTTGTTGAAACATAGAATTGCTGTGTACCACGATTTCCATTTGAGTGTTAGTTGCTACATAATTCTTGACAGTCAAATTTCGTTCACTTTATGTTGAGGAGTCGGAGTCGGAAATTTTGGAAAGGTCGGAGGCGGCAATTTACCTCCGACTCCGCAACCCTGTTGTGAAAGTCTTTGTGCAGACGATTTTGTTCGTTGAGGTCGCTCAGGCATAGTCCCGCTTGACTGTGTTGCATCTTCGATCTGCTAAATGTTGGTTTGCATAACTTAGATCTGCGTCTACTCGTTGACATGTTGCTTTGTTGCTGATACTTTGCAGTGGGTCCGATAGTACAACTTTTCGATTTTGTGCAATACACAGGTCGTAAATTCGTCAATCTCACTTAAAAGCTTGCGCTTTTTTGCAAATAGATTATTGAAAGCTACAGCTAATCTTCTCCTTTAGTTCCCAAATCAATTCTAAAAGTTTCGTTTGATGCTTGTGACCTTTGCTTGTGAAGCTGCACGTATGTTCATTATATCTGTTGTGGAAGCTGTCCATTAACTTTCTATTGACACGCACAATCTTGTTGCATTTGCGAGTACTTTTGCGGGAGCCCTTATCAGAAGTTTTGCGATTTAAAACCTGCACACATGCGTTTTCGTTTTGTATTAGTATTAGATTAGGGGCTCCCAACCTTTTTATGCCCATGTACCCCTTCAGCATTTCGACAGATCAGCGTGTGCCCCTGATATTTCTTATGACAAAAAAGCTGAGTGAAATAACAAAAATCCACCGAATTTTAATAGAACTTTTATACTTTAGAATATATGGAAATAAATAATATATAAATATAGTTTGCCCTTCTGTAGCTAACCTTAAATGTACCCCTTCAGATAGGTAAATGTACCCCTTCAGATAGGTAAATGTACCCCAGTTTGGGAACCCCCGTGTTAGATAGAAGGTAATCAAAGTTGTACTGTGTGTCAACAGTTTGAAAACCAACATTGAACTTCACTTTTCGTGCTGATGCTTCATAAAAGAGAAAATTTTGCCTGTGCAAATAAACAACTTGATTTTTCAGGCACAAAATCAGAGTGTGTTTATGGAATATGCACTCTGTTGTTTGTGCAACTGCTCTGTGCATATAATGTTCCCGTGGAAAAACGCAGTACCATTGTCCGTCTTTTAGATTCTGTTGAAGAGCATTTACAAGCATTGGAAGGTGTAATGGAAGTGAGTGTAGTAGTTTTACTGCAGTCCGAGGTGTTCGTGCGAAAATGACATTATAAGTCGAATTTCGGCTCAGAATGGCAATGGAAATTATGGGAAAATAACGACGCATCGGTGTTCGATTGCAGTCACAAGAATATCTATCGATTGCTTTTGTTCATTCAAATATCAAGAACTAGTGACCGCTTTAACAACACGTTACAGTAGGAGTCGTTTTGCTTTTGCATGACTATAAATTTGATCGGTTGACGATTTCAAACGAGAGGGGTTATTTTGACCTTTGTCTGCACTCTGTTCAGGTCCACCCGGAAGTTGCACAAGAAGTCGATAACGTGAAGTCGTGTCTACGAGAAAAAAGGCGGAAGCAAGCGACACGCCCATGATTTTGGAACAGTCGTTTCAAACCTGTCCAGACGTTGGACGATTTCAATGATACGTTACCAGGGTATTGACAAGGTTGTGCAACAATTACCACTGCCACTTGGTAGCGCTGACCCTCGAATTTGGTTACTCCACGTCGGCAGACACCACTGATCAAGTTGGGGCTTGGATTCAATTATGGGATAAGATTAGACACTAGTTTAGGGGAGTGGAATTATGCTTGAGCGTCACTTACCGCATGCATGACGTGTTGCTGGTCAGTAAATACGTCGCGCCTGTATCGATCGTCCTGTTATCACATTTAGTAAATACTATGAGCGTTAATTTTATCAACCCGACTTGTTTTGGTTCTGTGGTTATCAGTGGCGTAACTACAGGTTTGATCCAGGGGGGGACTTAGCTGAAGGGCCCACTGGCCACCGTAGGGGCCACTAGCCAACACTCAGAAAAAAAGTTAAGAAATGATAGTGAATCTGGATGTCGTGGATGTCTACACTAGCTACAAAAAAAGACGAAAACACCCCGAAAAACGCAAAAAACAACCTACTGAAAACCAAAACAATACCAAATATCAAAATGTCACCTAAAGGTGGGCCAGTTATTGCATTTAACTTGCCAGGGGACCGCTGGCCCCCCGTCAGTTAACTGGTGGTTATCAAAGCCACTGGTGGTTATTAAAGGAAGAAGCCAGCCGCAATTCTACCAGCTTCCACGTGGCTTCGAGGTAATTGCCACAGTATAAATTAAGTTGTGGAGGCAAACCGACACTTTAACCTGGTTGTTGGTATAAGCAGTAATGCGAAACTACATCTTTTTCAGCTCAAGGAGACGCTTGGCGGACAAAGATTAACTGTCAGTCACCCATTAACATAAAAGCCAAAAATAAAATCTTTTTTATTCTCCCTGTCTTATTAGCTCTTGTTAAGTTTTGGAAGATTTCACAGAAAAACAGCGCTGATTGGCAGCACCAAGCAAAAACTAAGTAACGCATACTGATCACAGTAACGTAGCCAGCCCAAAAATTGGGGACTCAACAAAATTTGGGGGGACCAAAATGTTCGATTTTAGGCGAATAAAATTATTTTGTTTTTGATACCGCCTCTCAGAGCACAAAATGACTATGTTCTAAAAATTTGGAGGAGACGTGGTCCCCTAGATCCTCCTGGCTATGCCTGTGACTGATCGTTTCGTTAAACCAGCCATCTTGTGTTAATTTTTGTTGTTTTTCTACATTATGGTGCTTGTCTTTGGTTCGACCGCACAGTGTCACCACTATGGAAATAGCTGCATGACCCGGACTGCGGACGCAACAGGCCGTGCCAGGAGTGATCTCCACCTCAAAATTTTGCTTACCCCATGCGGCTCCTACAGTTGTTCGTATATCGTTCCCTTTGGAAATGCAGTATTTTTGACACGTTTGCACTGCAAGATGCACGCGTGGCGTTTAAAGTGGCAATCGAGAGTGACGCCGCTAATATACAATAAACTTTGCGGAATATTGTGTGAGAATGAATGCAAATCCAGGAAGAGTGATACATTTCCTAACGAAAGGTGAGATTTTCGACGCATGGTTGTTTATGAGGAAACTGCCGCGAATATCTCCCATCCGCCAGTTTTGGAGCTGTCCAAAAAAACATGGTCGCATACGGTTAGTTTCATAGTTCCATGTTTCGATTTTTTGTTTGCAAGTTACGAACACATCTGTCTGGGAAGTATAGCAAGAGTGTCAACGATTTGTTGCGAGTACAGTAAACCTCGGTTAATCCGGATCTTCGCCAAAAGCGGATATGACTGGTGGTACGAATGATTTCTTACGTTTTTCTTTATAAAAATCTTCGGTTTATCCGGATGTTCGCCAATACCGGATAAAATTTGCTCTTCATATCTCGTAATTCGGATTTTCAGTGAAGTAAGTGCACTGCCTGATCTCCAGGAAATATTCGGCAGCTTTCTGACGCAACACATGCGTGCTCACGATCAACAACGAACATTTGAGATAATGATAACAGCGGCCGCAACTGCAGGCAACATTCGACTAATCGTGGAGACGATTATTGCGTCACATACGGGCATAGCGTATCACGCTGAAGACACGCCGCCGCACCAGGGTTTCAGTCTACTCATTAGTGTTGAGCTTGCGTGTGAAGTGTAGAGCATTATCCCTGAGCGTATTGTACTCTGTAAGATGTTTGGATGCATTACCCTCCAAATAGAGTAACCGCTTAAGGACCAGTCGCAAAAATCTCTGCGTCAGTCCAAAATCCCAGATTTTTTCGCAGTCAAGTAATCTAAAATTATGAATTTAAGATTGTTCATAACTGCCTGGATATGACGGTTACAAATCTGATCTGCCATTGTAAATACATCAGTAAATTCGTTTTGCTTCTGCGAAAATCTGCTGTTGTGTCGTAAATGTGTTCAATTTAAACGATCCACACCGATATCTCCGTACCGAAATGATGTATGGCTAGAAACAACATCTTCGGTTAATCCGGATCTTCGCCTAAACCGGATAAAATCGAATCCGGATTAACCGAGGATTACTGTAATATCATTAAGATCCGCAAACCTTATCGAATCATCTCGAACACACGGAACCAACTTGCAAATGTTATTGTCACTGTGATGTTTTTGTGTTTATTGCGTGAACGCTATGCCCAACACCTGCGTAGGAAGTCGTCATTGCCAAAGGCGCAGCCAGGGGGGGGTGCTGAAGGGGCTCAAGCACCCCCCTTAGCGATCAGAATATTGATGTTTATTTCTTAGTTTTTCACCAACATT
>JGI24021J15306_10005840_pt1 | contig 14682 bp, 10 predicted proteins | sample Ectturendosymbi1_FD_15306 | JGI IMG/M metagenome (IMG submission 15306)
CACGGCTCCAGCCCAGGACTTACCCACGGCGTCAGGTGCGTCTCTCGCCAGTGAGTTTTCCTCGCTGCTGCTCAGGTTGTTCACGTCAAGCACGGCAGGCGCTCGCGTCATGCTCCGCGTGAAGCCCTCCATCATTTGCGACGCTTCTTGGGACGAGGAGAGGTTGGGAACGCTCACGCTGGCGCTGACCTGGAGGAGGACGCAGGTTGAGTTGATGGAGTAAACGACGTAAAGCATTGCTTTTGCTAGGTAAGATTTCCAAATTCGAACATCTATGGAGTAAGCGCGCAACCCGAACATGAAACAGCGAGCTTGTCCGGATTAAAGGCCGGGCAGAAACTACTTGTGTTTCTTCGGTGAGCAATTATTACTTCCGCTGATAAAACGAAGTCTGATCTAAGGCAAAAATGGCAAAATTCGACTTATCCACATCAGTAGAGAAAACCAACAATAGTTAACAGCAAGATTTGTTCTCAAGAACGGGTCATAGCATCGGAAATATCAGAAACAAGAACTATTTGCTGATGATCACGTGGCTGAATAGTCGAAAAAGTCATGTTTGAACCGTCGGCTCCTTTGCTTGCACTCAGATTCAGTTACATAAAAATTCACAATCAGTTGACGAGCCAAATGTTCAGAGGCAGAGATATTTTGAAGTTACCGGTTCAATGGGTGAAAGCAGTAGATGGTTAACTCCGTTTCCGTTGGCGGCTCCGCCGGATCGAAGTCCGGACGTCGATCCGCTGGATGTCCTAGGTGAAAACATCTGCAAAAGAAATGTTCATAGCAGTCGTATTTTACCTGCAAACGTCAGCGCTTAAAGGAGCAAATTTGCATCCACATCAAAAGTTAACAACAAACAAACTTTTTCATCAGGTCGGAAGCCTTAAGTCGTCATGTCAACAATTAAGCCTGATATATGCTCAAGTTTCAATACCTAGACATGGTTTATTGTAACACCTACAGGTAGATTTGTAAAAATAAAAAATCTGCTTACAAAAAAAAGTTTACAGAAAAACCAAAAGTTTCACTTCTTATAAAAACCATCCTTAGCATATTGTATGCAGAATATGCAATGAGATGGGAGAGTTTTGTGAAGATATGGTTTTAAACAAAAGTTCTCTGCCATTGCTACAGAGATTGCCGACAGACAATCTCTATAGCAGGAGCCACCAGCCTTTTTGAAACTGAGAGCTACTTCTTGGGTACCGATTAACGCGAAGGCTAACAGTTTGACATATATTTCTGAAATAAACATTTTGCTCAAATTATCTTTAATGATGCTATTATCCATGGAACAAATCACATACATTTATGTGAAGATACTGATCATGCTAATCCTATTATCAGAACAGGCCCGCGGACGACCCACGTGGTCCGTGCGGACGATCTGGTGACCGCGGACACCATGTTGGTGGCCCCTGCTCTACAACAACGCTTCGACAAGATCGCGCAGCCTCCTACCACATGTTTTGCAGCATGCTGAGGAGGTTGAACCTTATGAGTTTAAACAAACTAACCTTATCGACTTCTCTCTGCACAGACTCCAAAGATACGCTCTTCTGTCCAGGGGGGTCAACTGTCAAGGTCGCAAACGAGTCTGCCTCCTGAAAAAAGTAATATGTACATGATGTGGTCAGCTGTTGTCTTCAAATCGAAAAAACGACGCATTAATTCCGCAAAGTAGTGCTTGAACTGTGGTGATACATTGCATCAGCAAATGTAAGAGCGGGGCCTAGGTGCGAAAGACGCATGCAATCGTCAAAACAATGCACTTTTCTTTTATCAGTGCAAGCGAAAGATTCCTTTGCCTGTAGAGCGTACCCAGAAGAGTACACCGCAAAACAGCATTTCTTCTTTATCGGTGTATCTATTCTTTTGCTTTATTCAGTGCGCAAACTGCATGCGCAATAACGATGCCACTTTTAAGGGAGACAAGTAGTCCTATTTTATTCAGGCCCACCGCGCAAAACGTTAACTCGTTGTTGCTGTGTGGATTTACTGTACAAGTTGCCAATCAACTGCTCTCTGCAAACCTCACGTGAAAACACTTCACATATCGACCGAAAACCGAAACATTAAGTGCTACACAATGTCAACAGGCAGGAGGAACAGACGTAATGATGCATCGAGTAAAGCATTTTTCAGAAAAATCTTCAACGCAGTCAGCAACGGCAACCAGCGGAGTTCATTCACGATCAAAACTATCCGCGACTTATGATTTCCCGAACCAGTCATCATCGCAACCCCCTCTCACCTTCCGTCGCTCTGCGCCACCAGCGCTGTTGTCACCATCGCCGATATCAGAACGCAGGGATTGCTCACCGCGCTCGGCCAACATCTGCAGCACGTCCAACTCGCTCAGCGACTCGGACGGGAGGGACTCGGTGGACGAGTTCGATGACGTCATGCTCGAAAAAACCGATTGCCTGTAACGTCACAAACAGAATGCAAGTGCGCGTCGCACGTTCGTCATCAGCAGTTGGCTTTGCCCGCCACAGAACAGGTTTTGAACCCTAGCTCATGCGTAAAAGTGATGCCGACTGAGCCACGAACTTACTCCCCCGGAACAAGGGTTATTGAATTATTGTTGCAACTTGGCCAAGAGACGTGAAAACATCAACAACACATCATCTGCAACGTTACTTGATACTGGTGCACTCACCAAACAGCTTTGAAGCTACCACCGGGATCATTGGCTTTGTCGCTGCTTTTCGAAGCGTCTGACGACCCCAGAGTCACGTGACTATCTTTGCGCGACGACGTGGGCCTGCGTACCGCAGGGAGTGTGGTGAGAGACTCCTGCAGACAGAACGAGGCGGTGTGCTACTTATGCCATGCAAGCAATTCTTACTATAAAACGGGAAAAATATGATATTTGGTTTGCGTGGTTACGAAAATGCAGTGCAAGCAAAACAACCAGGAAATTCCAGAAAAGGACGTTATCACATTTATCACGTGACCCATTGTCCACCTGGCAGCGGAGATAGACTATAAAACGCCCGACTGGATAAGAGCAAGAAAGTAGGTTTGGCAGGACAGTTAGCAGCTAAGATTAATTAACAGTTCGTGAACAAGCGCAGTCATTCCGCACCAATTACAGACAAGAAACGAAGGTTGGGCGTGCAGCACCCAACCACCAACTAACAGTGAACAATGACAAATAAGCAGGATTTTTTTCTGCCGGTGCAAGAAGCGAACAGAAAGCACTTCCAAACTAGTTTCATAGTCACGTATAACAGTACAAAGCCATGTGTAACGTACCCCGGCCAATTTTCTGATCCTTCTTCGAACGAATGCAGGTTCAATGTTTCGGTAAGAACCAGGCTGGCAAGTCCTCCCGTCCATGCTGTCCGGGCTCTTTGTGCTGTCCCTGGTTGGGTCGAGCGAACCTTCGTTGTCTGCCAGATCTTCCCAACCTCCTTGAGATGAAGAGGAAGAACTGGAGCTGCTGCGCGCGACGGACGGAGTGGACCGTTTGCCGGACGAATCGTCGACTTTTTCCTTTTTACCAGAGCCCGACTTGTCGTCTTTGGCCGATTTCGACAACTTGGACGATTTTTTGCTGTCTTTGGTCGAGCGGAAGGCGCGCATCATGGACAAAACGGAGCGCTGCGACTTCTGCGAATCCGACGAGGCCTCGACTCGCGCAGGGTTGCTGCTCTCGCTGCCGCCGCGCGACGACAGGTTTTGGTTGCGCTGGTTACGCGAGGCGGTGGAGTTCATGCGACGGACGCGGTAGGACTCGACCGAGCTGCTGTGGGACGGCCGCCGGACGGCGAAACACTGCGACAGACGGGAGCTTGTTTGAAAGTACAACATGGGGTACACGGGGAACACGTGTGATTGGGAATTTAGCCAAAGACCGGACAAACGCGGTTGTTCACATCAGCTCAGGCAACGCCATGAACCGTGGTACTTTTGTGAACTTAGCTCTCAAATCCTTTTTTTTGCGTTAAGTTTACGAGTCAAATGTAAAATAATAACGGTCACCACTATTATTACTTTTGCGTTGGCTTGGTACATGACAGCCTTGGCTTTTTATTAAAACCATTTTATTACTTATTGTACGTTTTACGTGCAACAGCTGTGCAAAGCAATGAAACAGCTGTTCTGGTTAAAGAAGCTTGTCGCGCTCATGCCAGTGAAAAAAAAACGTCTGAAGCAAATTAACGGGGAAAGGACTCGTCGCCATGTCATTTCAAAGCAAGCAACCAGAAGTAAAATATGATCATCAACAAATTACCCCCAACCTGCTCAAATCTTTGATGGCGACCGGATCCGTGCAGCTTGTTGCTTCTCATCAAAGACAGGAGCATGCCATGACGTTGCATCGAAGGGGTGGGGGTACTCGCGTCTCCCTTGCCCCCTTCTTCCTTGCCCGCAGCAAGCTTGAGGTCGTATTTGCCGTCGCAGCCCATCCGATACAAATTCGACACGCCGTTATCCCACGTGACATCAATCCAACCTATCAACGATCAAGAAGTTGTTCCGGGGCTCGTTTTGACAACACGTCCATCTACATCACGTTAGGCACACCAACGCTTTGGCGTTCGCAACATAACATCCTCATCGCTCGAGGACACGTAAGCATGTGTCTATATTTTGTTGTACAGACACATGCTTGAATTTTTGTAGAGGAGGAAGTCGTAATTGAACCCGATGGACTTCCAGAACGAACGAACGAACATTTTGTTGTAAGTGCTCAAAAGAAATCTGCTCACCGTTCACAACAGGAGCGTTGACCGTGCCAACGCAATGTCCGTCTTGATTGCGCCATTTCCAGTCCGGACCGCGGACCACGCGCGCCCCGGGGACCATCTGCTTCATCACCTGCACAGTGCATCCGATGTTAATTGCTGGCCAGTCTTGCAAAAAAGTCGATGGATGGAATGCGCGCGCTGCTCGACTGATCGAACAGAAAAAACGTCGCCAGCCGCGACGTCCCCGGTTGGTCGTGAATCGATTGAACCGAAAGGAAAAGTTCAGAAACGTACCTGATTTTTGAGGATTTTTCTCTGCTTTCTGTGGCTCGATCCTGGTCGCTCTTCGCACACTCCAGTCACTGTGCCGTACAGTTCGAAACCCGACACTGACAAGTAGCACATCTGCTTGCTCGCGTTCTTTCCTCTCTGCTGGATGCGGAAGTGGCTCCAGCCCCTCGTCTCACCAGCTTGCTCTGGTATGTGCCACGTTGCCGTAGAACTAAAAAATACAAGCAAAACAATTCATTACAGCAACTTGCAGCAGCAGGGCATAATGAGTATTTGTGTACCACACACGGTTGGGAGCTACAAGTTGCTGGTTCGAATCGCGTTGGTTACAGTTGGTTGGGTGCTTTTGGAATAAACGGTGTGTATTTGACAAAGCACCGCAGCGACAGCATCTTTCGCAGCTATGCCTGTAGCGTCTGAGCGCGCAGCACCAACAGTTTTAAAAAGATATTAGTCTGAAATCTAGCACAGTGTTTGCACTGATTTAGCGAAGCAACCTGAAACACGCATTCCCGCCAACGGGAAGCAAACGAGAACTCCGTAGTGGCAAATTAAACATCACTAACGAAACCCTTCCTTCGGGTTGTTGATGCGCTGACGTAGCAGACATAGGCTAATCTGATACATCGACGTACTCGTACCGGCTTCAATCCCTGCCTACAGGTCTAACGTATAAAAGACATGGCGTTTGGCTGCAGAAGTGGCATCAACACACTGAAAGATCATACCCAGGTACAGTTAGCCGCTGGTCGTCTGTGTGAGTGACGAGTGTGGTCCAGTTCAGGCCATCTTTAGACCCTTGGAGGAGCCAGTTGCGCAATGCTGAATTGCTGTAGCCGCGCGAGTGGCGCAGAGTGTACATGGTTGGCCGGATCCATAAGCCTGGAAAATCAAATGGGAAGTCATTCAATGAGAGCGCCGTGAAAATGATTTTCGTCAGTCCATGTAAATGTTACCACGTTTTGTGGGGCTTCGATGGAAAAACAAAAAATGGTTTGTTTAAAAGGAGGTGTGTTCGCTGCTTTATGGTCAAAGTTGCAAAATAACTGCACAGTGTTGCAATTTTGCGATTAATGGTCGCAACACACAAAAAACTTGGCACAGCAACTACGTCCGATATCGAAAAAGCACATTTGCAGCCTTCTTTACTCGATTTGCGCAGTGCTGAATCTTACTTAGAAAACAAAGTCGGGTTGGAGACTTTAATTTCCGTTCAATAAATCATAAAAAACATGGCGAGACCACGAAAACATCCAACCTAACCCTCATATCGCTTTAACCAGAACCAGAGCGACCGCCTGATACAAAGCACTCACCGAAATCGATGGTGACCCAAGCGTTGACACTGTCACTAGTGTGACAGTTGTGAGGCGCACTATCCCTGCTCAACACATCTTCTAACTTGCCGTAGGGCAGACTGCGTCCGTCGGACGTCGTGATGAAGACGAGGCCGTGGTGAGCGGGGTTCACCCACTCGTACGACGTTCTGTAAAGACCATATGCAATCAGACGCAACCCAGAAGCTACTTATGGTTTAAGCTGCTCCTGTACTTCGGGACATTTTTTCGAAAAACACTTCGGCCAGCGGTACAGACAATTGGGAATGGACATGGCGCAGCAAACCGACTGATTTCGCTTTTATTCGATAAATAAAACACCAGCGCCAACGGAATCTGGGATGTAACGTCGCCCTTTTTTCAGGCTCTAAGAAATAAAAAAGTAACTTAACATCCCCTGGCAATTTGTCATAACGGACTTTTCGTGAGCCAACATTGCAAATACCAACGCGCAGATGACAGTGATGCAGATTACCTGGCGTTGGTTCCAATCCAATACACGATGCCGTTCTCGTCGAAGTCCGAGGTGTAGGTGAACCTGACTTCCTTCTCGCGCGCTCTTTTCACGTAAGTGTGTTGGGAGTGTTCGCAATCGTGCCATTGTTTCGACGCCTGAAACGCAGAAGCATTTGCAAACCACACGCTAAGGTACCGTAATTCACAAAATTCACAATGCTCAGTCATCGAATGACATTAGCAAGCTGTCTCTAGGACGCAGAATACATACAAAACCAAGCTTAAGTTATAATGTCACAATGCTGCGTATGCAATTTTACATGTAAGTAGGTTTTACTTGTTAAGGCCACCAGCGCTTCAGCCACGATTGACACATTAAAAGTGATAATTTCCGACTTTTTCAAAAGGATCAACTTATATCAGTGTTCTTCAACATGGGTTCCGTGAGGGTTCCTCGTTTTTAGGGGAAACAATTTTTTGCTTCAGTATGTTGATGCTTCAATATGAAATTTTTTAGATCACCGTACCGCATTCAGACTCCAAGTAGCCCAGTTAGTTATACAGGAGGTTGAGTGCAGATAGATCAGGGGTCCCAACCTTTTTACGATCTCGTACCACTTGGGCACTCCGTATTTTCAATGGTCAACGCGTACCACTTTTTCCAGAACAACTAATTTGATCGAATCTTAGTTTATTCAGAAGAATAATATGCATTAAAATAGCAATGAAACACCATTAACTAAATTTAATGAGATTTTTGTTTTGGCTTACCTTCCACCAATTGGTGGATGCGTGGCGTAAATTTGCTAACAGCGCGTCGAAATTCATAATACTACGATAAAATAGGAATAGCAGGCCACAGGAATATTTATTTATTGAGAAATAAAACTCAATGCGTAAACTAGAAAGCTGTGAATACAGGTTTTTGTGAAAAACTGGAAGTTACTCGCGTACCACCTGGAAGACCTTCGCGTACCACAAGTTTGGAAACCCTCAGATAAGGAAACAAGAAATATCGCGAGTTGTTGCGTCACTTGTGCAATTAAGAAGAACATTACTGTTGCATCATAGTTGGCCTATACGATGTTGCCGATGTACAGCTCACAGTAGACTGAGTAGAAAGTAGACTCAGCCTGAGTCTAGCAGGGTTGCTAATCTAGCTTTTTTGAAGTCAGATTTTGAAATTCTGGCTTTTTTAAACAGCTTTGGCTTTTTTCGGAAATAAAAAAAAACGCCAGACATATCTGGATTTTTTTCAATCGGGAGAGCTTGGCTCGGGCAAATAGTTTTCTGAGCTGCACGTATTCATTACAAAACTCTTCTGACGACAGTCAATGACCATGCAGGGTGCACAGAATATTGCAAAGATTTTGCTGTTGCCCTAAAAACAATTGATGTTATTGATAAGAAACAAATGTACGACAAGGTAATTATGGGGAAAGAAAATGCTTCTAAAGATTGGAATTGTGTTTCTGATGTTTCTGACGAGTTTTAATGTCTATTTTATGTTTGGTTATTCATGTTTGAAGTGTACTGCATGTGCCTTAGACTGCTATCTGGCTTTTTCTGGCTTTTTTCAGGACAAGGTCTGACTTTTTTTGTTGAAAACAGGTTGGCAACCCTGGAGTCTAGCAGAGAGTAGACTGAGTCACAGACTAGAGCTGCTTTACACCTTTGTGGGAATAAAAACACTGTAAAACCCAACTTTTTACTGTTTAGTCAGCCAGATGAAGCGAACAGCTGATTTTCTTACGTGAAGCGAGGTAATAACAACAGCGAAGGTGTGGACGGTAATGAGCAACGTAGTTCAAATGTAGAAGAGGCACCTAATCTGAAGCGGACCAAATGTAATTCAAGCGCCAAAGTTAGAAAATGGAAAACACATATTTGAGATTCGAGTACTTTTTGCCGGATGACCAAATTCTGAATGTACCAGCTACATTCCAGGAATGCAAGAACAACAGAGCAATTAAATTTGTTGCTTTTTAACTTCTGTAATCAATAACTGTTTATTCGTTGAAGTGTCTAACAAAGAAATATTTGATTTTCTTGCAAGTAATTCGTGTTTTTTAAAGTTTTGTTAACAGGGGTTCCATACAAACGCGAAAGTATATCAGTGGTTCCACGATGACAAAAAGGTTGAAGAGCACTGACTTATATGAAATATTAACTACAATTACAAATAAGATTTTATAGATCGGCAGATTCTTTTTAAAGAGAGACGACCACGCGGCCTCGCCACAATATATCCAGCCGAAAATAATGGCTAAGCTTCGCTTGTGCCAACAAGCTTCCTTTTTCAGAAAAACATTCACCTTGCTGAGCAACATAGCACACCAGACCTTCCACTCACCATCTTCAGCAAGTACTTCTCCAGGTCGAGTCCGGTGGCCATTGGCTCCATTTTTAAGGTCCGGCCGGTATAGTCGATCAAGCCGCCCTCCTTTCCTCCACCACCACCGGTCGAAGGCTTTTTTTCGAGAACGAAACGCAGTTTGCGTGTGAGCAGGTGCAGGCCGCCGGTGAGACTGCCTTGCGAGTCGTACAAGCAAACTGGGAGTCTGGAACAAGTTCAGCAGAGCGGTTTTATGGGTCCGCGCCAAACCCAGCCGCATATTGACAAGCAATTGCGGAGAGTTGCGTCTGTTCTCCTTATTTCCGCACAAAGGACAATAGCAAACATGTGGTTAGCTTTCATCCTGAACACGACGTCGAGTTTCGTCACTGATGAAAAGCGTTCATGAAACCTGTTTTATGTGTATCACCGAAAAAACATAAACTGCAGAAGAATTCTAAGAAAACCTCATAACCTTTTGCTATTACCAGTATTGTCGCCTCCGCTTAAAGATAACGTTGGATGTGGCTCATGCCCATTTCTACAAACAACAGTTATATTTATCCAGTGCTCACTGATACAACCTCGCTATTGCTGCTTTGGTCCTGATTATGAATTGCACTTCTCGTTATTAAGTTACTTATCGAAATTTCATACTTACGACGCTAGGTCATCAAGGTATAGCATTTCATTTCTTGCTTTTTGTATAACGTTAGTTTAACGATATCATCGAAGCCTAACTAACTGCACAATGGACCCGTGGTCGTTCAGCTTAGCCAGCACGGACATGCCGAACACACTCGCATGACGATTGCGAAAACTATTTCGCATGACAAAGACTCATAGGCCGCAACACGCATGTTGCAAAAATATCAACAGAGGCCCAACATGGCCAGGCCTGGCACAAGCAACCAAGCGCAGCCTCCACCAGAGCGCGTGCTCACCTTTCGATGGACTCCAGAACCGCGACCAGTTTTTTCACAAGGAAGCGGACGGCGTTGCTTGGGGCGTCGAAGAAGATATCGCGGAAGATTTTGATACGTCGGTGAACGTCCAGTGAAGCGTCGCTGTCGCCGCTCTGTGCGAGAAAACGCGCGTGGGACAGGTGTCGAGTCGAAGTCGGTCTAGTTCACCCGCGCTGGATGTGTTCAGCGTGGGCTGGGTCATAATACGCCCTGATCAGGGCGCGGCAGCAGAAATGCTGCCGAAGATGACCCACGACCCAACTCCAGCTATGTCCAACCCGCGGCCCGCATGCGGCCCAGTCGAAGGTTTTGTGCAGCCCAGTTTAGGTTTTGCTGTAGTTTAAGTATCCTACGCAACTGACAACCTGCCTTGTTTTGATAATCTTGAAATGGACATTTTTGTTGCAGGTGGTCCTCAGTGCCACTTTATCACGGCTGTTACCATTGCAGTTAGGACGCCTTCAGTGCATCAGGTTAAGCTGAATTTAGTTGCTAAGATCAAAGTAAATCATTCAGTGTGCGGCCCTCATTAAGATGTCATTCAATGTGCGGTCCCGGTTAAGATAATGACATAATTTTTGGCTCAGTAAGCCATTTCGGTTGAACATAGCTGGTCTAGTTTATCGAAACTAACTACGCGTTTGGTGGTGGCGATGCATTTCATAGCGCGTATACTAATGAACACGTTAATGCTCACAACCATGCTTGCCTAACCCAAACTTGCACATTTTATATACAACGCAAACGCGGACACGTTGTGCGATTTTTCATTTCCGCGCGGTTCAATCCACCGCCACCATCTACAACAGTAAGTTTCTTGAATGATGCAATGTCACCCGAACTTTTTTCTAGCGTTACTTGGTTATCGCAGCCAAGTAAGCAATCGCAAACTGCCATACACAAGACATTCAAAAGTCCATAGTAAAAAAGAAAGAAACCGTGGTATTTCTACACCTGTATCTGGAAGTTGCACAACATGCTGTTGTCATGCTTCGCAACAAAGAGAAGGATTTCTTATTAGCATTTAACTGCAATAACACTAGAAAAATGAAAGCTCGGCATCTGTGTCCGCAACCACAGAACCGCATTTCACCGGGGATTAACTGACACGCGTCGGTAGATCGGAAACCGCCATGTTACCCAATCACTTTACAGAACTACCTTGGTTACTGAATAACATTTTTACGCCTTCTACGTTACAGCCTGTTCAAAAATATCTGCGACCAAGCAGTCCATTCTGTCCGAAAGGACCACAGGACGGAAATAGTGCGACCGCGCAGCAACACATTGGCAGCAGAGCGTCCGGCATTCAACATCAAGTTATAAAAGCTGCCACTCGTAGCAATCACCTAGCACGACTTTCCGTTAACCAATCAGGTTCCTTTAAAGTGCACCGGGTAGTGGCGATGTTTTGTGAGTAGCACAAGACTTTGATGTTTTGTTTCAATAAAGGAAATATTTGAAGGGCCTGCTCCAACTAATTGGTGACTGGAGTAAAGGTCATAAAGGTCAGCATCAGGAACAAATGTCAAAATGCTGCGATTGGGTTTTTATTGCTCAGGTCTGCACTTTTCAGATGACGCGTTTGTCACTCAATTATGATCGCAACGTCAAAAGGTATTCACGAGAGGGCATCATTGAGCATTTTTAGCCCATACCATGCATTCTTCCTCGCCCACAACCAGCACGATCTGCGAACGTGGGACGGTCAACACTTTCACACGCATGATCTTTCGTGAACTGATGAGGATGCAACATTCAGTGATGTAGTAGTCGAAACCATAACCTCCGGTACCCAGACTTAGTTAAAACATCATGGACGTGATGGATTGTTTCAAAAAGCTGAGAACGTGATCTGAATGTTCCGAGAGTGAGACTCGAGTCCTGGAAATTTTCGTGCTCTCTTGGATTTTTTTCTTGAATACATCGAAAAAAATTCACCGATATATCCAAGGTTTGGTTTTGGCGAATTTTATGCACTTTTTCCTACTTTTTTGAAACAGCGAATAGATTGAATTTCTGGAGATTTACCAAGCCATGCCGATGGAATACTCGAGACCGCGACTCACAAAAACTAATGTCCTCTTAATTTGAATACAAGCGCAGACATAACAATTGCTTGAAGATTTCCACAAAACTCCAGAATTACACCACCTTTTTCAGGGTAGTGGCGTGAGGCGTCTAGTGGGCAGTCAGGCAGCAAATGTGTGCTCAGCAGGTTTCAGAAAACTCAACATTTACAAAGAATTGTGCAACAACAGTCAAGTACAACCACACGCAAATAAAAAATGTGAGCCTTGATGTTCGAACACCGCGCACACTAAAACCACAACCGTTTCACGGAGTCATTTCACTGATTNATGTTTCCGATAAGCGATCAGGTCGTTGAGACTTTGAAAACGCTCATCGAGTAACTTTGACCGCAACCCGTACCTCGACCGTCATCGCTCTGAGAAGCGATCCGACAACCCCGCTGCTGTAAACGTCGAAGGGGGACAAAGAAGCATCGTCGTTCAGCAGTTGTTTGAGTGCGATCAGTGCAGACCGGTACATGTCTTCCAGTGTTTCGCTGCCAGTTCCTAGACAAGATGCGAAAGCCATCACGTGATTTTAATCAACAGCAGCGTTTTGAAGCCAAACAAACGGTTTCTCTGAACAATAAGCAAAATACGAAAGCGTGACGCCAGTAACTTCGGAGACCCGAGCGCACTGCTCTAAGACGGCTAATTTAAGTCTATCGATAGTTAGCGACGGGAACATAAGATCTGCGTGAGAAAACAAGCTCGTGCCGAACTGCAGCGGTCCGAACGGATAAATGCCTTCACAGTACGGAAGGCAATGCACGCGTGGGACTTGCAAAGCACGAATGCCGATCACTCATGGGACTTGACGAGCAAAGCCGGAGCAAGTGGCGCAACGCAGCACCTGCCACCTCGCCGCCCGTCGCTGCAGCGAAACGATGATCGAACTGCATCGAGCGTCTCCACCTCGATGATGTTGCAACCTCTCTTGCGCTGAATGCGCGGTTCACCACGAACGGAATGTGCGCGAAGAACAACACCGATATATACGTGGCTCAAACAAGCAATAATAGAGTGATATCCGTGAAAGATATCGCGAAGAGCAAAAAGAACGCACCATCGTCATCCTTTCCTGTCCCCCTAGCACGATCCAAATCGGCGGCGATCTCTTTCATCTTTGTGACTACACCTCTCGGTTCGGCGACGACTGACTTGAAATGGTCATTGTAGAGGCTGCGGGCCAGCGCGCGGACCTTCTCCTTTGTCTCGTCCTGCCAAGCGAGAACATAAGGGTCGAGACTTCTTTTTGTAGTTATACGCAGACGAGCTTAGTGGACGATGTTGCAAAAAAACAGGCTTGTTCTTGCACCAGCAGTTTGATAAAGTTCTTTTCTAAATCGCAGCCTGCACGAACAGCAAGTTAAACGCAAAACTACGAACTCGATTTCGCCGCCACTCACCTCCACGCTCTTTTGGGAGGAGGCAGAACGCTTGAGAACCACGCCGCCGATGAAGTCCACGCTGGTGACTGACTCGGGAGCGAAGATGTGACGAGTACCTCTGTTCGACTCAAACACGAACCCAGCCATGCCCTTCTTCAAGGTGGTCGACTGTTGCGCAGAAACAAATCACCACGTAAAGNTAACGACGTCGGCAAGCGGCTGTTTTTCAGCCGGGCAAGTGCGAATCGACATCACCAAACTGACTGAAAAAAACTTTCGGTGTTTCCGGGTTGTTCGAATTAGCAAAACAGGGTCACACGGGGCGCTTGCCTATCAGGTTAAACTGGACTGTCACATCCAAAGATAATTTCGGGCAGTCAGTGGTTTTGCTCATCAGGACACTTCGCTTAAATTGGGTTTGGGCGAGCTGAGGTTTTGAGACGAGCTGTAATAATTTACCACTGTTTTTTTTCCGGTCATTTTGCGGTCATAGACAGAAATATTTTTTAAATCATCGAAAAAAATTGAGTCATTTCAGTCAGAATGCCTGAAAATATAGGCTAATGAAGACCGCTATGGCGAGTTTTAATACAACTGTGAGACAATAGACCGAAAATGTCTCAGCGAATACGAAAAATAGATTTGCCATCGCTTAAAATCCAACAAAACAAGTCGTGACCTCAGTGATGAGGTGACGGATAATGGCAACATAATACAAAGCAGCAATGTTGAACCCCAAGCAAGGTTTCATGTTGAAAAATCAAAATGCTTTTTCAATCACGTCAGGCTTACTTGCTGGCCGTCGCTGTTGCTGAGCGTGAGCTCATCCTGTTTCTTGCACGACATCTTCCAATTTCCGACTGGGATAGTGTTTGATCCGGGTTGGCTGAGAATGGGGAGAGCGACGCCCCCCTGCATCGCATCAGAATAGGAGCGCTGAAGCTTGTCCAGGAACTCGCAACGGCTTTCTGCGGTAAATTTGTTCGCATTGAGCGCGGCGCTCGGGCAAGAGCTCGGCTGAGGAAAGATCGCACGAAACGCGCGCACCTGTTTGTGAAATCTCGCTCCGGCTCCCGACACACAAAAATACGCGTGAGTCTGACAAATTTTCATTCACCTGTTGTTTCAGCAA
>JGI24021J15306_10005841_pt1 | contig 14681 bp, 10 predicted proteins | sample Ectturendosymbi1_FD_15306 | JGI IMG/M metagenome (IMG submission 15306)
GCCTGTAATGTTCTTTAATCTAATAAACGCAATTTCTTTTTTGCAATTTGTTATCAATTCGCATTTCGTTGTTTTGAAATCACGTTCACGAAATTGCGCAGATCACAAATTCAAATGCAAAAGAGAAAAAACACCAAGGGTGAGGGTAAAAGATAGTTTATTTCAAAGCACAGGCTACGGCTTTGTAGTTCACAACACAAGCGAGAAAAACCGTGAATCCAGTCGAAATGCTTAAAGTACCGACAAACCTTTGTAAGTAGTACAAAGCTTTTTGGTGCCTTTTCAGACAGCCTCATGTTTCATGAACGAAAAATATTGGGAAGTAGGCATAACATCACAAAACACGCTAAAAAGAAGGTGATGAAAACCAAATTATTTAAGTTCATGAATGGTTTGTAAGCAACACAAGGATGACTGCGAATAAACCATATTGGCGTGCATCTCCAACTACAAAAATCCGTTTTCTAAAGGACGTTGCTCATGTTGCAATACTGTAGTGAAAAAGAACTTTGAAAGGATTCGATTGACTATAGTGCAGGCCTATACATCATAAAACACGCTAAAGAGAAAGTTATTTGAAAGCAAAATTTGAATAAGAGCTGATGATACCTGCTTCGTAAGCGAAATTTATACTCTGCAAGATCTGAGTGACTGATTCTTTGCTAAGAAAGGATTTCTTTCCATAGACAGCCTTAAAACTTAATTAGAATAATTTAAAAATATAGTCAAGGCAAAACTTAAACTTCTAATTACAGTCTTTGCTAGTTGCGAATCTGGTTTTAGTGGTGGATCCCAGTTGAGATCTTCACCATAGATCAATCAATGGTGTAAATACCCCCACAAAATTGAATAACGCTCAGTCAAAACGAAGACATGATTTGCACAAGTCAACAAAAGTGGGATTTCCATACTGCAATATTCACAAAAATTGCAATAAATTCGCTGATCTTTTGCATATGGAGGAGGGACCGCGGCTCTTCGTTGAAAATGAATGGGGCAGAAGGCTCTTCTCGTGGTCTCCAACAATACCACTACGTGTTGTTACTTTCAGAAAATATAAAAACTCGTTTGCATTGTATACTGACTCGAGCGGGCCGAAGTGACAGTCCACTTACATTTACTTTTTTACTGTTGATCTCCACTTTCGCTCAACAACCGAAAATGACGTTCCCATTGAACAAATTCAAAACTGCTTGTGACGACAGGTCTGCGTTGCCGTGATAGCATCTAACCGCGCTTTTACTAAGACGTAAATGCATACCACCGAACAGCAGCGTTTTGCGAATTGAACGGATTACTCACAACTGGCCTTTCCGTTTATGTCGCCGCCATTTCGCTTCAAATTGATAAATAACCATTGTAAACTTTTGTGTTTGTCTTTAAATTTTGTGAAAGAAAATATGCCGTGGTAGCGCTAGCTGTGTTTACGCTCCAAATTCGAAAAAGGTCGAATGAAGACCAACAAAACTTCTGCAGGGCGTAGGTCTTCTCAGAAACGCCATTAAAAAATCGAGTTCTTGCAATTTGGTCCACGGTTAGTTCTGGGTAGTGGCGAAGCGGATTCAAGTGCAACGGTCATCGCCGAGCAATGCCCGTTCCATGGTAGCCGTGGCGCAAGCAAGGAAACGACAGTGTCAAAGCATAATATCTCCAGTGACGCAGAAGCCACCGGAGCGTTCCTTGGGACGGGTTGGAGGGCGCCTTGCACTCAATCCTTTCTTCACAACCTTTCCGAGTACGAGACCCGAGTTCAAAACAAGTTGCGCTCTTGTTTATAATTGGCCTTGGCGCGAAGCAGCATCCAAACCAATCGGAGCAATTTCACCGACCTTGGACGCGCTCTTTCCCAATGCGTTTTTCACATATCATTTCAGGTCGAGCGTTGATGAACCAAGGTACTTGTGAAGTGACTGAACGGACGACCGCACCAGTTTGACGTTGATCATCTCACGCTTCAGTATCTTGTGCGCTTCATATCTGTACGAAAGAAACAAGTACTGTTTCGTTTAAGTTGTTATCGGTTGCAAGGTTATTTTTCTTGTAAGGTCTGCCTAGCCAAATAATTTTAGAATACTGTTTTTTTCTGACGTCTTTCCACAGCGTGAACAATTCGACGTTATATTAGCAGAAACATTGAAGGTTTAAACTTTCTTAGTTATGTTTCACAACAACGCAGCTCCACGAAGTTTTATAATTTCGTGGTTTACAGTTTATTCTACGAGCTCTGGTGGCTCCACACTGAAGTTCGACCAAGGTCAATGACGTAATCATACCAAGTCGTTCTCCGTCAAGGGTTGATAGGTTTTTTGAATGAAAACACGATCATACTTCATCTCAAATACAGCTGTCATATCTAACTATAGTTTTCTTTTGAGTTTTGGCAAAACTGTTGGATGCGGAATGATTTTGTTTTAATCAACAATAGCCTTTGAAACACAGAAGCTTTACCTGTGACATCCCCCAATGGAATAATAGTAATCTCCTCCCTCTCGACCTTTTATCCAGAGTACGTCAATGGGTGGAACGTTTTTAGCGGTATTGCTGTCCTTTGAGGACAAAAAACAAGTTTTTCAGAACACAGTAGACAATTGGTATGCAAGCTAAAATACCGCATTCGTTAATGGTGGTTACGCTGGTCTAATTTTTAAAAGAGTTTGGATAAAAAAAAGCTTAAAATAGCTACAACAAAGTGTTACGTAGCCAGGTGTCACATGAAGCAAAACCGTATCAAACCTAGTAGCTGTAATACTGTACCTGCAAAGTTTCTATCAAGGACTTTACTTTTTCTTCATCCAACTCTGATGGTATAGGTCTAATGATATGCTTTATGGGCATTTCACGGACTTCCGCAATGTGGTCACTGAGAACGTTGGTGGTGTTCCCACGAGTCTGAAAAACTTAATAATGTAACTTACACATCAGGAAGCAGCCAAAAATTTGAAGCACAAGTTCTTAAATACCTGATTGCAAAACAGGTGCACATCTAAAAATTATTACCTTATAGAGTTTGAGTCTTTGAATGCAAACGTTAAAGAAGCTGCATGTCAACTAAAGCATTAAATATAAATAATCAAAACAAATCCAAAATTTCTTTGAACTACATTTTGTATATTGATGGTAATTTATTCCTAACCTTGGGATTGCCTGATTTAAATACCCAAAATTTATAGATTTTTGCTTACTAACATAATCCTTAATTGACATTTTTTGAATCAACCCAGTAATGCATCTGCATTTTTCTCAATTGCCATCAACCATACTTAACAAAAATCAAAACCTGTAGACGGAAATGCACTGACATGCACATACATTCACTCAAACAGAGTGTGTCATATTGTAAGCAAGGGTACACCAGCGTTTTAAGCATTCTTAGATGTGCCTAAAGCATTTGACAGAACTAACCATAATCTGCTGTTCGCTAAGATAATTAAGTGCAATGTACTGATGTGCACAGTAAGACTGCTGATGAGTTGGTACAGGCAACAGACCATGCAAGTGAAATGGAGTACCAATTCATCCACCTTTACTGTAACCAGTGGTGTACGGCAAGGGGGAGTAATGAGCCCATATTTATTTGCTGTTTACCTTGGTGAATTCTTGAACCAGCTGGGCTCAGAGTGGGGCGCACTGTGGGAAATATGGCTGTGAATCACCTAATGTTTGCTGATGAGATATGTGTGTTTGGACCTAGCTAGCATTGCTGGACTTCAATGTCTTCTGAATATCTGTGGTGATTATACTGCTGAACATGAAATTAACTTTTAATTGCAACAAAATAATTTGGTGTATTTTTTGTCCTCAAAAGTATAAAAACCTGCTCTATCAAATGTTTTCCTGAATGGCAAAACATATTTCTGACCAAACCAGTTATCTTGGTGTATCACTAAATACCTTGCTAAAGAATGATGATGATATACAGAGACAAGTGAAATCACTGTATTGTGTAGCAAACAAGCTTGAAGGTACTTCCGCTCAGTTCTCATCTGCAGCAAAAAACTCTCAATATTCCATGTCTACCGCATGTCAATGTATGCTTGCTAATTGTGGAGCAAATTCGCATAAACTGGTATGAAATGCTTACATGTTGCCTATGACAATTCCTACTGAATTATGCTTTACATACCCAGAAATGTAAGTGTTCGCCAACACCAGGTTAACCACGATAAAACAATCTGTATCATTTTTTTGAATTATGTGCATCTTCATCAAAATTTTTTATCTGATAACTTTAAAGGTCTTATGCTCTTTCAAAAATCTTCATTTTCCTCCACTGTTTAACACTCCTGTATTATGATGACCAATTGCAGTAGTTGCTGGTGCATTGTTTCAGTGTTTGTTCTCCAGTAAGGCATGAGTGTAGCAGCCAAAACTTCAGTGTGCTTCATGGCATCTCACGATTTCTGTATTTCATTGTGATTCCTGTATCAACCCCAGCATGTCAATGAAAGATAGATAATAAAAGCACCACAGCATTTGATTCTATCAGCAAGAAGCTGCTTGTAGAAGATGGTCAGTCTTGTAGCAACATTGCCACACATTCGTGGTAGACCAAGCGCTGTTGAAATCACAACCTTTTAGTCATTCACGGCTTTGGATTCTATGAAGAAGCTTCACAAGACTGAGCTGAAAAACAGTTCCTCATTGCAATTGTGTGCACTTAACTCTGTTGCAATATGTAAATATGCTTGTAGCACAACAGGCCAATACAAAAACTTCGTAAATAACACATTGAAACAAGGTTGACTTTACCAATAAACATATACTTACCTGTGCAGACAAAGCATGATCTGAACTGGCATTTACTGCAACACAAACTGAAGCTCTGCTGCAACCTGCCATTGGTGCTGTAGACAAGGCCCCTTCATGGAGCTTGGTGTTCTGAAAATAAACAACCGTTTTGAAAATAAACTGGAACAAGGCTACAGTGATTAAGTCTGAAAGTTTATCTTGTTGAAAACAAACTCTACCTTGTCTAAAAGATCCAAACAAACTTCTTTGTTCAGCTCCCAAAAGGATACCAATTTATTTAGAACCTTCATTCTCTCTCTGTACCGTTCCATTGATACCTCACTAACAAGCACAGACACCTTACTCCACAATGCATGTGCAGTCTTGTACTTTTCAGTCTGTGTCTTTTCAGGACATTTGGAATTTTTCAATGTGGATATTGAATGGGAAGAGTCTTTCTGCACGTCAGCTGAAATGCAGGCATGCAATAAGCATTCAGCGTGTATGTTGAATCAACCAAGATTATTTCAGGAAACTTATCAAATTTTGTTTCATTATGAGATCTTGCTAATAAATACCTTGCGGTTCATTATTATCATCAATGGCAACTTCAACAGGTGTACCTATAAAAATCAAGATACGTGCATTTATGCAAAAGCATGGAATATGTGCTACTGTTTTTGATCATGCACAAAGCTTTCATTTATATGGAAAAAGGGCATTAGCTACATATTACTGTTGAACATAAGAAACATAACTTGTCAGAATTCAGTAAATTTTGCTCACAGAGTATGTGGTACATTTTAATTGAGACCTTTATTATTTCATTTCACACATTGAAAATTATCTATACTTTTTTCAGAAACCGCACAACAATACCAAAAATGTGGTGTTTCCTAAAGTGAACCTCTTGACATGCTATCATTGTAATGTTAAGTTAACTACTTCCTGAGAAAAATATAAAAAGATATAGCCAGACTGCTGTGAAGTTGCTTGAAGCTCAATGACCGAACCTGCATTTGGGGAAAGAATGGAAAGTGCTGTCTCTACGTCATTTGCATTTGAAGATGTCTTCCACTTGACTGATATGTTTCTTACATCCTTCAAGGTTATTTTTTTACCATACACTTTATTGATATGCCGCTGAAGAATTCTTATATTTGGCTTTGTCTCCAGCACCTTGCTTACATCTGCAAATTCAGCACTGTCCAGCCGTCGACATTTCGGCAGGAGAGGATATTTGTCCTGAAAATGATGTATATGCATTATGCTTGCAACATAGATGAAAGAAACTAAAACCTTTATTTGCAAACACATACCTTGTCTATGTTATGATTATGATCAGGAACAATTTGTTGCACAACCAGTTTCTGTGCATCTTTTGTGGCCCTAACCTTAATGCAAGCCCCACATCCTCCTTTGTATGTTCTGGAAACAAAATTTGGAAAGAACAATGTATACTGTGTGCAATCATAATGATTTTACCTCAGAAACTCAATAGGGGCAAAATGCTTGAGAGTGCATGGAAGAACCATCATTGCTGACAAAAAACACTTCAATTCAAGCAAACTATTGGCTGTTTATGATGAAAGAGTTTTGTTACACATTGCTGTATTCCAACTTGGTCACTTTGGTGAAATGCACAAAGCTACTGAAAGTGGTAAAAGATAGTACATTAAACAATGTAGTACATTAGTATCACCATACAATATTTATTGTGTAATAAATAAGTGAGAAGTTTAAATAATGCATTTGATGTGCTGGGTGCTTAAATCTGAGAATATTATTCAACAATTACACAACTTTTTCAGTTAAAAACAATGTAAACAATATTATCTTACCTTTGATTTGGCCGCTTTCCAGTACTTTGGCTGATATACGAACGGCCACCAAAATTGCAACAATATACTAATTTATAAAAAGCAATTTCGGGGTTGTCTGGTAAAGAAATTACATACTTGCGAGCAGTTTTAATTGTTTGTGAGTCTCGCCGCCAGTATGTAACAGCAGAAAGATGTTCATGGACTCTCAGTGCTGCAAGAAATGCTTCAAGAGATGTGAATTCATCACCTTCTTTTAACAATCTGGACATTTTCTAATGCAACTTTAAAGATCTGGCAACTTAACTATATTCCTGCATAAAATTCACATCAATTAACCAAGGAGAAACAAGCAATACACATTTTCTTTATTCACACTATCTTCCGCCAGAAAAATCTAATATTTGAAGTGTTTAGGCTAATTATAAGCTTGTCTCTATTGACCTACATAGGTGATAAAATCATGACTGGATAATAATAGCTCTGGCCATGCTCAAACACTGATGCAGTGCTTGGGAATTTCACCTAGTGAACACAATATAAACACCTTTCTTTATACTAGGTTCATACAACTGCTGTTGAACACACACTTACAGGTGGCAAAACCAGGGTTACCAGCCAAGTTCAGATGGATAAAAATGCCCAATTGCACATCAAAATATATCAAATACCTTCAAAAAAATGCTATCAAAACAGGCTGATGGCTGTCAATTTTGACTTGCATGGATGAGTAATGGCCAAAATACAATGTTGCCGTGGGGTCTTCCTATGAAACCAAGCCTAGAGTTATTGCCAATACACAAAAAATTATTAATCTCCAAAACTATTATCTTTTCTTATACTTATAGGAAATGCTTAAAACACACATTATCAGTGCTGGAACCAATAAAATACAAGTTTTATGAAATCGCAAATATGCACCATGCCGTATTTTTTAATACTTTGTACAGCAGTGGTTCCCCAACTTTTTCTCATCACGTACCATGTGTGGAAGCCATATTGTCACCACATACCACCTTTCTCCAGGAAAAATCAATCTACCGAACATCATGCAATCAAAAGTTTGGAAAACCATTTCAAAAACCAAAAAGGGAAGTACACAAAAATTCATGAATTAATTATCAAGAACCCGATAAGTAAAAAGCATAGCTCTAAATATATTTTTGTCAAGACAAACAGAAAGTAGCAGGCCTATTAGCATACCACGAGTCGAGTGGTATGGTATGCATACCACAGTTTGGGGGTTCCCTGTAAAAGGCGGAGCTCCATAAATAATGGAGCTTGGTTGCAGAGGTTTGATGACGTAACCAGAGTGGAAAAAAGTTGNGTTGCAAAAGGAATAAACAAAAAAAAAGTAAAGGAAAAATATGTTATTATTGCAAATAAATATGTGCTTCCCCCAAATATTTAATGCATGGATGTTTGCAATGTTAAAAAATTGTATACATTCACAACTGTTGAAACCTTCCTCTTATGTTCTTCAGACAACTGCTAACCTTGAACTATGTGAAGTTGACCACTGGCTGAGAGCCAACAATCTTTCTCTTAACTACAATAAGACTAATTTTATGCTATTACCTTCTCGAAAACACAAGCCTGCCTCATTTAAAGTTATCATAAATAACCACAACATTTCCCCTGAAGATAACCTAAAATACCTAGGTGTCCTTCTTGACAATAAGTCTTGACAATATCTGCTTTAGTTACTTCGCAATTACATTTTGAAATGTGTGCAGGACTTTATGGACACCCTGTACAATTATAAGTATGTAGTTTTTTACAATTATAAGTATGTAGGGCGCAGTATTAGACCAGCCGTTTTTGAAAACCTGGGGATCCACTTCGCGTAATATAGAAACATGCCGGAAACGCGTTTAAGTTCTTTAGGAGTATGCAGCGGAGGTAAGTCTAACAAGGGCTGCAGCCTTTGCGGGCTGGGTTTCACTTTCTGGAATGAAACGCTGTAGCCAAGCATGTCAAGAGTTCTTACACGAAGTTGGGATTTGGATTCATTCAACGTCATATTGCAACTGCAGGCGGCATCAAGTAAAAGCTTCAGATTGCTGTCATGTTCTTCGAGAGTAGCCCCAGTGACGGTCAGGTCATCTAAGTATGCGTACACATTTCGCAAGCGGTGGGTTTTTATGAATGCGTCTATCGTCCTTGGGAACGCAGAAACCTCATTGGTGACCCCGAAAGGAAGCCTTTTATACTGGTAGAAACGACCAGCAGGTTCAAAAGCGGTGAAATGTCTCTCTTAAGGAAAGGGACTACTTGATAATAGGCTTGTCGCAAATCGATTGAGCTATAGTATGTGTCTTGAGCGACCTTGTTTATTAAATCTTCGATATTAGGCAGCGGATAAGCGTCCAACAGGGCGAAACGGTTAACGGTAGAAGAATAATCCATGACCAACCTCTTTTTTTCTTTTTTCTTGACAACAAGGACCTGAGCCCTCCACAGCGACCTTGAGGGTTCAATGACATCGGCGGCAAGCAAACGGCCGATTTCAGCTTCGATGAACGCTTGGTCTTCTTGATTATAACGTTGAGACTTGGAAGCCAAGGGCTTGGCGTCGGGCGATAGGAATTCGAAAAGCCGACGTGCTTCCAGCTTCGCAGCAGCGACAGACAGTCGTTTAGGTTCCGCAATCGTTGGCGTATTTATAGTTAGAGATTCTTCTGGTCCATTCATAACGAAAGTGATGGAGGCATGCTTCTTCAAAAATTCTCGACCAACAATCACGTCAGCACATAGCTTAGGCATCACATGGAATGAGGCATTAGGATATTGGCGGTCCATCAGGCTCAAGACACTAGAGACTCTCCCAAGTGTCTGCATTGAAAACTCAGAGGAGGCCATCCCGATCGAAGTAGCTCTTCCTGCAATAGGTAATCCCGATTTCCGAACAATGTCAGTGTCTACAAAATTCTTTGAGGCACCCGAGTCGATAAGTACATGAACAGGGTTGTGTTGCAGTTGACTGCATCGCCCTGAACTACTGAGGCAAGCACAAGCGAAAGATGGCAATTTGGGGCATTAACTAATAGGAAAGCAAACAGCAGCAATAGAGCTCCCTCACTGAGTTCACTCTACTGCTACTAGGTTGCACTATCATTGTATAGGGATAAGAGAATTACAATAATTCGCTTGTGGTGACTATCACAGTGACTTGTTACTCATGGGCACCATCTGGCGGTGACCATTTATTTACATGTGGCACCAACTTCTGGCCGCCACAGTTGCCTTCTAGCGATCCTTTAACTACGGCCGATTCCAGACGTGACGGAGCACTAGCCAGCAGGGATCGACACCCGGTAGCTGCAGTCATTTTGGACCGGTTGGGGCCATCTGTTGATTCGCGTGGAGTAACTGACCTGCAAACGCGTGAATAATGGTCACGTTTGCCACAGGTATAACAGTTCGAATTATAGGCAGGGCACAGAGAACGACGGCTATGAGGTTTTCTGACGCAATAAAGACACGAAGAGTGATTTTTTATAGTGGCTGCCGAAGTAAAGTTACTTGACAAGGCTTCTTCCTCGGCTGATTCGAGAGCAACATCTGCCGTGGTCGCGGACCGGGCAGCCATTCGGCTGATCGAGATAGCTTGACATTGGGCATGATCCAAACTGCCAGCGATTTCATACGCTTGAACAACGGTAAGATCGTCTTTTTCTAATAAGCGTTGTCGTATAGACGAAGATGCCAGTCCTTTAATTAAGGAATCGCGAGTAAATTCTTCTCTGTAAGCGTTTGCGGACACTTCAGTGATCGAACATTCTTTCACGAGGATTTTTAACGCCTGTAGATATTCAGAGATAACGCGCCCGGTGTTTGCTTTCTACGGACAAGCAAATGTCTGGTATACACGTTCTTCTTTTTCTTAAGATAGAGTCTTTTGAGGATATCAACTATCTCGTCATAACTAGCCGCATCTTCCACATAGGGGAAAATAGCAGGGGAAAGACAACCCACGATGATTCTTTGAGCGTTCACCTGAGGATCGTCCTCAGCGCGAAATTCACGGAGACTAGACAGGAAGTCTTCGACAGTGCGGAGCCAGAACGCAAAAACCCGAGCAGCATCTGGAGCTTCAGGCTCAACTGACAATTCCTTTGGTCGCAAAACCGGCCTCTCCATTCCGCTCATTCAGAAATCAGTTCTTTAAAATGTGCTATCGATGCAAATATCCAGTTAGTATATTTACTAGGCTTTAAAGAACTGAGTTTCAACATACTAGAAACAAGAAAATAGTCATGACGATAGTCGTACGGCAGAAGCAGCCAGTTTAAACGACCCAAGGAACATAACTGAATATGAGGCAGCAAGAGCACTTCGGTCAGAGCGCAGTAATTACTCACGCCTCAATAAACGAAGACGCTCTACCGATAAGCAAGACGGCTCCGGGCAATTGCAACAATCAATCGAACTACAAGCAACGACCATGCACGTACGAACAGCAACCATCGCACCTTTGTCTTGAGAAAAAGTTCTATAATTCCAAGCCGACAGCAGCAACTGATGACGGCGTAAAACCACTGCTCAGAGGGTCCCCGCGCTTAGGTCTTGCGTTAGGGTTGCCAGATAGCCGGTATTTCTCCGGCCTGGCCGGTATTTTACTGCTAATACAGCAGAGGCCGGTATATTAAAAATCAGTGCCTGAAGTAGGTATATTGAAAATAAATAGTTTGCAGTAACTGCAAAAAGAACTATACATATAACGCAGAACTCGAAATATAACGACTCTAGTAGTGAATGTTGTCATGACAGTTCCTTCTGCGCAAGGGCGTACGCAAGGAGGGGGTTTTGGGGTTAAAATCCCTCCTTTTTAAGCTTGATATTTTACAAAAACGTTGCTACCTGCGCAAAGAAGTTTAATTGTTTTCGCGTACTTGTTCCTTGTTAATTTGTCAACTTAATGCAAATAACACGGAACGAATTTTCATGCAAATTTCAGAGAAAATTGTCAATGAGCCCAAAACTAATAATTAGGTTTTGGTGGGGACCTGGGTTATCGTTTGCATCCAGATAGAATCTCACAACATTTTGTAGACCTTTCGTCCACTACGCATGTTTATGATTGTGTTCCGCGATTGTTCACTTTATCCAAATCAATCGTCTTTATTTTGTGTGCAATGGCTGATCAGCGCATGCGCTGACCGCCAAGGGAGTATGGAAGGGGGTTGTGTTTAAAACACCGCCCTTGAGCTTGATATTTTACAAAAACTTTATTGCCTGCACACAGGAGATTAATTGTTTTCGCGTACCTTTTACTTGTTAATTTGTCGATTTATTGCAAATACACCAGAATGAATTTGCATCCAAATTTCACGGAATATTGCAAATGGTCTAAAAAGTAATAATTAGGTTTTGGTGGGAATCTGGGTTATCGTCTTCATCCAGAAACTATCTCACCACTCTTTGCAGATCTTTCATTCATTACACATGTTTAAGATTGTGTTCCACGATAGTTCACTTTATCCGAAACAATTGTCTTTATTTTGTCTTTTAAGGCTGGTCGGCGCAAGCGCTGACCGCATTGGCTACATTACCAATTTCTGTATCATGAAAGAACTGTTGCACGAGCTCAGAAACAGCGGTTGTTAACATAGAAGCACTCAGGCATTTGATAATGCCTCAGCAGGGAAAAAGGAAAACTAGTTTGCTGGACTTAGTTTGCTGACTTAGTTTGACTTATAACTTAGTTTGACTTATAAGTTTGCTGGATTTCTATAAATAACTAAAAATCGAAAGTTTTCTTGCGTAATTTATGTGCATTCTCAATTCTTGTGTAGTTTAGCAAGATTCGATCTTTCAAATCGGGTTGTGCGTCATCCAGACCAGACGCACTTTTTTCCTATGCTCGACTGCTCGTATTCGACAAGACATTAGCGCAGTCTCATTTTGCAGTTGTAAATTGCTCTGACGCATTGATGAGTGTGTTTTACTCACCCTTTTTAACACGCAGCCTGATATTTTTGCAGCAATGAACAGGTGTGTTTTAGTGTTGAGTGTATTTTTTTCCGATATCCTAACCTGGAGCGCTAATAGTTTAGATTCAGTGCAATTACACATAAAATAAGGGGAGTGAATGTAGAAAAATGTGCATATTGAGTCAACAAACTTCGGCTAAACGTTGGTTTGGAAACAGAAATATGATGTCAAAATGTGACGTCACAAACAGCGCACACCAAATACAAATGACGACCACATGCCACTGAATGAAAACCCCCATGAAAATTTTCTGCGTACGCCGCAGCTTCAGCGAAGTTCACGTAAGCCAGAATAAGGGGAAATTATTACTTGTGGTTCAACGTTAACAATATTCATTGCCTCTGCGTTTTCTATGTTTCTTTGTTTAGTCATGCTAATGAGTGCAATTTTGTTGTAAACTGTGAGGGGGACAGCTTGGTGTGAAACCAATATATCACGATACCTAAAGAGTAAAATATGTGGGACATGGCATATTATATCCCCACTGTCTGAAAAAGTGGGGTGTTCGCGTGCCCCGTCTCCTCCACCTATTTGCGCCCATCAGGGCCTCCAAGAGAAATCTTTTTAGGCGGAACAAAACCCATTTGGGGCCCCTGAGACTTGCAAAATTAGTTTGAAATAAATAGAAATGTATACCAAATTTCTGAAGTGCTCGTTTTTTGATCATATGAAACACTATGTTAAAACATAGCTAACCGGAATTAAAGTAATGTGACAATATTGCCATTTTTAAACATGGTTCTAATTGTTCATAGTGAAATCTTATCAGGGAAGAAATCAGAACAAAATGCCGCAGTTTAAAAATGAATGGAGTGGATCGAGGTTGAATTAAACGCTGATAGTGAAATTAGACTACGACATCACTGAGTAGCTGTATCCTTGGAATGAGCTTAACAAGAATTAAGGCACAGAACGAAATATTTTGTCAACCGACTATTGCTTCTGTTTTTGACCGCGAGCCACACGCCGGCGACCACTGCTTTAAACTGTAAGTGGTTAGTTTCTCCTGTATGGTTTCCAAATCTTCAGATTTCTGGGTATGTCCGCTAATCCTAAACTCACATTCGATCAGAGCCTGTATCTGCTTGCAGCGCAAATTTAACAATCAGTAAAAATGCACAGCACACCTTCATGGTGCATTATAAACACTTGCGTCCTGCACTGCAGTTACTTGTTAATTTTAAACTTTTTAGTTATCTTACACACAGTGATGTGTCCAAGTCATTTTTGTCGAGTCAGAGTCACAACCACTTCGAGTCAGAGTCATCTAAATTTTTTTCGAGTCAGTGTCATAACTTGGCCGAGTCAGTCAGGAGAACTGTCGAGTCACTTCGAGTCATTGGTTTGCAAGCTCGAGTCAATGCTGAGTCACACGAAATTTCACGTTTTTTCTACGACATTTTTTGCTATGAAATGGCACCCAACATGCAATCAAACGGCGTCCGACAAGTTTGAAAATGGTGCCCAACATGCTATGAAATGGAGCCCGATAAGTTAGAAAATGGTAACCAATGTTGTTACAACAAGTTTGCTTGCAGATTATTTATATCTAAGTTCTCTCAGTTTGCATTTTACTTGTCTCTTTCACACTCCGTCATTTCAAAGAGTCTAGCCCAACGTGCAAGTGTTGCAGCCTCTCAGTTAGCATTGTGTTGAATGTGCGATTCACCACGAACGGGATGTGCGTGATGAACAACACTGCGTGGCGCGAACAGGCAGAAATAAAATTAGCACGACGTGGGATCTTTATTGTTGCTTGGTGCCAGTGTGAAGGTGTGCGCACTTGCTGCTCGGCCTTTCCAATCACAACAAAGTGGTGCTTTGACCAGCATGTGAAGTTGGTGCCAGGTGCAACCTTCACAAAACGATCGTGCAATATGTGCGGTTTGTTGAAAAAACGAGGGATGTTGTTGCAACCTCTCGGTTGGCGTTGCATTGAAAGTTTAGTTTAGTTTATTGATTTCAGCCGCAAGGCCCACAAGACATGGCGAGCTCACTCATAAAACAAAGTATGACACTTGCGTAACTTCAACACACTTGAGGCAATTATACACGCCCCAACACACACGAGACAAGGCCATCGGCGACGTGGATAGAAACAGGCATTTCAACAATCTAGAGTCGTACTTATTCATA
>JGI24021J15306_10005842_pt1 | contig 14680 bp, 13 predicted proteins | sample Ectturendosymbi1_FD_15306 | JGI IMG/M metagenome (IMG submission 15306)
CCACATTTAAGGTGATGAGAAATGTAACTTTTTAAGTGAACTTGCAACATATTATGCAGAAGCAATGAGTACTCTCAGTGTCAGAATTCCAACAAAACTACTTATGTATTTTCATTATGAAAATATTTGAATCATCTACGATGTGAAACCATGTTGAAACAACATCTGATCATTAACGCTTCCAATACTGGGCGGCCCCAGTGGCAATATACATGGTTACTGGGTTGTTTTGGTGGGAAATTCAAAACCCAGAAGGTGGATACTGCTAGGCGTTTTCCATATGTAGGCCAGTGTTCCCTCCAAGAGTTTTGTAAGTTGGCTGGTGTCCAAAAAGTGCTGTCAAGATCAAAAGAAACTTGGTAGATTTTCCTAAAATGCATCATTTTCAACGAAAATACTTTTCATCAACGATTGTTGGTGAATGACTAAAAATATGTAAAATGGTCCTCACTTTTTCCAGCACGTACACACACAAGATTTTCTGATAAACGAACAATGAGTCATCAAAGAGGCAATAAATGAAATTAGCTACATGCAAGCTTCCTAGCCAAATGTGAACCGTTTCTGTCAGGGGTTGCCCTGTGTACGGTCCTGAATGACTGTTCTTGTCTTTCTGCATTGCTTACTGTCGCACTAAACCAGTGGTTTTCAACCTTTTTTGTACCGTGACCATTACAGCAACCCATTTTAGACCAATAACCCCCACCTAGAACACAAAGCAAATGTAATAGAGCCGTGTACACAAAACATGTACTGATGACCGCTCCAAAAATATCATTTGACAGATTTCCGGAAAACAGCATAAAAACGATTTTCAAACAAAGGAATTTTACTTTGTCTCTTTTTCCCATATTGATTTCAGGCTAGCAGCTAAATCCTGCGTCCGAAATCTGAAAATGGTTTGTAGCATACTGTCTGAAGTATGACAGAGATAACAGTGTGTTGGTTAGCACTTAATCTGAAATAGCCTAAGCAACAAACATTTCTAGGCCACTAGCTATGCCACAAGAGTAAAAACAACTACTACGTAATTAACGGCTAATGTCCAGTGGCCTATACGTGTACTTAAAATATTTTTTTACATCTGTATGCAAAGTTGTAAAAAATTCCAAAAATTAATTGAAAGTGTTTGTCAGATTTAGACAGTGACCCAACCACCAACAAACCTTCGTTGCTTAATGTAAAAATCTTCAAGTGGCTTAGATTTTTAGTGCTCATGCAGGACACAGAATCCAAAAAGTTAGAAAAAAAGCTTCTTTTACAAATACAGGAAATACTTTTAATTCTAGGTTGTATCAAAATTGTTATAAGATTCTATGAAAACAACTAGCCTCTACGTACAATTTCTCTTGATAAATGTTGTGAAGTTCAACGTGTTTTTGAACACTGTGCAAACGCAATCCGCCATGTGCAGGAATTGTTTTGCTTTTGACCAAAACGCTACACTGCAATTCTGTCATGTCGTTGTTCCTGTATAATCTTAAGTAATGCAGTAGGTTGCACGTCACAATTTGCGGGTGCACTCGCAGTCTAAATGTGTTCAGATTCAAAGCGTTCTTATAAAATGTGAAAGTTAAGAACTTCACAATGTGCCTGAAGAATCCAGCAAAGATTTATGGACGTGTAAAATTATAAAACGTGGCCAAAGCATTCTTACAAAATGTTGGAGTCAAGAATGTTTGTTTGCGCGACAAATAAATCGTGAAAATGCACCCACAACTTTTTTTATCAATCTTGCAAGCGAAAGAGCTTGCAAAATGGGTCTGAACTTCACAGCAAACAGCTTCGTTTATGGACACATAAATCGTGAAAATTTGTGCAGAAATTTCTCTGTAAACCTTGAAGGCGGAGAACTTCCAAAATGCGTCTGAACTTCGCAGCAAACCGCTTCAATTTTGGACGCACAACTCGTGAAATTGCGCCTAGAACTTATTCTGTTAAACTTGCAGGCAGAGAACTTCCAAAACGCGTCTGATCTTCACGGCAAATACCTTCGTTTTTGGACGCAAAAATTGAGAAAATGCACCCAGAACTTTTTTTTAACATGCAAAGTGAAATCCTCCAAAATGCACCTGAATTCACGGCAAGCAACTTCGTTTTTTTACGCAAAAATCATGAAAATGCGCCCAAAACATTTTTGTGAACTATGGAGGCGGATAACTCAAAAATTGTATCTGAACTTCATGGCAAACAGCTTTGTTGTGAGATGCAAAAATCAGGAAAATGAGGCCAGAACTACTTTATAAACCTGCAAGCGGAGATTTCCCAAAATACGTGTGAACTTTCTATGTGGTGTGACCTGAAAACGGCTTCAATCGTGAAAATGTGTCCCGTACATCTTTGAAAAAATATTTAAATTGAGTTTTGTGAAATTTTCTCTAGTGAAGGAAATTGCGTCCAAAAATGCAAGTGCTGATTTTCAAAATTTTTGTCGACTGGCGTCCAGAAAAGGTGCCGAAAGTGTCGTTTTTTTCGGCTTAGAGGGAACACTGATGTAGGCTAAAGCAGTTGAGCATGGTAAACAATTTGTTGCCTTTACACTAATTAATTGCCAACATATTGAATCATTTACAAAAGAGTTTAGGCTACATACCATTGCAACAAACCTGGATCTACTGGCATCATTATTTTGGCAAAAGTTTCAACAAAAGCAGCTAACACTGGTATTGATTATTTAACATTCAAGAGCATGTCTTTCCACTTTCATCAATGTGTCTAATACAGTCTTTCAAAATACATTTGGCAGCATATCAAATCACTTCCATTACACAAAATCAGTCCTGGTCCCATGGACCTGGTCTCACTAAGGTGGACATTGGAGAACTCAAAAAAGCATACTTTCAAACAGCTTCTGAAGCTGGTACAGTTTGGAATCTCATCCATAGATCTACTGTATTGAGTTTTAAACTCAGTATAGGACTCAAATTTCAGACATTACAACCAGTGTTTCCAAACATGATTTTCGATAAAAACATTTGTTTATGCCAACCAAGAACCACTGCATAGAAATCTCACTATGTAGTTCTACGCATGGCAAGAACAAAAGTATGAACTATAATATCTACATAAAGTGAAACTTCATTAATTTTATCAGGGTCTGAAAATGTGGTTGCACACTCACACTGTGTGATGTAAACCTTGAAGTGTTTGAACGTTTTTTATTTTTTTGACATTTTTTACTTTCTGCACATGAAGGCTGTACGACAGCGGTGTCCAAACTATGGCTCGTGGGCCAAATCAAGCTCCAAAGCCATTTCTTTGATAATTGAACAATCGTATATTTATAAAAAATTTGTTGATCCGGTAGAATGTAACATGTCTCAAAACAATCACAAGATGTCCGGCCCTCGAACTGTTGTTCAATAGCTTATGTGGCCCCCTGACAAAAATGTTTGGAGACCCCCTGTTGTATGGCAAAGCTTATAGGTGTGTGAAACCAAAATTTTCTGTGCACATTCACATAAAATTTTGCACTCCTGAATTATATTAACATCTTTACAGTAATAATATTTTAGAGATTTGAAGGCGCAATTTAATTTTATCACTTAATTTATGACAACATTCAGGCATACAAGCAAAATGTTCCAGGTAGAGTTATTACATAAACTGTTGCAGTACACACACATTGATTGCAACCTTGCTTGAACTTGCTAACAAAGCATATGAATACAGTTATTCTATATTTTGCATAATTAAAACCATGCAAAAACATTTTACATCATATCGAACAATGAAAGACTGGAAAGAGACATGCAAAATTGATATTTCTTGCAAAAAGCACAAACATTTGAAATAACAAAAAATTAACGGTTGCTAACCATGTCAAGGGTCATGTCAACAACAGAATTGATGGTGGTAGCTATTTCTTCCATTTCATTGTATCTCATCTCCATAACATCGCTGCATGTCAAACCAAATAATGTCAGACCCATTTCACTGCAACACAAAAATGATTGAAATTGATAGCTTAAGTTGCAAAATATTTGTAATTATGCATTATCAATATGAATGCAGTGCACAAAATTTAGATAACCTTTTGAAATTAAAAAAAAATGTTGATTGTAGGCATTAACTTGCAGACTGATTATGCTAAACAGCCAATCAAGCTCTGAAACAAGGCAGATTGCCAATTAAAAACTTTTCACAGGTCCTGAGGATATCACCAGGACCATCACTTGAAGCCACATTGTCTTACAAACTCAAAAGTAACGAATTGCTTTTTTGATCAAAACGAGAAGACTTTCTGCAGCTTTCAAAAGTTTGATTAGCTCTGTTGTTCTATCAGTTGGAAAGTTAGGATTGAAGACATCTGAGCCAGTTAAGGAGCTTTTGCTGTTGTNAAAGGAATTTTAATTGATTGTAATTTATGATGATTTTGTCATATTTGAAAAGTTTGGTGCAACTGAAAACCCATGGTAAAATATAAGTTGATTTCAATGTCAATGAAACATTACTTTGAGAGAGTCAATTATGGATTTACAGCCTAGTCAGAGCAGCTCCAAAATTTTTCAATTTCTTTTTTGTAATTACAATTTCATATTGTCAGTGTAAATTTCACCTCATCTAGACCAATGGTTCTCAACCACTGTTTTGATAGCCGCATGCGGCTCTCAACCCTTATGCAGCCCTCAGCAGTTTTACAACAAAACCTCTACATTTTCTGCAATTTATTTGTGTTAAGATATGTTTAGTGCGACTCCCTAACATAGTTGCAATTCTGCATTTGGCCCCTTTCATCAAAAAGGTTGAGAACCACTTATAGACTCTTGAACATCATTGGTTCACAGCCACTAGTGTGATTAGCTGTAATCTTGTTACAATTTGCAAAACAATCACAAATACCTATATGCAAAACTACCATGGAAATAAGAGTAATTGAATGCTCAAAATAGGTAGTTTATTGTTCATAGCTGTTTTTTTTCAGTCATAGACCGAAATGATTTTGAAATGACAGAAAAAAATTAAGTCATTTTGGTCAGAATGTCTGAAAATACAGGCTACAAAACACTATTACGGCGAGTTTTAATACAACTGTGAGATGAATGACCGAAATGTTTCAGTTACCAAAATGTCTCAGCGAAAAAAAAAACAGTTTCAAAGAAACAAAAGCTTAAATACCAACTCAAACAAATTATGCAGATAAATTTGATCTTCTGGTGATTATTTAAGCATTTTACTTTATTGCAAATATGTATCCAGAATCTAAGTAGCAGCATGGAGTTTCACATGTGCAGCATTCGAGTCGCAGAAGTGAGTGGACCACACTACTTCTAGTCAGTGGGTTAAGTTGTTAGGTGCGGTGCAGCTTAACTTCCCTCTTCCGAAATGCCAATTGTTTTAACAGGTTTTTGTGAAAAAAAAACAAAAAAATTTTGGAACAAATTATGAAAATTCAATACAAGCAGGTAGTGAACACATGGACTGAACCAGACATCTCATTTTGAAGTACTTCTGGGGCATATCATGTTTCTACAGTAAACACAAGTAGAACTTTTCCTGAGGCCAAACTAAAGTTTCAAAAATCAACTGCCAAAATCTGGGATGGCACAATGTGCTTTCCACCATGTCAANAGGGAACAAGACAATCAACAACTTAAAAAAATATGGAAAAGTTGCTGATATTGATTGTCAAACTTTCCAGTGGTTACTGATGTNGGTGGTGACATTTAATGCACGNCCGGGGCACTAAATNCAGCCGGGGCCGGGGATTGAAATTGGCCCTGGCCGGGGCATTCACACATATTTATAGATTTAGTTATTTGAAAGAAAGTAAGAGTAATGTATACTGTACACACATTGCCATTGTTGATATGATCTTGAAAAGGTGTCCTTACAATTTTTCGCAATGCAAAGCAAAGAGTTTTTTTCAAAAATATGAAGTAGAAACTTTAATAAAATGTATGGCAAACTGCAATTTGCCAGCCAAATGTATAGGTGCAAAGAATGTGTCACTACTCACCAGTTAATTCATACAGATCTTTTAGTGTTATTGCCAATTTCTCAAATGCACAAATCAACATCACTTGACATAAATGCAAAAAGGAAGAGCCTTCACTCCTTCACATGACAATACTCAACTCACATAGCATGACAGAACGGTAGCAAGAAAAAAGATTTTTTTTGCCCAGGCCATATGGCTTTTACCAACTACATTAGTACATGGAAAACCTGATAAACCAAAGAAGCAAGTATGTGTTTTACTTAGTTTTTGCTATGCATAAACTTATTACACTCACAGTCACCGTGGACTTTTTTAATCTACTCGGTTACTGCATTATTTTTCCTCTACTCATCGCAGTCAGAGCAAGAAATGTCACTTCCACTTCCTGCACACCAAACATGGTGGTTTAACGTAGTCAATTTTATATCAGCCAAAGTTATCGAGTCATAGCCAATTACTTTCAAGTTATGTTTTCAAAACAGTACTTTTTCCACATCAGGTTTTAAACCAAGCTCTACTCCCGTTTGCTCTTGCCACTTTGAACTCTCTCTCGCCAGTGACTGAACTCACAGGTGCGCTAAGATATTNTCAAGCTATCGTTGCAATTTCTGGATATCCGTTGCACTGTCACATCGACCTGTAATGGACGGAGCAACTGCTTTCCTCATTCAAAAAAGCGCGTGTTTAGCCTTGGTAGAACCACTGTTTGTTTTTTGATGTTTTCTGTCAGCGGCTTCTCTGTGTGATCCTTCAATGAGAGATTCTTTCCTTTTTTGGCTTTTGTTTTTAATTGTTTCGGTTCGTCCTACTCCAACCAGCTGATTATTCCCAAACATTTTGGGTGTGACCCAAAGCAGAGTTTGGTGAACATATTGTGATGCATGCCTCAAACAGCATATTTTGACAGGAAAAAACACTGTTTTTCTCTTTTCTGAAGTGCCCAGACAGACAAGTAGAAGTAGTGTGGTCCACTCATTTTGAAACAAATTAATTTTATTATAGACATCATCAAGGTGAAACTAAAGTTTCTCCTGTATTACATCTTTAAGGCAGGACTTGATCTTGGTGAGTGCAATGATGTGCATGACTTGACTAGTATCAACACAATTGTAGTCGTTGGTTTTGATGGCCATCAGTGTTGAAAATCTTTGCTTGCATCAATATGTGGTTGGGAAAGGTCAGAGATCGCTTGAACTTTAATCATTTTTTGCCTCCTTGGGACCCATGCTGGGATCATGTTCCATACTTTAGGAACCTGCTCTGTTGCATAGATTCAGCAAAAAAAAACATCTGAGCTTTCTAGGATAATTGAATGTTAAAGCATATTTCTGAACTTATTCCATGGACAGAAGTTGGCACCTCAATGTACTTTAAATTTATTACTGAAATTACTGAAAATTCAGCACAACTATCTCCTGAAAAACATAGGATTCACATAGAAGCACCACCACCACCAAATGCAATACAGTTGCTGTAGGCGATGAGAATGGGCCTCAATAATTGAAAAACAAGGAAAAATGGCAGTGAAAGTTTTTATTAGGGACTGAAATGGCCACTCAAATTTATCCACTAGTCCCTCAAAATGCAGTTGAAACTCACAGTATAGTCACCACCAATTAACACCAAAAAATTGCTTTATGACCATGTCGGTATACACATGAAATAGTTGTGGTCTCTCATTATGTCTTAATGGTCACCAAGGCAAAACCAAGAATAATCCTGTCTTCAGCAATGACTAAACCTAGCAAAATAAGACATTAGAATTTTCTAACAATTGACACATCACATTTGTAAATTTGACAGTCACTAGTGTCTGTTGCATTCTATGCATGAACTGTGCACAAAACCACAGATGTACTAACACATTAAGAACTACTTGGAAACTGAGGATTGCAGGTCTTAATACTTTGGGCACCAGGCATTTATTTCAGAGTCATGTGGATTGTCAAGGACTTTGGATGAAAGCTTGTGCAGCGGACCTTGTTTCGGCCCACACCCGAATTGAAGTGTGGATTGCACTTATCAAATGCACCCCGTGCGTGGTGACACTGAAATGTGCCTTTTTAAGACTTAAACTGTGACTTCCGCATGGTTGAGAGCCAGTGTTATTATTTCTTCATTTTCTGAGACGCCTCAAACCTTTTTGTTGTTTTCCGTTTGAGATTATGCAAGTCGACGAAAAATAAAGAAAATGAATTGCATGACGTCTGCTCTTGGAGTGTACAAGAACTACAAGTACTAGATTCCTTGAACCCCTCAAAGCTACAAATTGGTTCCAGACTGCCATCTCTACAGTGGTTCCAAGACCAGGAATCTTTGCGGCTACAGTGGTTCCCAGACTGGTCGTGCAGTTGTTTACTCACTTTGCCTAGTATACTTGCTAGTTAATCTAATTCTAGTTAGCCTCGTGTTGATCAGCGTGCTTTAACACATGCTATCATAGGTTGTTTCTTAATTCTACAGCTCTTGTCTTTTCGCTGATGTCATTCACTATACAGGCATTATTTGTGTTTCTGTAAGTTATTCTTAAAAAGGATATACACTCTCTCACTACCAGTGTTGCAACTCGTCCCTTTCATCAGGCAGCGTGATTATGTGTGTACACTCACGCCCACATCCCATGTCCATTTGTCACAGCTAAGTCACACCTGTTCAGGTCTCGTTTACCAATCTTGCGGTTTCCTTGCTGTTACTGGTCTGCCATCAGCCTGCCTCAGACCAGCAGTACCTACAGAATGTACCATCTCTGCGGTTTCCCCTTACTGGTGTACCCATTGCGGCTACGACCCTTCCTACCGCTAGATGCACAAGCAGTTGTTTTCGACGACCTTCCGCCTTCTTCCAAGCCTGTTTTTTCCTTCTTGCTGTCTGCGATGTGGTCGGTTTATTTTTGTGGCCCGGGGCCCAGTAACATGTGCGTAATTTCTCCCACGTATATATACGTGGGCCGGTACCCAAAGTTTGATAGTTTTTTTTGGACATTCTGTTGATTCAGTGTCCTTCCCATTAATTTAGTTTGCCCTTCAATCTTCTGGTTGTTTCTCTGTCAGTGCCCTACTCCACCACCTTTTTTTCTTCCCCCATTTTTCCCCTGCATTTTTTTCTCATCATTTAGGGGCTCTGGTTCATTACTTTTAATGCCCTTTCCTTTTCGCATCCATCTGCTTTCTAACGTTGAGCAGTTCCTCTTGGAAACAATATGTGCTTTGCTTGTTCATCTGTAGCACTACACGCAACTGCGTCGCTAACCCAGTAGCCTGCCACTGAAGTGCTGAACTCACATCCTCGGGACTATTATCCCAGGCATTTCCGATGTCGATCGCAGGCAACCATCCGTTGGATATTCATGGAGTGTTTTCCCTTCTGCGGGCCAATCCCCCACAGGCATACTTAATCCACTTGCTTAACGTTCAGCCTTTACGCAGAGCTCCATAGGCAACTGCCTAAATATTCACGTGGCCTGAGTACTGCACCTATGTGCTGTTGCTGTTATGCCTTTGGCATCGCTTTCGTCTCCAGTGCAGCAATGGAAGAACTACCTGTGTCGTTGGACCTTTTGTCCTAGACTTCAGCTACCGCCTTCCTCACTCTACCTGCACCATCGTTCATTTCCTTTTAACCGTGGAGCATGGCTACTGCCCTTCACATTCTGCCTGCATCATTGTTCGTTTTTTAACTGTAGAGCTCAGTCACCACCTTTCTCGCTCTATCTGTATAGTTCATTTATCGCATCGTTCTCGCTTGTGTCACTGCCTGTTTGTTTTTTTTCTGCTTTCCGTTGGCTCGTCAATTGCTGTTCAATTTTTTGCTGACACGTGCTGTGTCATTTTCAGCTTGTATATCATTTTCCATTTGTTTTTGCTCATTCTCCCCATACTTTTCGCATATGCATCGGGCTGTCATCACCGTATTCCCTGTGCCGTGTCAGGTTTCCATAACCTATCCACAGTGTTTTCGTCTAGGGGGGCCACACTCCTGTAGCGGACCTTGTTTTGGCCCGCGGCCTATTTGAAGCATGGATTGCACTTATCGAATTCACCTTGCGCAGTGGCACGATGTGCCTTTTTGAGACGCAAACTTCGTTTCGCGCATGGTTGAGGTCAGCATCATTTCTTCATTTTTGAAGACGTCTTGAGCTTTTTTGTTGTTCTGTTTGAGCTTATGCAAGTCGATGAAAAATGAAGATCATGATATGCATGATGTCTGGTCTTAGAGTGTACAAGGACTACAAGTACTAGATTCCTTGAACGCTTCAAAGCTAAAAATTGGTTCCAGATCGCTGTCTCAACAGTGGTTCGAATACCAGGAATCTTCACCTTTACAACATTTTAAAATAAAGAAACTAAATATGTATTATGGAGAAATGTAATGAAGGATATTATTATCGCTATGTTAATTACTGCTAAATTTGAAAGTTCAGGAAATTTTCAAATGTATCAGTTTGGCTCTTCAGGAGCATTTTGGCATTTGGGAAGTCCGTGAAAAAATTCAAGTCTCAACTTACCTGTTTTACTTAAAGAAACTACATGAAAATCTGCTTCTTTTGAGGGCTTGATGGACTCACTAGTGTAATCAGTCAGCAATTTGTGGCCAAATTATTTTGGCCCTTCAAAGAACCTTGATACCATTGTAGTGACTCAAAGAGTGAAGTTGGCCATATTGGTGAGTGAATGTTTTTTTCACACGGCCCCAAGATGTCATTGGGACCACCTCATGATGTCACACTGCCCCAAAATAATGCTTAACCAAAAAGTACCCAATGTTTTTTCAATTGAATGTGGAAAACTTTCTGCATCCTTTGATGCTTAAATTAGCTCTCTAGCACCAATGGCTGGCAAGTTATAGTTGAAACCATGTAATTGCAGGCATTGAAGGGTTAACCATGATGCTATAAATGCTCCACAGACATGAAACCAGTTGAAATGTGAGTGGTATAATGATAAATCATAAATTTATAATCAGACATGAACAAATTTTCATGAAACTTATCTATCATTACCTTACAGATTTACGCAACACTGAAAAGCATTATTTATAGAAACATGATTCGAGAAAAACTGCTTCCAGCTTACCCCTCGAGTAGCTGGAAATTCAACCTCAAATATCATAAAAATTTAATTTCAAATTAATATTTCCCAACACACATCCATCCTTGATTACCTGCTTATAATACTAAATAACTTCTTGAAATAAAAAACTTGCTCAGAAGAAAAAAACTGTTCACAGCAAAACAAACTGCCTATCACCACACCTGGAGCAAAAGCAGCACTTCACAGAAGCATTGCATTGGTATGGCAGCTTTGGTAAAGAAAAAAGGTGAATAATGTTCTGGAAGATACATTGGCACAAAAAGTTTAAATGTTAGAATTGGACATTATCAGGAGAAAATAACTGATTTGTTCAACAAATTCAACTTACAAACCTGACTGCCCTTGCAGATAAGTAATCGTATCCAGAACTGTTTTTATATAGGTCAACCAGCTTAGCAGCCTGCAAACACAATAAGAGAATAAAAACTTCTTACTGAAGTAGATCATGTAACGGAATAACTGTGAAGAACAACTTTGATAAAAGACAATAAAATAAAAATACAGATTTGGTCTTTGAATCAACAAATGCAAGCTCCAGCAACACTATAATTTCGGAAATATTCAAGAAGTAACAAATCAAGATGACACATTTTCAGTTCAGGTGCAGGTGAAATTGAAGTACATAACAATAGCCCCAGCTAGAGTGAAGACATCACAGCGTTTTAATGACACACATTCAACTTTTAAATTTGAAAAATTTTGTATTTTATATTCTCAAATTTTAATGGAATAGCACAATGGTGAACTTTTATATCGGCAGGTTCCCCTATGCAACCCCGCGTTTATACCAGACTTTAATGCATGTGCTGAGAATATGAATAATTGGTCAGCATCGTGATGCCATCACAAATGAAAACAAAAAGTCCTTTCTGCAACTATGTCACATGAAGTGTCACATGTCATGTCACATGACATGAAGCTACGATTATAAATTTCAAAACTATCAAAAAGATTGGTAGACAACAGCAGCAGTGGAAATTGTGGATTGTTTCAGCCAACTTTTTTATATCTGTATGTGAATTTCTTGTAAAAAAATGAATGTAGAACTGCACACTGAACACGGCATGCATGTTACATCCTGGCAACATGTCAAGTCAAATGTAAAGGCTGAGAATAACAGCCCCTACCGAATTAAATGAGAAATTCTGGGATATGGGCATACAGAGATGAACATCAGGCTTATTGCAATTTGCAACACCTAGGGTTCTCACACATTTTCAAAACCCATTTTCCATACTTTTTCAATACTATACAAAAAGACTTTAATACCAACATTTAGCTTCATTTTTGGAAAAATTTTACTCATGGAACACAATGCAAAAAACGACTGCAGAACTGTCATCAATGGTGAAGCAAAAAATTTGAATAAACAAACGGTTGAACATAGAATTTCCATACTTTTTAAATACTATATGAACATTTTGGCCAAATTCAATATTTTTTCAAGGTCTTGAAAAGCGACTTCACAATTCAATACTTTCAATACCATGTGGGAACCCTGAACACAGTAAAGAAATAATTTTTCAGGTGTCTCATAGGTGGCAAAGTCTGTTAATAACATTTTCTAGGGATACTCACCATTTCCCTTAACACTTTGGATACTGGGTGGATTCAATACGGCGATATCCACGGGTACCGGGTGTTTTACTTTTGAGGACTGCAAGAGCCATGTTTTGGCAGAGATTTGCAACACTATTACTTGCCATCTGATTGAGCTTGGGAGCTGTTCAAACCCTCTACAGAATCAGCAAGTCTTCTAGTTCAAATGGAAAAAAAATTTATTTCTGGTGGGGGTTTTTCTTTGGTTGACGTCATAATAGGGAACATTTTCTCGCCCTTGTGGCTGGGTTTACCTGGCCCTGGGCCAACCCAACAAGCCATTTTTTTTGTAATCTAAGCTGTCATCCAAGTCTTTAGAGCCATTGATTGGTGTGCTAGCATATCTGGAGCCAAAATTATGACTGAAAAAACAAAAATTGGCAAAAATTCTATTCCCGCAAATGCTAACCTGGGGTGTGTAACAGCCCTGGCCAGAACTCAGCAGCTGATTGAGCTAGAGAGTTGATCAAACCCTCTAAAGATGGGGGAGAGTCTTGCAGTTAGCAATGAAAAAAAATATTTTAGATTTGGATGTCATTTTTTTATTGATGTTTGCATAATGGCAGCATGTTTATGCATATTTTGTTTACATTCAGATGATGTCATCGGGCCCTGGACGCCAACTCCGAGAGCAATTTTTTGACTCGGGTTTTTATTGGAAACTCGGTTATAATAAAGTCTTTAGAGGGTTTGATGGACTTTCTAACATTTCTGGTTCCAAAATTACAGCCAAAATTTCAGAAATTAATTGGCTAAATCCCCACTAATCGCCTATGGCATTCCGGAAACATTTTGAATTTTTTGGCCATAACTTTGCATCCAGAAATGCTAGAAAGTCGATCAAGGGCTCTGAAGACTTGTATTATAGCCTAAAATGCAAAGAAGTTTTGATCCAAAAAATCAACTCATTGGATTAACCCAACAACTTTTCTGTCCGAGGGCCACATAAGTTTTCACTCCACAGTCCGAGGGACAGAAAGCTTTCATAATGTGGTTGTTTTGTTACCAAGTCAACAAATTTTTTGTCATTTTATTACTTTTTAATTATTAGCAAAATGCATTCGCAGGCCGGATACAATGGCTTCGCGAGCCAGATTTGGCTCACCGTAGTTTGGAGGCCCCTGAATTAACCGATGACATAATCCAAAAAAATGCAAAACCTACCCGCATCCTGATGTCATCAACCAAAAGCCCCAAGCCTAAAACTAAAATATTTTTCAAATTCTAAACTGAAAGCCTTTCCGAGTGTTTAGAGGGTTTGAACAGCTCTCTAGCTCAATTAGCTGGCGAGTTGTGGCTTTTCGCCATAATGACCAAAGTTACCTTTTGTGGCATTTGAATTTATATCCAAATTTTAGTTTATGAGCCATAATTTTGGCTCCAGATACACTTGAAAGCTGATCCGGGGATTCAAAGACTCGGATGATAGCCTAGTTTCCAAAAAACAGTCGATCCACAAAAATGGCACATTGTTTTGGTTTCCAGGGCCATAAAAGCAGGATTTTCATTCAGAAAGTATACATACGTGGCCCGGTAACCTGTGTGTAATTTCTCCCACGTATGAATACGTGGGCTGGTACCCAAAGTGTTGATCTGTTTAAGACAGAGATTTATTTCAGTGATGCTGCCTTGGGCAGCACCTAATGAAACCAACTAAAATACAATTTGAACAGATTGTGTGAATCATTTGGGTCATTCCATGTCAAATGACCCTAAGTTATTCTACTTTTGAACACTACCATTACTGATTTGCGTTATATTTGGCATGCCAGTAGGTTATGCATAGAAACGCAAAAATTTCAAATTAAAAAAAAAATTTAACACATAGCTTCAGAGATATTGGCCTTTGAAATTGAAAATTTTTTCTGAAAATGGGTTGCACCACCTACTTTCTAAATGCCATATCAGGTTTTTTAACACGTTGAGAGCCGGCCTATGGTATATTCGTACTTGGATTTTGGCCTAAAAAACAGCAGTTTTCGGTTGCCTTACCAACGCCCTAGCTCCTCCGCCGATTGCGCTAGAGAGCTGTTCAAGGGCTCAAACGGAT
>JGI24021J15306_10005844_pt1 | contig 14678 bp, 11 predicted proteins | sample Ectturendosymbi1_FD_15306 | JGI IMG/M metagenome (IMG submission 15306)
ATTCTCTTTGTGCGCCTGGAGGCGCTGAGAGGCAGTGAGCGGCGCGTGGTGAGAATAGTAGGAATGGTCGGACTTACACTTGACGAGACCCAAGTTAAAGTTTACTGCAAACAGGCATCGAACGCGCCTTTACCCATACATCCTATCATGCCCCAGTCGGGATACCAATCAGACGAACAATGGCGGTGTTGCTAAGCAATATGACGCACAACTTAAAAGGAAGTGATACGTATAGGAAATGGACGGTGCTATCCACCCCACAGGGGGTTCCCCGGAAATTATTGAGTATAAATAGGACGATTTTTGCAGTAGGATTTCAGATGAGACGACCTAGCTTCGGCTAACTGTTCTGATCCCTTCTGGAGTTTAAACCCTTAAGGTTTTGCTTTGGAAGTAAAACAACTCTGCCTCACTGAGGTTAAGTTGTTTGGAGCTCTATGGAGGTCAGCATTCTGACATCTACCTTCACAATCAGGAGTTTTTGTACTGGGTAAGACCTTGAGAAAGGCTTGCTCCGGACGACACGTGTGGCATGTCCAGGCGAAGCTATGACACTCAAGGCCATAAAAATGGAAGCTCCAAAACCCCGTTTCCACCAGTTTCCAATATGTATGAGTCAACACCAAAACTCTCTTTGTTGACGTTAAGCTCTGAAACGTTCTTAACTGAACTGTCTAGAAAAACGTGACAGTTACTTAGGAAGTTAGTTAACTCTTTGATTAATGACGAAAACTTTGTCAAAAGACTTTTACACGATCAGACTTGTTCAGAAACTGATCTGATTGCAAACAACTTGCATTAGTGAGAAGTAACTTTTAAAACTTGTAATAGACTTATGATACTCTAAGTAAATAGGACAAAGATTGCTGGTTGTAAACGTGGTTGGCATGAATTGTTCATGCTTGTGACTTTGATTCGAGAGAGTTCTTTACGAGTCATCTATTTTATATTGGTGAGTACATGTTGTTTATATTTGCGTAAATAGTTTAATAAAATGATTAACTGGAATATATAAGTCGTGTTAATAGTCGGTAGAATATTTAATAAAGCAACAGAGGTAATCAGGGCGGTTAAACCACCGAGTGAGAGTGGCGACAACTGTCCTTGGTACGGCAATGACGCGAACCCATGAGTAAGAATACTGCTGTATCTAATAACAACGTTTTGGTTATCACACGACCAAAAACATTGTTACACTAATGTGGAACCTATCGATCAGGTCAAAAGCAACCTGAGCTAATCTTTCCTAATGCTGCTAGCTTACCACAAACAAATCATCCAAAATCAGCGCAAAACAGTGGGAAGAGCACTTACTATCAACGTGTGCTGACGGAAGAGCTCTTGCGAACTTTTTCCTTTGGCCACCACTCACGCTAAAGTAGCGAATAGCGGTAGTGGTAAAATGGTGATAGCTCGCTACCCCATCCATCATTTTTTTCAAAAAGGGGCGGCTCTCCCGCTGACGCTACTTGAAAATTACCTCGCTACAGTAGCTCGCTACTGCCCAGCTCTGGTCTTATGTTGGGATATTGACTATTGAGTCCCAACAAATTTGTGTGTTTCGTTTCAACGTCGATTCGAAAATGTAGGAATAGGAGGTAAACTTTAGTGTTCTCGTGATTTTTTCGTAATGGTTCGCGCACAAACAATTGAAAAAATCACAAGCAGAGAGAATCTGATAGTTGTTCTACTTTAAATTCAGTCAAGTCCAACCACTCTCCAAAATATTTTCCAAATGTACAGTTTAAGTCCAAATGAATCTAAAACATTTGAAAAACACAGCCTTTTCACAACAAAAATGACCCATATCTTTCCCATTAACTCAGTCCAATTCTGACCCTGGCCTAAATTTGAAGAGATTTGTAGTCCTGGTCTAATCCAAATTCAACAAAATGTGCTGTAGTCCCGATCCAGTCCAATCCAAGTCCAATGCTCATCTCTGTTGTAGATCGGCCCAAACCTTAGTAATGGATGGGACAGATTTGTTTGCTTCGGTCTTTCTCATTGGGTTTGTACAAGACATGTTGAGATTAAAATCTTGTTAGACTTTGAAAAAGTAATCCATTAAAACTCTAACTGTGAGAAATAGTTTCATGTAAAAAGTTCTTTAAATTTGATCAAAAATTTAAAAAAATGACATGAACGATTTTACGACACACAGGTGCTGATTTTGTCAACATACAACTTATTGCAACAATTAGAATTCTGTTTAATAATAATAATAATAATATTTTATTGCAGACTCATGGTCCATATCACAGACACAAGAGCACAAAATGTGGTTAGCTATATATCAGCGCACATTACAGAAACGGTGTTTGCACATGACCAACATTGGGAGGAGCAAAGCACTTTATCCTCACCATAGCTGTATCGTCATTCGTATGAGCACAGAAAATGGATAACCATACAGTAGCGCATTACACAACCGGTGTTAGTACGTGTCCAACCTTGAGAGGTGCAAAACAGTTTCCCAACACTTCTTACTTTTTTTCTTTATTCTTGCGAATGACGATACAGCTGTGGTGACAGATTTAGTAAATCTGGCTCTATCAGCAATCTTAAATTCGTGATTTTGTTTGGGATACCTGTCAAAACTAATGTGGTGCAATTGAAAGCCGTACTAAAAACCATGGGCGTCAGAGGGGGGCCTTGTCCCCCCTGGATTTTGAAATTATTAGCAAAAAAAGGTTGTTTTTTCAATTTCGAGGGGTAAAAACCAAATTTCACCACTTTTAGCCCCCTCTTGGAAAAACTTTTGGGAAAATCCCCTACTGGCCCCCCCTGGAAAAAATTTTTCCGACGCCCATGCCGAAAACTATATTTACATAAAATTATGTTTTTCTGAGTGAATGAATGAATGGATCGTGACTGTTTTTGCAGAGCGTCTGAAGTAAATTGATTTATTTCTTGCCGCGTGACCCTTGACATCAAGAGAAAAATCGTGCGTGCGCTTGCCACGGGGCGGAGTCCAGACTGGATTACTGGATATTAGGCAGTGACTGGCTAGTGGCTACACGTACGCCTGGGGATCTTGATACGTGAAACCTTAATAATACGCCACCTGTATCGTGATAGTAACGCACGAGGTGAGTGCAGTTAGGCTTGATAGAAACGTACTAAACATAAAAGGTAAACCCCAAACCTAGTAACCCTGAGTACTGTAGCCCTGACGCTGACCCTAACCTCTAAACCTAAAGTTGGAAAGTTTTGAAAAGTGAAAGAAAAAGTGGTCCCATATGAATGGAAACGTGCAACTACTACCACCAAAATGAAAGTCGCCAAGGTGAGGTTCGAACCGAAAACGGTACATATAAAAGAACAGATGTCCGTCAGCGCAGATATCATGAACGGATGTGTGATGACTATTGACTAAGGCAAGTTTTTGCAACTGTTTTTACAGTTTCCAACGGCTTCCTGAATACTCAAAATACATGTAGTTTAATGTTTTGAGCAGTTTCCAAGAATTTTATATTGCAACATTTTGCAACTTTCGATTTTTACATGCAACAATTTACTGCAGTTTTTATCAAGTGTTGCACAAAATATAAAAGCATAATTAAAAAAAAATACTATAAAACCTTTTCAGTTTGGTTCTATTCTCTTTGATTGCATGAAAAAGACCTATATGATGGATTAACTGCGTCTCAATGTTACGAAACACTATAAATAGGCCACAACTGAAATTTCAGGAGGCCACACTACACTTACCATGCCCAGGATGAATTTATGGAGTTACAACAAATGACACAAATTTGCAACTGGAAATTTTAAATCCAGAGTTCATGTAATTTTTGTTCAAGAACAAGAAATGAATGCCCAGTCATTTCTGATCTAGCTACTCATAATATAATTGACATTTGCACAACATATTTGTGCGAAGCGGCATTCTCAAAATTGAAAGTCATCAAGTACAAAAACTGATCCTTTTTGAAAAATGTTGAGAATGGCCTTCGTCTTGTATCAATCTACGAACGGATTTTTTGTAAAAATCATCAAGTGCTTCTATCCCATTAGCTGTGTTTGATAAATTACACAAACCGAACTGCTTGTTTGTAAATTTTTTTCACCTAAGTACTGTTTCCACTACATGGGAGTTTTGAGAAATGGGGTTCCATTTTGAAAATGGGGTTGCAGAACAAAAAAGTTTGAGAAACCCTGAACTACATTATTATTGTTTTGAGCCAGAGGTGGAATATAAAATAACTTGGAATTTTGTCCAAGCTATCTTTTTGTTCTTGAATCTTTGTGTTGGATTGCAATAACTGACAGTGATAGGATTTTGGATTTAAACAGGATTTGGATGGTGAAAACTGTCATTTTTCACATATGGATTAGATTTTGAAATGAAATTGTTGAATCAGAATTGGATTTGAAAAAGGCTGGGTTTATTTTGCCTTCAAACGGTAAAATAAACCCAGCAGAGCTTTGCCACTCTTGGCAAAATAATCACTACACTACCTTTGAAAAATGTAAATCAATTAATCTCGACTCCGTAAAATCTTTGATTGTCGTTAATAGTGTGACAAAAATAAGTTGATATGAATTAATAAGAATTTTTTGCAAATCTGTTTGTTGTGATGGCGAGTTTTTCATGCTTATATTGCCATGCAAGTTGTGATGTCATGTTAGTGATGGATCATGCGCTGGCTGGACCACTATGTCACTTCAAAATCTGCTCATGATTCTATCCAGGTCATTGAAATTTTACACCGATTCATTCATTCTGATCACAGGCCGGTAGCTGCTGCCATCAAAACCACAGCACTATAATCTGTGATGACAGGACAAAACATGAGAAAAATCTGAACTGGAACAAAGCCATACAGCAACAAAAACTGACATGCCTAGCAAGATCTGGTTCTCGGAAATACCCTTATTTGAAGAACTTACATGTGTGACATCCCTATGTGCAAAAACCAGCAACACATGACATGTTGAAACAATTTTGCATTAACATATTTGTGGCACTCAAAAGCAGCAACTGAAGCCTTGTCTAACAGCCCATGGCAAAAACATAATGTCCCTTGGAGGAATTACGATATCAGAGAAAACACAAGGCTGCCCAACAAGCCTACTTATACTGGCTAGGTAATCATAAACCCAAAAGTGGACCTGGTAGACTTTATATTAGAAATTCCAATATATTACCTACCTTATCGCCATTAAATAAACTACTGCTATTAACTACTATTTGTAAAAACAAGAACGAGGACGTAAGTGATGCTGGGAACTGTAGACCTGTCTCCCTTGCAAATATCATCTCCAAGTTGCTTGAATATTACATTTTGTCCTGCATCTCACCATTTTTGGCCACAACAGACAACCAGTTTGAATGCTGCTTGTGGATCATCTTGTGCATATACTTGGAGAGCAGTTTGAGGTCTTGAACCCAACTGTCGATTACTGCTCCAAGGTGGCTTCACCTTGATCTGCAATCTTTATGCCTGTGTTGTTAAACATCTTTGTTGCAGCTTTGCGTAGAGTCTTATTTTTCATTGTGAGAATGGTTTTTGTGGGTTTTGGGCAGTAGCCAACGTCAGGTCCCTTGGCCTTTAGGTAATCCCACCATTCTGACCCCTTAAAGTGGTCCAACTGCAGAGCTACCACTGTAAACCATACCTGTTTTATATTATCATCTTCTGTTTCAGTAGTGCTTGTACCAAGTGGTCATGTGGAGGTAGCATACATTGTCATTGCTGCATTGTCACCTTGCAGCATTGCCATTGCTGCATTTGTCACCTCTGCATTGTCACCACCCTCTTGTGACAGCATTTTGAAACCATTTTCAGTATACTGTATGGCTGGAGTATTGTAACTGTTGTGTAGATAGGTGTGCAAGGGAGGACATGTGTAGCCTTTTAAGGTTTTCTAGGCTCTCTTTTCTGTTTATTGTTAAATGCATTTTCTGCATCAACCAGCAACAGACAATCACTCTCTTCATCTTGAAAACTTCTTACAGAATGTATGGCTGCTTCTATGCCTGATTCTAGACTGGCACATGTTTGTAGTGTTCCAGCTTCATGAATGATGTCTTCTTTTAATAGTCTTGTGATTGTTTTAGCAATAATTCATCACAAGCATTCTCCAACCCCTACAGATCTGATGCCATTGTCTTTTTTGAGTGGGACAAGTCTGCATGCAAGTAGAAGAGATATGTATGTTTGGGGGATAGTGTTCATTGCCAAACGTTTTGCTAGGATAGCTATTTCATCAGCTAGCTTTTGTAAGTGCCCTAGGATTTTGAACATATCATTTCTCTCCATGTTACCATGTCTGTTTTTGTTGGCCTTCCAGACCCAGATGAGCTTTTTGTACTGGATGCGATTTCATCCTGGGTTATGTTTTCAAAGCTAACATTCTTATTTTTGTTTCAGGGATGGAAGTTATGGCAGAATATTTTAATTCCTCTACTTTTGGATGCTTTACTTGCAGCTTGGGTTTGATTTCTCTAGTAATGACATTTGTCCTATCTATATCATTTGCAATGTCCACACCTTGAAGGGCCTGTTTTATTTGTCCTTTTTGCATTAATCTAAAAAACGCTTTCTTTGATTGTTTTTTGTTTTTGGCTGATTTGTTAAGTCTTGATTGAATAGCTTCACATTATGAAATGAGTTCTTGTAGTTTTCCAAGTTTCCACCGTTCCAGTCTCTTGTTTAGATATTCAACATGTTTTCTTTGTTTTGTTTTGGATGATGGCTTTTGGAGTACCAGTGGAGGGAAAACTTGTAGCATGTGGATTGCCAATGGCTTCCATTTTTTACTGCAGTTGAAGATTCCTGTAGGGCAAGATACCTCAGAAATTAGTGATTTTCCTCTTGGGGTTTGTTTTTTTTTTCATTGGTCAAATTTTTTTTATGCATGGTTAAGACCCCATATTATGGGAGTTTCTTTCTGAGTGATTTCCATAGCAATATCCTGACGCCATTGAAAAAACCATTGCAGTAAATTATCTCTGCCATAGTTGTCGCAACAGACCTCATATTGTTCCCTTGTTATTCTGACACAATTTCAATGGTACCATGATCCTTCATCACATTCCACAGCTTTATCTTTAAGTGTGCAAATTTGTTTACACGCTCCGCTTTGCCAAAACAAAAGCCCTCAGTGTCTTTTCAGAGATTTGAACAAGACATTTAGCTGTGCCACCAGCATGTCCCTCATTCAAATAGAATCACATACAACAATTGTTAACAGTAGAATCACATTATGTTAGCAGGGATGTTAATCGGCAGTATTTACTAGAACTCACTATGAAAGAAATGTGTAGAATGTAGAAAAATAGTCCACAGAAAAGGGACATGAAAGACAAGAAAATTATGAGTTTTATCAGAGAACATTTACGACATGATTTAATTTAAAGTTTCACACACCAAAAAGGGAGTTTGTGGTTTGTGCTCTAGTTTCAAATACATAACAGAGTTGCCATATATCTTTGAATAGTGAATTTATATTTGTAGTGATGTTGAAATTTTTAATTCTATGTTAAATTTTAATACTCTACTGAAAAACTAGTTCCATTTTAAGCAGCAAAACATCTGCGTATTCAAAGTATTTTTGTTTTGACTCTGTAGGCTTTGCACAATGTGTTTGTATTGTACAAAAATTACATTTGCAAGGACCTTCATTTGGATTAAGAGTATTCTGCGCAAACTTGTTTTACATTCTAGTGTATATATATTTTTAGTCTACGTGATTACTAATAATGAGTTTATGGTAACTATCCACAATTTTGCGTATAAACTTGAGTTTTATAGAGGTTTACGTCCAAGTACAGAGTGGGTCAGCAAGAATGTAAAAATTCTAAACAGGTCTATATCCATCACAGGTTTAAAGAAAACAAAGGGTATCCCAAGAGTTATGGAATTTGGTTGACTTGTCATGTACCACTGTGACCTACAATTGACAAGAGTTTGAATAAGTAGCTGTATAAGGTGAAAGGGCAGCAGATGTTTCAGCTGAATAAATTTTGTTTTTGCCATTATCTCAAAATCCCATATTTGGACTTAGCCCAGTTTGATTTTACGGTGGTGATATCTTCATAAACTCATACACAAATCAAATTAATCTAATGGGCGGCGATGAGCTCAGTGCTAGAGTGTCTGCCTCCTAATTGAAAGGTTGTGTGTTCCGTCCACGGCCACTGACGACTTGCCGTAGCGCTCCTTGGGCAAGAGTGTTCACCCTAACCGCCCTGACAAAAAGCACTATTCAGGCTCCTGCCTGCCGCCAATTGTTGTTAAACAAATCTGTTGCATTGCATGCAGTCAATAATGTGCAGCAAGATGCAACTGAAAATCAAGACCACAAATGGTTGTGACAAAAGCTAACTGTCAATAAGGTAGTCTGTGTACTGCTCACAGATAGGCATACCATACGTCCCGTTTTAGCCAGGACAGTCCGGTTTTGAGGGCTTTGTCCTGGTCAGTCAACCAAAATGTCCCGGTTAGGCATTCAGTCAGCCAGAATAGTCCCACACAGTGGCATAGCAAGGGTAAGTGCCGCCCGAGGCATGGCCAATAAAGTGCCCCTCTTTCCACACCTCAAATTTTCTTACAATAATTTAAAATGTATGAAGATCAACGTTATCTCCATCAACACTTGCACTTGGCACTCTTTGAGGTCTGGGAACCATTTAGATAAAATAGGTGAAATAGGCCTAAAACCGGCCTTGTTGAGAAGCGCTGGCTTGCAACTTCCATCATGATCTGTAAACTTGGTCTAGTTCAGGGGCGTGTAGAAGTTTTGTGAGGCCCGGGCCCCAAGGCAGCTGCTTGATTGTATGCCCCCTACCAAATGCTAATATTGAGGAATGTAAAAATACAAGCACAGCAAAACTACCTGCCCGATGCATTACACCACAAAAGCTTCACCTCACGTGAGAATAAAGAAGCGAAAAAATTGTCCAAGTCTCGTGCCACGTTACGCAACAGTGGCAAGAACTTGAATGTTGTGAAAATAATTTTGCATGGCACTTTTGACAACAAAAAAGTGAAACATGTGCTGATGCTGGAACTCTGCTTAAAAGAACATGGTGCATTTTGAACGGTATCGTACTTCCTTGGTGCCAAAGTGTATTAACAGCTCCAAACGATGTTCATTCTGACAAATTTTCTGTATTATTTTTATCTTTATTACAACAATTGAAAGCGAAGAATCTATTTATGATTGCATTATTGCAAACTGCAGGCAGTAGTTAGCACCGAGCCAAATTTCCAACTCTGAATCTTGCAAGCATACATGTCGAAGCTTTTGACAANACTGTATTGCTTTGGCTTACCAAAGAGTTTTTTTACCAGACATTACTACTTACCAGTTGGACATATATGGTCGCGGGATAAAAACATATCCTACCAATATAATCTTTCAACTTAACGCGCTCACTAAGCACGTGACAGAAGCAAATCATTTAAAGCTTTACCAAGCCGCGTGCATCTAATTACTTATTATTACAACGTAATTATCTGCTTGAAGCAGCTTCATTGCGCCATAATAAAAATTCCAAATGATTGAAGGCAACTGGTTGTGCCTCGTCCTGATTTTGCCCAATTTAAAACGTTTAGAAGAAGATAAATTATTTTATGATGAAGAAGATGTAACACTTTCATCTCCAAAAACTGTTGAAACATTTTTTTCCAGGATTTTGTTACCAGCTAAACCTGCCAAACAGTTTTCAAAATTCTGCTAGAAAATCAGCTCACTGCTAGATTGAAAAGTTTACAGCTAACAGTGAAAAAATCCTGCTAAGTTTGGCAGCAAATCAGCTAAAATGACAACTCTGCTATCTCACTTCAAGGACGCCATTTCCCGACACCGTCACATTATACAGAAAAGCAGAAGTTCTATTGAAACTGAGCAAAGCTCACTTTCCCGGGTTCTTCATTTCAACCGCCAGAATTTAATATTGATAAGCCCATCTAATGACCAGGCTGCAGCTTGTGGCACTTATTGAAAATATCTCACTGAACATTAAAAAATAGCATGACGCATGCCAAGAAATATTTGTTGCCAATGCCTAGTTGTCAGATGATGTAATGATGTGCCGTTGGAGTATTTCTAAGGATCGAACGATAGGAGAAAAAAGATGAAACTAGCTTTGGCTATTCACCGTGATTTCATGCAGGGCCTTTTCTATTAGATGTTGAGTGGAGGGGTAATATAAAACTCAAAGTACCAGATCAGTGACGTTTGCTATAGTCTGCGATCGAATGTCATCTCTTTGTTTTGTTCAAAGCATTTTTGACTGGGGTGAGGGAAGTGGCTTTGGATGGAAAGAAAGGTGGAGGGATTGGAGGAAAATTGCCCCCAGTATATTAAAAAAGCCCTGATTTCAAAACAAACATTGGGGAACTTTAACAAACTGGATTTGACCAATACTTTAGAGTAAACATTCAATCAATTAGCTCACTCCACAGCCACATTTCCTATTTTTTAAGGCTATCCTACCAGTCTAGGGTTTCTAAAAACAAAAACTGAAGAGTTAGAACTTTCAAAAATGTATTTCGTGTAAAAATAAGAAAGAAGAGTTAAAACTATCAAACTACTTTCAAAAATTAATTTTCAATCAACAAACTGCTGCCCCCCAGAAGGTTCCGTCCCAGGCCCGGAGCCTCCAGGGCTCCTCCCTTGCTACACCACTGGTTCTACACTTGGTACATCAGCTCCCATTGAGAGAATTTGTTATATCTTCAATAATATGCAGTCTGATAACAGAAGCAGAATGTGAAAGCCCTTATCACGGTCAGTAAAATTAATACTGACACTTCCTCTTGTGATTTTTACGAGAAAATAAAATTGAATGAAGACTTGAAAGTATTTGTCTACCTTTACAGAAAATTATGATTGGCCGAATATTACATTTACAAATGCCTAAATATTGCTTTGTTTTTTAGTAAAATGCATTATTTTAGTTTTTGTTGGTGCCTCAACTACAGGAATTCAAAATGACTACATGCTCAGTAAGATATGAACCACATTTGTCTGATAAGACTCGTTCTTCTGAAGCATCCCGGTTTTCAATCACAAAAATTTGGTATGCCTACTCACAGAGTTCTTGATAGTTTCGGTTCATAGAGCCTTTGTCACAAATAATTGTGGCCTTGGTCTTGTCATTAAACCATTAGCATCTAGTAAGTGTGACTCATGATTACAATTTTAATAAACGTATTTCGCATTCCTAATTGTAAACTGTCCCTTCAATGGTGTGTTTTTTTGTTCGATGTATATTTTCATCCAAAAATATTTTTTTCAAGCAAAAGTCACTTATGCTTTTTTGCTACAGTGGTCTTGATAATAAAAAAGATTAACATTTAAGCAGGCTTACAAGTTTGTTGTCACTTAAGACATTTGCCAAGAAGTGCAATACTAATTACTTGGCTAAAGCTATCTTTATCAAGCTTTGACTAAAGCTATTTTGTCTTGAACCACCAATCAGAGCATTGGTGTTTTGAAATAAAACATTTGCTGCAGTAAAAGTAAGTTTTTGATCAAATATGTTTTTCCCACAGCAGCGCATATTGCAGCCATGAGTTCGACTGCATATAACAAAGGCCACCGATTGCCTGTCAGTGGTGCTGGAGCATGGTTTCTTGACTACGAAATGCCATTCACTGGGTAGTTATGAAGCACAATGGTTGTCATATTCTTGTGCTTTCAAGTAACATTTGTTTTACCACAATAGAAAGAATCAATAGTAACTTTTATTCAGTCCATTTCAGCATAATAAAAGATGTTTTACAAACGATTTGATATGTTAAATAATGCATTGTTCTTGTGAACAGAGATCGCTCATCAGTTTGCTTCAAAGTAATGGTATTTCACAAGGATCCTTGTGGTATATTTTGTTTGATTGTAACTTATGCTCTTGTGGCATATGCTGATTATGTGGTCATCAGGCATATTGTTCTCCTAACTTTAACAGAGAGGTGAGTTTGGTGCTGTTGGATGAATTATGGTTAGGCTTTTCATTTATCTCGGCTAGGTATTTTGGTAAATATTGCATCTTCTACATCGTTGAAAGCTGAGAACTTTCAGTTGGGTCCAGATAACATTTGGGCTTATCAACTGTAGCACGTTTGCACCTACAGGTAGTGCCTATCATGCATTTATAAAAGATCAAAACTGCTAGCAGATTTCGAAAGGTACAAAAACTTCTGAAATCATCTTTCATATGTCAAAGAAGTAGTTAAGCGCAAATACTACGAATACCGATTCGCTAAAAACAGCTGAAAGTCAAAACGAACTTGGACGCTAATTAATGATATTTTCGGAAAACACAAATCGTCTAGCTTTCCCAAAGGTTAAATATTGATGGACGAATTCGCTCCCCTTCAAAATGAAGTAATGGTGCATTAAATTATAGTTTTGTCACTTCAGCTCAGGCAAATTTTACACCTATAACAAATGCATATATGACGGTGTCTTTCCGAACAACCTAAAAGTCGCTCAAGTAGTACCAATTGTTAAGTCGGGAGAAGCGAAATTCCAACTAATTACAGACCAATATCAGTACTAACATACCTGTCAAGTGTCAATAATAATTGAAAAAGTGCTGAACGTGAGACTGGACGATATTTTACCAAAAAGAACTTGTTGAGTCAGCAACAATACAGTTTTTGCCATAACCATTCCACATCTTTGGCCATTACAGACTTGCACGAAAACCTTCTCCAAAACTTCGATAAAAAATTATATCTTGTGTAGTTTTCTTAGATCTAAAAAAAGCCTTTGATGGAGGGACTCACTCCGTATTGCTGACAAAACTCGAGCGCCACGACGTAAGAGGAAACGCGTTTCAACTAATACAATCGTATCTTTCCAACAGAAAACAGTACTTTCCAGGGGGATCATTAAATCAGTTATTGCTGGTGTCCCCAAGGCCCGATTTTAGGCCCATTGTTCTTTTTGTTATTCATAAATCACTTACCAAATTCAAATCGGTATGAAAACTAGATGATACAGTTTTAGTTCAGAGTACAATAATCTGGAAAAGCTACAAAAGTCGGTTAATTGTGAAATGACCGGGGGTAATTGATGGCTAACTGCAGATAAATCGTCACTAAAATTTTCTAAAACAAAATAGAGTATATGTTGATCACAAATAAACATATAACCATAGATTCCTTTGAAACAACTGTGAACGGTAATCGCATTGAAAGAACTTTGAATTACAAGTACGTTGATGTAACTGTAGATGATAAACTGACATGGAAAGAGAATTGTAAACGGTTATGTTGTACTATATCCAAATATGTTGGTGTAAGCCTGCAAGGTATAAATTTAAACAGCATGTTAATAATCTAGCATTACGTATTTTGTATCACAGCCTAATGAACTCACACACAAACACAATACGGAATTTTTGTCTGGGGAAGAGCAGCTTCATGTCATCTACAACCAATATCGGTTGTTTCAAATCGCGCCATGAAGTATTTGAACACATATGAACTTGTGACTCGTTAAGTTACTACCATTTATAAAACGCAGAAAATCCTCCAACTAAAAGATATTTGCAGTCTTGAAGTGAGCAAATTCATGTACAAATGCACTAAATCTCAGCCACCGGTACATTTAAAAATTATTTCAAACTCATTACAGATGTTCACTGTATAATACGAGACAAGCTAAAACTCGGCAGTTTGCTTTACCAAAACCACGTTCAAGCTCAGGTGCTAAAATGTTAGAGTGCAACAGAAATCTGGTCAAAAATTCCTTTAGAAATAAAAAATAAACCGTGTTTTACACTTTTTACAGCGGAATATAAAAAATGTGCTACTCGGGCACTAGAAACATTTTTGATATTCTTTTTGTTGGTGTACATTAACCAGGTGCATTTGATTTAATTATTTAACGCTGTTACAATGAAGATAGAAGTATCGCTGATATCTTTCTCAGTTTGTTTTTTCTTGCGTTCACTGAAATTAGTCGCATCAAACTCTTGTATAAACTAGTGGGATGTCTTCAGCCTCGAATCGCAAAGCTGAAAATGTTTCTACCGAACAGTAAACAAATTTCCGTTCCCATGCATGAATCATCACATCGACTGAGAATTCATTTCCCAAATACATGATTGGACGACTTGTTCTCAACATGCTTAAATTCTGTGGCACCATTGTAGTGCTGCACTAGTCCATAACTGTTGACGCATTTCTTTAGCTATCATGAATATTTCCAAAATATGCGAAAAAAAGATCTTTTCCAGCCGATTGTTGTAAAGATGATGTAGCTTTTAATTTGCTGCCAGGTCAACTTCATGCATTACAAAATTTATCAAAAAAGTGCAAGGCTATAATTAAATATCCCATCTTTTCTACAATATGCTGGAAAAAATCTTTTAGTGTGTGTTTTTGCAATTTAACAGATGTTAGTGGTACACTCCCTAATTTTTTGCGCAATGATCTTGGTGGGAAGCTGAAAAACGTGTCTCACAATGATGTATAGGTGCTTGACTTGCATTGACATAGAACAGTGGTTCTTAACTGGGGGTACACATACCCCTTGGGGGTACGAAGCACTAAAACAAGGGGTACGAAGCACCAAATTGTTTCTGGGATACACGCCCCGAAAATAAAAAACTGTGTTTTCGATTGTTGTGAGTGCAGGAAACTTTATCAGAGGCCAAGCCTTGAATCACCGTCTGTTCGAAGTTTTTTTCTAACGAAGTTGGAGATCAACGC
>JGI24021J15306_10005845_pt1 | contig 14676 bp, 8 predicted proteins | sample Ectturendosymbi1_FD_15306 | JGI IMG/M metagenome (IMG submission 15306)
CAATGATTCGGCGCTCGGGACATTGTGCCCCCCTTGCCCCACTCGGTACGCCCCTGCCTTGTTGAGGAACATATCTGCAACAACCGCTGTTCTTTTTCTTGATGAGCATTAAGACTACAGCGACAATAGGTCCAAAAGGCACATTCGCTGTTGCTCGCTTTAAGACGGATGCGGCGGGCTGCAAAGCGAAACGCACCGAGATATGCACTTGCTGACGCTTGCAGCTGAAAATATGTTTCACTTCAACACAATGATTCTCAACGTGGTCCATGTTGACCACCGGTGACCTATGAGTGCAATACAGTTTCAGTCAGTTGTTAATGAGGAGTCAGCATGGCAAAGTGGTCCATCGGACATTTTTTTGAAAAAGATGGTCCATGGGCCAAAAAAAGGTTGCGGACCACTGTCACACGACCGAGACGCACGCCCAACGTCATATATCAACCCTCCGCCCACCTGGCTCCAGGTATCCGTGGGTGTGTTCGGCGAATCTGGAGAAGGAGTTTGAGGTCTTATCGATACCCTGAAACGAAAACACGACGTTCAAAAATTGGATCTTTCTGTAAATGAAATTGATCTGCAAATGAAAAGCTTCCTAAAACAACTTTTTCTTTCTTTTGTTTCAAGCCTCCCCGTTGTTGTCAACCGAGAAGCCAAAAGAAAGTTGTTTTTGTCCCGGATGTTATGATCAGGTCTACAACCAACGTGTCGTTTTTTTATTACGTTTCCGTGGATGTTATCCACAGTTTTGTGAACTATGGCGAACGGGTTTATTCGAAGTGATCGCTGGATGGGGCAAGTCGCGTGTAGCGAGAAATGACAGTAACTTTTGCATGAACACGTCACTGAGAAAACAAAACAAGCACCAATACAAATTTGTGCTCAGCCAGAAAAAGTTAAGTCCGCGTTAGCTCGGAATTGGCAAAGAGAAATGGCAAACAAAGCATAGACACTGTGCTTCCTGGCTATTTTGGGCGAATCACGCACTGTGACGCAAACTATGTCAATGTAATCCAAAACAACCTCTCTCGCAACGTAAACATGGAGATGGTGGAGACACAAAACAGTTTTATTTGACAAGCGCGAAAATTATCGTCCGCATCTCTGGCTTGATGCGCTAGAGATACTAAATCCATATTTGTTTTTGTAAGGCCGAAAGGCATGGGCGGGCTGAAGGGCTCAGCTAGCTGCCACAGAAGTGCGAAACAGAAGAGTTTGAAAAAACGGACATCATCATTGTCTACACCACTACATATACTGCAGCATTTCCGCATAGGGGGGTGAAGAAGGTGAGCGGTAGCGATTAACGTTTATGAGTGTTTTAAATTTTAGGTGATTATAATCCTAATAAGGCTAAAATAGAGTTTTGGGCTGTTTTTACAATCATTTGCTGCTTCTCACAAACACGTCGATTCACAATTTGTTTACTAAATTGGAAAGGGGATAATGGACTAATTGGTTTGAAGTTAGTCTCTTCACAAAAAAAAGATTGCGTTATCTAACAAATTAAAATCATACGAGCGCTCCAGGAGGAAACGGAACGCCATCTCAAAAACCAAGCACTTTCAAGAACAACCAAAACAGATCGCGCAACACAGTTTGACGTGACAAGTATGTGTGAGCGAAAACGATCTTTTGCCCAATTTTCCCTTCAAAACGCGACCGCCGACAAAGCCGCAACAGCGTTGCGAGCCGCGTTCAAATGAGACGTGGTCCAGACAGTCACTAAAAGGCTGCAGGGTGGTTACGTTCGAGCGAAAATCGACCGCTTCTCGCTACTAAGCGGTTTCGAAGAAACGGAGACCAGACTGCCGGGCATGATTAATTTTACAAACCTGAAGAAATCGTCATGAAAACCTGCAAATATTTCACTGCATCACGCAGTGAAATATTCGTAGAGGTTAAGAAACGTTTGCTAAATAATGCGCAAGTAAGCCTCTGCTTTTGAAGGATACGCGGACCACCACGGAAACAGTACGAAACGAATATGTCCATCATTTACACGAATAAATCTTGCGCAGAAACGCAATTCAGGTTTCTGCACTGCAACGTGCAAGGTAATTGTTACAACAGCAATCGTTACATTCGTTTTTGATAAAAGTGGTGACCACTCGTCAGCTTTTCCGATCGCAACAAACGTTGGCACACCTGAAGACAAGCGAAAGACACCGTTTCAGCGCATAACAGGACAGCTGCAGACGAACATCAGTGACTTACTCGATTTGAGACATCTGATCGCGGGTTATGCAGAAGTCGGGCACTTCCGTAACGCACCGCGGGTGGAGTTTGAATCCGCACATTCTGCAAGTGACTCCTTGAAAGAGAATGCGCTGGCACCGGTCGCAATAAGTTAGAGTGAAAAATGTCTTCGATTTCTGTTGCGAGGAAAAAGTAGAGTTATAATGTTGCAGCCTGACTTCTTTCGTGAAGAGTAGACACTGACGGCGTTCGACAGACAGGGGAATAACGCTGGAAATTCAAACAACACACGACGTGTCTACATCTTAAAACCCGTTTCAAGGAAACCGTCGATCAACAAACGCTCAGACACACGTAGATTCGACGACCAATAGTTCCATGCGGTGTCAGTTGCAGAGCAACAGTGGCTTCTGTCGCGAAAGATAGCTGCGTGACGCAAACTAGAGTTCATAGTCAGGTCGACCGATGTAGATCTTCGGCAAACGCGCGAACTGCGCCGCTAGCAACGTGCACTGACCTTTGTAACGTCTCGCGCTCTGACACCAAGCTGAAACAAAAACCAACTCACTATCAACTTTGCAACTCACGAAATTGTGGCTAGCTTGAAGAATGCGCGTCGACTTATTGAAGTTCTTGTTCTCGGTTCGTAGCTCCAGCTCGGACCCGGCCAGTTGTCCGGAATCGATAGCCCAGTCGACCATATCACTGCAAGCGAGTTGTTCACGTTACACTCGACGTGACCGCCCTACGATGTTGGTGCGGTACAGGGAGGCGGGGCGAAGGGAGAACGGTTCTGGTCAAAGCGGAGTGGGGGGAACTTCACACTGTGGCGGAGCTACGAATCGTTTGCCTGCGATGGAGCAAAGCTACTCGCCGCTGATTGGCACGTGGCAACGACGTACATGATCAAAGAGTTGGCATATATAAACAAACACATGTGCAGGCTGCAAACGGGCAGTGGCTTCACCATAATGAAGTAGCAACTGCTTTACTTCCACACCTTTTCAAGTAAGAATGTACTGCACTTCGAAACTTGTTCATGCAGTCAAGGTCACACTTGTCAAATGCAACCGATGATAACTTCAAATCACTCGGTCACAGACTGTACCCCGGCTCAGACAGAGCACCGGAGAACAATGCGTTCGAACGTGCGCGCTACCGGTACCAAGCACTACTGGTACAAAGGTACCGGTACCTTTGTACCGGTACCAAGCAAGTTGAGCGATATTCCGCCAGAGATCAAAAAGAAAACAGCTTATCCCTGATTGGAGTGCATATGCGTGACTCCTGTTAAGCCACTGCATTCAAACACTCACACCCACCTAGATCTCCGCGAAAGCTAGTGGAAGCTTGTCTGGATATTTGGAAAAATGGAGAAGATAGAGCACGCGCGAGAAAGCCAGTACGGCGCGTGACATGAACAGACACGCGGGCACTCAAGTCCATAACGATAGTAAACACAAGCTTAGCGGCAGGGCAAGAACAACATGCAGCGGCGTGGGTACTTCTGTTTCTGGCGCTGCATCGTCCGCAGTAACAACTGATGCAATGTAGGGGGGGCTGCGAGGAGCGGACTTTACTGCGAGCGCCTTAACCACGAGTTGCCGCCGGCATTTCGCTGCACCCGGAACGTTTTAGCGTGGTTCGATGTCAAGTGGAACACCAATCAGCACAGGCGCGAACAGCAGGCTTCTTTGGGCTGTTTAATGGGGGTAAATAAGCGCTTATCGACAGTACGCTAGATATTCGCAAACGTTAAACAAAGTTTTACTGTAAACTAAGCTTTGCTCTAATTGAGTGCAACTCGCGCGAACGCAACCAATCATTGTGTGAACAATAGTTGCAAAGGGGTAGAGGGCTTGTCGGAAATGATCGGTTGAAAAACGAAAAAAACGAACGAATTTTAATTCGTTCATTGAAAAACGAACGAATTTTAATGAGAATCACCACTGGACCAACACTGTCGATATTCCATTAAATCTATGTTTCCGAGTTAGAGACATTGCCAAGACCATGACAAAGCCAATTCAAACGAACAAAAGTCGATTTTGCGACGCTTCCGTTAACAACACTTGCGGCAGATTTCCGAGTGGGAAGGAGGTAAGTGCGCTTAAAAAGTCTGACGGCAATCTACGTTGTCATACACGTCATCGAATACGAGCATTACTTCGTTCCCAACTTGTACACGCTGCACTGGTCCGCTTTGTCCCGCAGGCTCTTCAGTCGCGACGATTTGAATAATACGGTCTCCAAACGTTGTCCGGGTATGGCTCCAACCTGTCAGTGCAACAAAACATAGCAAGCTGAACGTTCAACTCTCACTTGTGTACGAACCATGTACTGACGCGCCGGCGAAGGTCACGAAGTTGAAAGCAGCCATTTTAATAGATGGCGCAACGTCAGGGACCAAGAGCTCGTTGATTTTTCTGGTGCTACAGTAAGCACAAAGCACAAACCGTCTGTTTGGCGTCTGAGTCACTTCTACGGCGTCTAAACCAGGGGTTCTTAACCTGAGGTCCGTGAATGTGATTTAGGGAGTTAATAGGCTTTGCAGACATTTCGATTACTACTACGATGATTAAAACCTAACTTCGACTAGTTATTGCAACTTTTCCTCTTAAGGCGTCTCAACTTTTATTAGGATGCAGGTCCGTGACGTACATGTTTAAGAAACGCTATTTCAGAATATTCGGTGTTCCGCCAAAAATAAATATATGACTCGGGCGTCCGCGCGATGGGAACGTTTAAGAAACATTGGTCTGAACCACGGTCATGTGTCCAGTGGCATAGGAGCGCCATCTGCCAACCCTGGTCTGTCGAAAATGTCGCGCCCTATATGAAGCTGCAACGTGGTGAAAAAAGATCAGTTAATATAAAAGCGATCTTTCAACCAGAAAGCTATTTTCGCCGTGGTTCCCAAAAGCAAAAATTGAGACGTTGATGCCAGCAACAAACGAACAAAATTCAACGCAAGACACAAGAAAGCATTAGTTAAGCAACACTGCAGCGCTCTTAACATCATTTCATCCGAAGAAGGGTTTGCTGTTGTTGAATACAGCAAGTACGTTAAGCATGTGTCAACAACAGCACGTGCTGCCGCAGCTAGCGGACTTTGTGCCTTCGCTTGGAAATCGCCCGAATGGCATCGTTTCTTTGTTAAAGGCCAATTCACTCGAGGGTGATTTGGCTCCACCATTGTGCGTCAAACTCCATACGCCGAGCAAAGTTTGTCGACGACGAAAGCTTAGTTACTTTAACATGGCAAAGCTGGAAATTTTGATGGTTCGATTGACTGCAATGGGCAAATATTGAGTAGACGACTACATTTTACCGTCTCTGGCTCAGAGCCATAGTAGACGTTTGGCTCCTGCGCTAATGTTTGTCAGCCCTTTCGTCAGTGTTTGAGTTAACACCATGATACTTATGCCTGATCAGAAGAGTAAAGCTAAATGTTTTTGCAAAACCCAATGCATGAAGATAAGGTGCGTTATGTATGTGTGACATTATGGACATTGAGCATTGTGCACTGACAGATCACATTAGCACCAGCGATGGTAACTACGATTTTGCGGAGTGGTTTGGCATTTGCATTTGCCAGTCTTAAAAGCAAAAAAGGGAGACAGTGAATGGAGNTAACACTGCTAGAAGAGCTAACAGAAACGATGAGTAACGTTAAACGTACGCGCGAATGCAGCGCAAAACAATACATGTGAAGAATCTTTTCCACCGGCTCATTTCAAGCCCATCACCAACGAACCAGAGAAAAGTTGAAAAAAGTTCAAGCTGTTGCAACCAACGAGGTCATTGCGGAAATGTGCGTGTTTTCACCCTGTCATGCACAGGATGACACAGCATAAGGAGTCTCACGCAACGTAGGCAAGACGGTACTGATCACCTATGAAGTCAGTGTTAAGGTGTTGCGTGAATGCTTTGCAGGAGGCGCGACGCCCCTGCTATGGTTAACTCAAAAAAACACTTTGCGCCCAAAAGAAACAACAAAAAAACATTCGGGATTTTCAAACCATTTCTGTACACAAAACCGGCTTGCGTATCACTTTTGTTCGCCTTTTCTTATAACGAGAAACAGTTTTGAAATACATCGTATCGAAATCTGTCTCCATTCCTTTCGCCGTTGGAAATCTACAGAATCTGTCTGCCGCCAAAGTTACTACTCGCATGACGATGTCAACACCGAAGTAGAGTGACTAATTGCGTTGAAACAATAAACCGGCATACGGCCCGCGAATTAGAAACATGGGCTGCAGATCACACTTTACAAACAAACGTGAAGTTCTCGAATTGCCAGCGCAGCACACAGCACTTGCCAAGGACAAATGAACTGCGCAGCAAAGAAAACCAACTTTCAGGAGTCGCTCTTACCGTTGTTTTTCCATTAGGAAGGTAAATGCGAATCATTCCGATGGGTTTGTTGTCTTTGCCGGGTTTGGCTGATGGTGCACCAGGTTGAACCGGGGATTGGGGTGCATCAGAGTTACCGCCTGCGCAGCATGACAGATATTTCTATGTGAATATGCAATATTTTAACAGTTTAAATGTGCTGAGAGCCTAAATGCGCACGACGGACGCATTTTTTAAGCTTTTCACGTCACAGCCGCATTTAAAATCCAAAACATGTTTTGAAATATACGGAAAGTATTTTGGTTTCTCGTTACCTTTAGACAGCAACCTACACATGCGCCTTGTGATCCCTAGATAAATATATTTTTTGATTTATACACTCAAAGTACTGACAGGCTACTTACCTTTCTAATGTGGTTTTTGACTCATTTGTTATTGGTAAGGTAATGCAACTGCCGACGCAATACCACAGCCAGGAGTTAAGGAGAGAAACTTCTAGTAATTGATTGTGGGTGCAAACATAGGACAGGTGCTCCCACAACCTCAAAGTAGAAGATACCTACGGCTGAAGCTCCACTAATGTTCTGTGCATTAGCAATGCATAGTCTGAATTAATTTTACTGAATTGAATCATTCAAAGTTGGTGACTTCAATTCCTTACCAACTTAAGCAAGTAGCTGCTGACAGTCAGAATATGGCACAGTGGGCTTAAAAAATGTTTTGAAGTAGTTCCTCCCAGAAGCTTCATTTTAAGGTAATCAGTTGCAAATAATTTTGGTAGCTAATAAGAGTGGATGTTCAGGCTATGGACTTGACTTAGCGCTTTCGAAACCTGGTTGGCTGGTTTGCAAACTGGTGGAAAGGCGTAAACAAAAGCACGGCGTTAATCAACAAAAAATCTTTTTAACATTTAAACGTGCACGGGGATTAGTAGACGGCGGTCACCAAGGAAGGATTTAATCCCAGCATCCAAGTTCACGTTCTAACACCGACTGCTGTGCTATGGCTGAAGCGGCGGCGTGCCAGGCCAAAAACCGCAAAACACATTCCGCCCGATAAAGTCTGTAAAAAGAGATTTTTCCTAGATTTGATGGCAGGAGCACGGCGGTAGACAGCAACTTAGATAAAGACTTGAAATCAGGGAAGATTTTGGGTTTGCGCGTGTCGAGGGCGTTTTCTTGCTCAGAGCCGCAAATCCGGGAACCCGCGCGGGATTACAAAAAAAAGACCAAAAATTCGTTCACGTTGCAGTTTTGAGTAAAAGCAACAACGCAAATAACAACAAACCTCAAATGAAATCACGTTGTTTTTTTTCGGTTTTAGATTGTTGTCTTTTAATAGGATTTCGCGAGATCTTTAGGGATACTCTTTATTTCAAACAACTAGTCTTCACAAAAATGACAAACGAATAAATCAATCGGCAAACTTTTGATAGGAAATCGTCACGTAACACTACGCATACCCAGTCCTAAAATCTTATTCAAATAGAATCTATTTCGAAATATGTTTTCAACCGACAAAAGATAATGAAACGAGATTGTTGTTACGGACCTTGCTTTCTTAGGTGTTAGTGCTGCACTAGAATTTGGCTTATATTTTTGCTGTCAACTAAAATGTAGTTTCCAGTCCTTTGTCTCTTCGAATGGAAGTGCACGGGGAAATCAGTGAAAACTTGGAGCACGTCAAAAGATTAAAAGTCGCGATGCCGCAAAGCGCGATGACAGAAAATCGTTTAAATCGTGACGTTGGAAGCAGAAGAGCAAGGCAGCAACAACACTAAGATAGCGGTCACGCACCGCGGGTGACGCTACGCTCTGCACCGCCTTCAGCCGGCAAAAGCATTGACACGTTTCACGCACTTACTGTGCTTTGGCCACTGCACGCAAGTGGCATACCAATACAGCACATCTCCCGTTACAGACGATGACAGCAGAGGGATTGAAAGGGGTGAAGTCCCAGGAAAAAAATGTCTTATTTTTCTGAAGATGGGTGTTTGGCATTTGTTTGCGAATGACCAGCAACGAAAATTTCCCCACATTTTCCATGCTGCTACAATACAATAGAAAACTTTCACCGCTGAAAGACGTTTTAAACCGTGCATAGCGAAAAAATCAACTTAGGATTGTGAAGTTTATAGACATTTGTTTTATAGTTAGGCAGATTTCTTGCATTGCTTCAAAATTAAATATTGAAACAATAAGGCGCACGTGCAAAAATATATTGAAAAGTGACGAATGATCTGTGGAATCAACGAGTTAACCAGAATGAGAGACCCCAGATCCTGAATAAGGATTTCACATTTTTATTATTGGCTGGTGCTGTTTTTTTTCTTGCTATGAATACACCAAATCCAGCCTGCACACATTTACAAAACCTGGAGTATTATTAAAGGAAAAACAGCTGAAAAAAGCAACGTCACTTCGTGCTGCACATTAAATGAGGGAAAAGAACAAGTCTGCGCATAGCCATGCAAAAGGAGGGTAAAGAAAGACGTTTGTCTCTTCACAGAGAAAAATCGAGCAAATTCGGTAAAAGCTAAGCAAATTCGGGCAAAGAACTGTCGCAGTAAGCATTGAAGAATTACTAAAATCTTTTCAGTTTGGGCAAAAATACTCGAAAGTAAGGTAGAATCGAGGGAAAATAATTTTGTAGTCACTGGACATTTTCAAGGGAAAAAAACGGAAAGTAATGTAAATGGTTGGGCAAAACTAGTGTGATATTAAAAAATTGAAGCTGAGAAAATTATGAAAAGTTGGTCCAATACTTTTCGCCTTCCACACAGACGGGCCCCGTACGTGTATGATCCATACATTGTGAATTCCAATTTCTTAGCATCGACAAAATCGCAACTGTGTCTTCTCTCAAAAACAAACTCACCAACACTTGGTGATCGGCTTCCTGACGTCTGGCCGTTAGTTTGAGCTTTAGACGATGGGAAGAAATGACGCTCATGAGGCTTTTGCAAATACATTTTGGTATTTGCAGGTGTGCGCGACGATTTTAGTGGTGGCGGTCCGTTGGTGGTCACAACACTTGGATCGTCAGCAGTATCGTCGGGATTATCTTCCAAACGCTCCAACCTATCAGTAAGATCTTCCAAACGTTTCTGATGTTCATCCAGACGATCAGTCAGCTCACGGTATTCCTGTTGTTGGGTAAACGTGAGTTTTTGACTAATAATAGGGCAAGCACAGACGTATTTTAGGTATATTTTGATCGTGAATAATTAGCAACCACACTAAATACCACAACCAAGTCATTACCATGGGCCTTTTTCAGCACTGTTATCATTAACCCTAGACTCTAGACTTAACCCATACACTGAGAATTATTCATTTTTTCGGAGATTGTGACGTTATATTTTCACACCACAACTTAGTCAACAAGCAACAAAGTACTTTTGAAAATAAACAGTGAAGGAGCAAAAACACAGATGCTGCTCTTTAAAAACATAGCAGCTGCTTGATATCTGAGCTTTCAAATGTGTTGCAAAAACTTTATAACAGAGAAAAGCCAAAAAATATAAATATGAGTTTAAAAAGGCTTTTACTTAAAAATGAGGGACATTTTCTGCTTATGCAACAGGTGAAAAACGTGAAAAAAGATATTAAACAAAAATTTTAAGATAACGAAAAATTAGACTCTTCAGCCCAGTATATATACAAATTTCTACGACTGTCTGTATGCAACTTACCCTTGTACCCTTGTGTAACTGATGCCAAACATTACAAACAACAACACACGCACTTAAAAAATTTTTCATGGACTTTTTATGTAAAATAGTGATTTTTTGGTACTGTTCTAGGAATTTCTGGAGTTGCATTTGTGAGATCCCTGATGCTGATGAAATTATAAACTTCCAACATGAATTTGATTGCCAATGTCAGGACTCTTGTAGTTTGGAAAATGACAAGAAAATGTTTTCAATAACCTTTGACATTGATGTCGAATTGTGCCAATAAATGTCCAAATGGAGTTTATCGAATTACAGAATGACTTAAATCTGAAGGCAAAATTTCTTTAAAAAAGTTTTATAAAGTGTTCTCCCAATAACAAGATATCCAAAGATTTCAAAATCAAAAATTGATTTGTTCGTTTGGAAGTACTTATCTTTGCGAAAAAAATTTTTGTAAGATCAAATATTGTAATTTCAAGTGTCAAAACAGAATTTCAGATGCACATTTGCATGATACTCTCTGTATTGCAGCATGCATCAAGCATCGAACCAAATATTGCAGCTATTATGCAAACAAAGAAGCAGTTTCATACCTCACATCGCAAACATGTTACCAAGCAAAGCTTTTGAACCAAAAACGCTACAAAGTCGATCAAAGGCTCAAAAGACTCGGATTCAAGACTAGTTTCCAATGAAAACTTGAGCGAAATACTTCTGTCTTGCGCAGCTATGTCCAACCCGCAGCCTGCATGCAGCCCAGTTTAGGTGTTCGCTGTAGTAAAATTATCCTACATACTGACAAATATATTCGTATGTACACTGGCAGCAAACATGTTAAAATTCAAACAAATCAAGCCCCAAAAAGTTAACCATAATCACCCATTGAATTCTATGGAATGAAACGTTGTGATGTCTTGTTTGGTAATCATATGCATATCTCATTGCTAAGTATTGTTTACATGATCACCCACCTTCATTGTACCAAATGATACATTATTCATTACAAGTCAAACAGTAGAAGTTTAAGTGCAAACAGAGAAGTTGTAGCTTTATCACTTCACAGGTGCCATCATATTAAAAACTGCTTTTTCTTCTGATCCTTGACAAATCATCAGAAAATCAGTAAATAAGACTCATTTTTCACCTCAAAATATATTGATGGAGGGTTCTTCTTTCCTCCAAACTCCTGATTCAATTTGGTGATGGATTGTTTGGTTAGGTTGATCACATGTTCCAAATTGGAAATCTAAAAAACAGATTCTCACTGTTAAATTATATTGTTTCAGACAATTTTTCACAGCATTCAACACCAATGTTGAGAGTGTGAAGAACACCACACAGTTGCATAGCTATGTTCCAAGACAGCATTAAAACATGTTACAAATGAAAGTAGAAGAGATAAAATCGGTTTCTATAAAAAGCACCTTGTAGCAAATGCTACAGTGCAAACCCAGAACGAAACAATTCTTTTTTGTAATTACCAATTCAACATTGCAGAATAAAATATTAGCACACTCGAGCACTAAAACAATTTTACCTGTGATAATTTTTCGGAAATTTGCAACAAAAAAATTACCTGTGATAATCATTGGGAAATTTTCAACCAAAAACTGGTATTGGCATGTATTACTACATTTTCGTGTTTTATTTTAATAGAATTTCCTATGTAAAATACAACTTAAAATTTTGAATGCTAGCTGAGTCATTCTATGTCAAATGAACCAAAAAAATTGGAAAAGTCAACCCACCTTCAGTGAAACACTTTGGCCTAGCGGTTGGGCCCTAGGTCAGGCAACATGAGCCAAAATGACCCCAAAACTACTTCACTAATGACGTCACTCACAAAAAATCCGCACCCCCCAAACAAAAAATTTTTTTTCGAGTGCAATCTATTAGACTGGCCAATCTGTTTGAGCCCTTGAACAGCTCTCTAGCACAATCGGCGGAGGAACTAGGGCATTGGTAAGGCAACCGAAAACTGCTGTTTTTTACGCCGAAATCAAAGTACGAATATATCGTACGCCGGCTCTCAAAGTGTTAATAAGCAGATAAAACTTTTCATGCTGATTCCAAAAAACTAATTTTGTTGAGATTGGTTAAGGTTTCGCGAAGTTATGGACCATACAAAATCACTACTTTTTGTGGTCAATGAAGCGTAACAACTACCAAGAAAATCATCAACTAACTTTAAAACTACATATTCTCACTGTAATCATTTAATTGTTGTAAAAACTTGACAAGAGGTTGTCTCAAGTATCTTATCTTCACTTGTGAAATAAATTTTCAAAATATCCATGCACTTAGAAAATGGGCAGTCATCAAAATCACTCGTGCGTGACTTAAATTTTGAATGGCAAAAACTCCAACATGCACATATGCTATTGGCATGCGCAATATGCCAAAAAAATCATGATAGCCAAGAAAAACTGAATTTAGATAAAAATTACCCAAAAAGTTTCAAAATCATGGCCAAAAAAACTGAATTTGGATAAAAATTACCCAAAAAGTTTTGTTTACCCAAATTTTGGTTATTTACAGCCAAACTTTTGAACCAGAAGCCTTAGAAAGCCAACCAAAGGCTCAAAAGACTCAGATTTGAGCCTAGTTTCCACTAAAAACTTCGGCGAAAAACTTCAATTTGAGGTAAAATGACCTAAAACCACCCTAGTTATGACATCACCCACAAAACAACTGTAACCCAAATTACAAAAATTTTATTTTTTTTTTCAAACTAGAAGATTTNCCAAGTCTTTTGAGGGTTTGGACAGCTCTCTAGCACAATCAACTGACAAGTGATGGAGTCGCAAAGTGGCACGAAAATAGTGACTCAGTGCATGATTTCAAAGTATGAGTATCTCATATATATTTTGGCAGAGAACGTGTTAACAAGCCATGACAGTACAGCAATCAGTCTCGAGACCAAGATTTGCACCTGTTTTGACTGGGGCAAGACCTGTGACATTTGATACAGAAATTCATAAATTGGGCAAAATGACAGGTCTCCAGGCCATAACCAGGTTTTGAGACTCCGTTTCAGTTGCATACTTTCCCAACTCATGAAGTTTGCTAAATGAGTTCCCTAACCCTTATGGCAATTGATCCTGAAAAGATTTAGAATATGTGTACTTATAACAAAAACATTGTAGGAATCTTGGTGATATTTGACAACAGGAGTCAAAACAAAAGTCCAGTGTATGCCCAGATGCAGTGGTAGATAATTTAATTAGCAATATTGTAAGTTTGATTGATGCTTTAGGAGTACCACTTCAGAAATTTTTGTTGTAAGGTTTCAGGTTGCAAATCAGCCTACTAAATGTCAGAGCCATTCAAAGTCAATGTTGTCACTGGGGTGATACACATTTCTGTCATCCTGCTAGCTGTTTCCTTGTTCAACCCAAAATTCAATAACTGCCATTCCCGAATTATGCTTCTAGTGTAAGAACAACAAGGAAGTTATTTGAAGAACCAGGTGAAACATTGAGTTTAAAAATTACATACAGAAATAAGCAGCAAAAAACAGGCCAATTGGATCTGTTCAGAATCTTTCCCCTGACATATATCTACAATGACCTTCAAAATTCCATTGTCTTACTCTTACTATGTTTGGCTTTTGCAGTTAAATCTCACAAGCGAAAATGATATAGTGACTTCATTTTATCTTCCTTTCTGCATCAAGAATTCCAGCTATGCATTTGATAGGTGATTAATCTACCACGTTGCTATTACTTAGAAATGTTTTTCTTTTTTGAACCTTGTTGCAGAAATGTGATCACTACTTCTGAGTGCTTTGCTCAAGAAAACATGCCACTGATTTCTGAAGATGAAAAATACATAGACTAGTGTTGGTGTGTTATTCTACTAAACAGTACTCTACATCAGTTTTTTGTTACCATTTTAACAGTTTGAGAGCCGGCGTACGATATATTCATACTTCGATTTCGACCTAAAAAGCAGCAGTTTTCAGTTGCCTTACCAATGCCGTAACTCTGCAGACGTTTGCGCTAGAGAGCTGTTCAAAGGGTCAAATGGATCAGCCAGTCTTCTAGATTGCACTCAAAAAAAATTTTTTGGTTGGGCGGTGCGGATTTTTCGTGACTGACATCATAAGTGAAGTAGTTTTGAGGTCATCTTAGGTCATGTTGCCTGACCTAGGGCCCAACCGCTAGGCCAAAGTGTTTCACTGAAGTTTTCATTGGAAACTAGGCTCGAGTCTGCGTCATTTGAGCCTTTGATCGACTTTCTAGCGTTTCTGGTTCAGAAGTTGTGGTCTAAAATAAACAAATTAATTAATTATCTAATCAGCTAATTAGTCAAATATTTTTCATAACTTACATGATAACTTTTGAACCCGAAACCCCAGCAGGTCATCCAAAGTATCAAAAGACTTGGATTGTAGCCTAGTTTCCAGTAAAAACTTCAATGAAATACTACCATCTAACGGT
>JGI24021J15306_10005846_pt1 | contig 14675 bp, 13 predicted proteins | sample Ectturendosymbi1_FD_15306 | JGI IMG/M metagenome (IMG submission 15306)
TACCTTACCATGCTCACATTATATATTTATTGAGTTCCTCACTGGCCTTGTGTAATCTGAAAAATAGATTCAGGCATATTGTGCTCCACACATTATGCGCAACAATAATCAATTCTCAATGCCATAAAAACAGAGTGCAGTGTCTATTTTTCCACCAAGATGCTAGCAGCAACAGGTTTGGCAGAAACGAAGTAAACACAAAAGCTGATCCCAAACCTGAACTCCTTACCCTTAATGCTGATCCCTAACCATAATGCTAACACAAACCCCTAATGCTAATCCCTAACCCTAATGGTAACCTTAATTAACACTAATCCCTAACCCTAATGGTAATCGCTAATGCTAATCCCGAACGTTAACCCTAAACCCTAACGTCAACCCTTAACAAACGCTAACCGAAGCCTAAACGTAACGCCTGATGGAAAAGTTGGGAAAGTTATGAAAAAAGTTAAAAAAAGAAAAGGAAAGTTGCCAAGGTGGGAGTCGAACCAAAAAGCAATGGCATACTAGACTTGAAGCATAACCACTACGCTACGAGCAGCACACCGATTGCATGACAAACTAACCTTTTTATTCGAATTGCGTCATAATGCCACGAGACCAAATGTTCGACTAGTGGCGCAATACCTCCAGCCGATCTGTTGCCGCCAAAATATTGGCGGTAAAGTAGACACTACCTAAAAAGGGAATGCTCATCGTCATTGACAATCTTTCACACTTATTCTTCTATAAAGATATTTTGTTAGTGGCATAGTAAAAAAACGTGCATTGAATCAAAACAAGAATTCAAATATAAATTCTTACAGAAATGCTGGATATTGTCCTTACTACCAAAATTTTAAACCCCCCGAAATTGAGGGCCCTAAGCTTAAGCCTTTTTAGCCTAATGGTAAATCTGTGCTTGACTAAGGCCTATTTGTTGAAAAAAGTTGTAAGGATAACTAAGCAGGTGTGTTTAGTAAATTATGTTCATTTTTTGTAATGTTTTTGCAATTACTGGTATCTTTTCCAAAAAGTCCCATGGCAGCTAGGTGTGTAACATATTCTTAACAGCAAAATAGTCCCAACTCTCCTCGAACCTTGTTATGGCTAGTTAATAGATTGATCTGCAATGCAATATGCTTTTTATTGAAAATATACATGAAATAAAATGTACAATCTAAAGCTTATCCTGACAATAAACACAGTTGAAATAAAGCAGCATTGGAATATTAGCTAAAGTAATAAATATAGATATATTTATAAATCAGTCTTTAGTGGTCACAAGATATTGGGAATTAACAGCAACATGCGTAATTCCCTGAGATGTTGCTAGCCATAACACAACATTTGTCTAAGTTACGGTGCGATCATAATTCCCAGAAAGAAGCAATTGTTAAGTAACCAAAATACAGGTTCGTGAAATGCTGACAATATGGAAATGTACCTAAAACAGGCACATTATTGTGGCTGACACAATATAGGATATTTGTAGCAATATGTCAAATTGTAGCTTTGCTCTGGAGTTCTGCTGCTGTATCGCAGTTTATAAATTCATATAGAATTTTTTTCAGTTTTGATGAAGTTCACTACGCATCAATATGTATGTTGTACAATCAACATTTGTTTCATTTGGATGAACAACCACCTTTGTTTCGCATGATTTTGTGCAAAACTTTGCCTGATGATTTATTTCAACCAGGGTTTTGGAGTCATATTGGCAAAGGTGGGTTTTGCTTGTTTTTTTTTTTATATGTTTACGTGCTGTTAGCAGATTCTGTCCATTCTAAAGTCGTTTATTTTTCAGAACTGACCCCCACCATTGCAAACAATTCCCGACTTTTTCCGGTTGCATGTGCGATATTGCTCTCACTGGGAATGTATATCTTTATTTTCATCCTTACCAAATCTCATTTTTCTGCATTAATCAGTGGACTTCTGGTTGCATGTGGTAAATGTAACATTAATTATTATATATCTACTTTTGCCTTACAAACAAAATGTGATTGTTATTGTAGAGATATTGCTCAATATGTTTTGTTCATAAAGAAAAATTGTTATCCATGTGCAGAAAACTGATTTGAATCTGTCGGCAATTTTTTGAAAATAGAAAATCAATTTGATGTAACACTATGCGTCAGTCCTAACATGCATGGTGCTGATTCCCTCTTCTGAAAAATTTGCTGTTGAATTTAACTCAGTTGCCTTGGTGTAGACTAGTTATTTGAATACAGATATGTGTAAGCTGGAATCATCGGAAGTTAAAGAATGCAGAGCCCAGCTGACTGATTCCTGGAAACCTTACAGCAAAGCTAGAGCATTTAAGTGTTTAAGTGAAGGATTACTTTATTTCAAAATGGTTATGTGAGATTATAAATTTTTTGGTCCATGTTCTCATTAATTTTTATTTGTTTTGCCAAATGAAACATAGACCAAACCGTCTGTAAGAGTGTGAGTCAAAAAATAAACATACTTCTTCTGGGGCCATTAACACAAGTAAAATTTAGCTCACAACCACTTGCAATGTTTGTTTAAGCAGTGATTTTTTTCGCAATTTCTGAGTAATGACCTACAATGCTGTTTATAACTAAAAAGGTTTCCTTTGCTTTGTTTATTACCAATCTTGTTGGAGCACCATTGATTTCATTCGATCCAGATTCATGTTTGTGAAGGTCCTTCAAGGTGAATCAGAAAGTTGATAATGTTATGCATACTATATTTATTTGCAGTGCCATGTGACACAAAGTACTGGTAGTTCTAGATGAAATTTGATGTTATTTTTTTTCTCAGATTAACACATTTTTTTCTGGTTTATATTCCCTGCTTTCTAAAAGAACGTGGTAAACATGCCATGGACATAAATTAATTACATAGTTTACAAAAGTTTTACTGGCTGTTTGTAACTATTTAATATATGTTAAAAATAAAAACTGTGCATTCAGCTCCGTTCTTTTTAACTAATTTACTTCAGTCTTTTTGTTTTCTTCCTGTTCAGATATAAAGCAGTAATACAGATTCCTTTTTGTTCAGATAATGGAATTGTTGTACAATCACGCATGATGGCCAGTGACTCCTTTTATTTATTAAACCAACTTCTTTCAGTTCTCTTAATTTTGGATGATTCCACAATTAGTTGGATTTTGTCTCCATTCTTCATGGGTTTTGCTCTGTCGACCAACTGGACTGCAGCTTGTTCATGGATCTTAGTGATATGCATATCATTTTACCATGCATGGGTTGCATTCATCCAGTCTGATCAAAACGTGGTACATCCGGTTAATTGTTGTGTGCATAGGCTAGCACAACTAAGTGTGCGTAGTTTGTGTTCAAAGCTTTGTTGGTTTTAAACAATCATAGAATTGTTACTTAGTTCAGCTGTCATATATCAATTCGTACTGAAATGAAGTTTTTTTTATAGATATACATTGTATAGTTCAGCTTCATATAAAAGTTCAGTTTCTGTTGTACAGTTCCCTGCAACATTCCATGCTTTCCATGTACCTATGTGAAGATTTGACTAAATTGCAGGCCTTCTCCAATTTTTATCATCTAATACAGTGGATGCCACTCATTAAATCGATCTCACGACCAGTTCATTTTGGATTTAATACATAGCAGTTTTCTTAATTGGCACACCTAAAGCGGCAAGAAAGCAGCAGGCGTGGAGAGTAAAATTCAATCAGTTCACTTTAATTCAACAAAGAAAAAGGTTAACATTATGTGGTTTATCAGGTGGAAATGCCTTCCTGCAATGATCATGCATTTGCGCTTTCATAGCATTAAGCATGTCCATGTTTTGCCAAGTGTTCCAGTTACTGTGAAAAACTGTTTTAACGATACTGCAGAGACTAAATTGCTTTAACAGCAATGAAAAACATGATCAAAAACAGTCCAATTAGATGGCTAGTTTCTTCATAGTGTATGACAGTTTGTTCACATTAAACTGAAATTTGACATATTAACTGAAAAAATGGAGTAATTAATTGTAAAGACTTGAATGTAGCGGCTCTAACAGAAAAATGGAAATTTTTGTCCAAAGTTAACATTGGATATAATAGATGGATGGATATATTATTCATAGATTTATTAAGCTGCTTCCACTGTAGTGCAAAAAGCAGATTTCATATTTTACATAAAAAAGTATAAATGCAAACAGCATTTTTCACAATTTTGTTCTGAACTCGTTCTTAGAAAAAATTGAAAAGTCCGTGAAAAGTTTAATATACTCAGTGTTGTAGTTACCATTCATCAAAAGTGAATACTGCAGATGTTCAGTGCTGATGCTTAGTTTTTTGTAGAAATTTTTCACTGAAGCATCTCCTATTTGGCTTGTGACTGCCTTTGCAATTGCTGTGGTGCAGCATGTTTTCAAACCTAAATTTCTTGTATGTCTCAAAAATTTATAGGATCAGTACTTCAAGATTTTATTGTCAGGCTGTAATGAGTTGTCAAGAAAGATACCCCATGCCATGATTATCATGTGGATCCTTATGTTCTTGGTATTTCAGCTTGAGTAGAAGACTAGCTGTTAGCTAACACTAAGAAATTAATTTACAATTTGAGCTGCTCCTACTTGAACAACAGGTTTCTGAATGATATTTGCCATAACAATGTTTGGGGAAGGCTGCAAAGCAGGATTGGCCAAACTACGGTCCGCAGGCTGCATCCGGCTCGCCAAACGCCTTGCACATTTTTTTCAAGCACCATGTTTCTGACTCTGGACAGTAAGGCAACAGCATTGGCTGCTACCTGTCGCTTGTTGACTTCACACTGTATCCGGTCCACCTGTGGCCAGGCAGTCGCGAATTTGGCCCTCAGGTCAAAGTTTGGCCACTCCTGCTGTAAAGGCATTTCGAGAAGGTGAAAGTAATTTTGAAAAAATTGGGTGTAACAAATTTTATGCAGGTTGAATGCACCGTAAGAAATCGTACATGTTTTCTTTGAAATGCATGTAATGCTCATATCTTTTAGCAAGAAAAATTACCATCTTAAATGTGTTATGTGCTTGCAATTTTGGAAACAAAGTCATAATTTTGGAGCTTGACTAGATTTTGATGGCAACTTCGAAAGTTACTCAGCATTTGCCAAGATGAGCTTGTATTCGTGTTTATAACATTGAGATTCAGGTACTAAGCTCAATGTTTCTTTAAGCCTGTTTTTCATAGACCAAGCTAGCATTTTGAGTGGTACCTAATTTTTAATTCAATAGTTTCATTTCTGTTTCCCTTTAAAAAAGCAAAATTGCATATCTTTGTGGCGCCCACCTTTTGTCAGCGAAAAGTGGCTCGGTTGGGAGAAATGATAGCAGTCCGCGACACCATTGCAAAACGCGTAACATCAACCACTTCTTGACTTGTGTTGTCGGTGTTCGTCGTCATTGTCTTTTCAGCAATATAGAAATTGCATTTTTTCTCTGAATAAGTTGTCAATGACAACTCATTTGCAGATTCTCTGCATCGCGAAGGGCGTGTCGGTTGTTTTGTGGAGCGTGCTTGTTCCAGTGGCAATCCACATTTTCGTTGTGTACCATCACCTGCAACAAGTGCCTGTCAGCGGACCACACGCTTCCATGATGTCATCAGCATTCCAGGTTCGCTAGTGGGGGGGGTTAATTCTTTGCTGCTGCGAGTCTTGATGCAGCAGAATTTGATGCTTTCCAATGTCACACACGATTTACTTTTCTGGCAGCTTTTGTCCAACGCATCAAATCAAAGACTAAGCGAACGGCGGTACTTTAGACTTTTCTGGGAATAACATTAACAGCCATTTTTTCCAAGCAGTAAAATAGCTTTCAGTGTAACTTATATGGTTTTAAATACAGTATCATCTTAAAATATCAGCCACACAAACGGCAGGGCAGTGATTGATCACCGAAATAATTTGCCGACAATTTTTTTTCCGAAAACTGACCGGTATAATGGGATAGACACGATTCATACAAATAATAATATCATTTTACACTATTGTCGAGTTTCCGTGCCTGTGGCCTCGTTCAGGAGAGTGCATATGTCGTTCGTTTTGCTTCTCATGTTGCTTCATTACAGTTGTCGCCAGGTTTTATTTCAAACAGTTTCTCAAACTTTTTATTCCATCGCCCGCTTTTCACTATCGACACGTCGTTTTCGGCCCCCAAGCAGGGCGAAACCCCCCTAGAAAATATTTCGCCCCCCCTGGAAAAATGTATTGGACATAATGTAAAACTATTGGACACATTTCAAAAAATTTGAGCCCCTCAGAAAACTCTTCGCCCCTCCTGGTCTCATAAGCTGGTTACGGGCCTGCCCCCAAGCTTGATGAAGCAAACACAAGGTAGCAAATTTAAGGAAAGTATAAAATAGCTGAACTAAGCAGTTGTTTTACGACGCTAATGTTACGTTCAGAATTCTTGTGAAACTAATCCACACTGTAGCCGGGCACATAGACGATTCAGAGTAAAGGTTTAACTAACGGATGAATTGCTTTAGCAACAACCTCCAACGATTTTAAATCGAAATTGCAAGAAACTAACAAGACATAATAGTAGCCTACTGAAGTTAACTCAGTGATCGATTAGTGGTTGAGCATTTTCGCCCCCTTTGTATTGTTTTGCCCCCTTGCTCCTCAAAATCGCCCCCAAGGGGGAGATTCCGCCCATGTTGAGAACCACTGAGTTAGAGTATTCTGGCGATTTTAGTTAAAGCCTTTCTTCTGGTGATTGCGTTTATTTTGAGTATTTATGTCATTGGACAATTGTATCGTGGCCATGACCGATAGAGTGCAATGATGCGTGAATTATCAGACGCAGTCGTGCGGAAAAAGCAACATGATACGAAATCGTGTTTGCTTCTCATAACAACTGTTGGTGTCGGTAAGGATTCAATGAATGGTACATTCACGGTTAGGAAACGCTACGAGTAAAGGTTGAAAACGCCAATCTGGAGGCTTCAATGTCAGTTAGGAATGGGCAGCATTTCGAGAAACAGGATTGTGTGAGATTTCGGGCAATCGAGTTATTGTTCTCTGCTAGTAGGGGGCCGCTGACCGGTGTCACCCGATTACCCCCCAGTCCCACTTTATCGTTAATTGCGTCAGAAATAAAAAAAAAACGTTGCGTGGGAATCGTTCACTGGTCACATTTATTTCCGGGTCAAGAAATGAGAGCTGAGCTAGAGCTCACGAAATGTGCAGTATATGGTTGCTTGGTTTATTTGTTCGGTAACAACGCATGGTTTGTTTGTCCGTCGTTGATAGTAATACTGCACAGTAGTTCTTCGTGAGGAAGAAAAAGTGCTGATCTTTTGCACAGGCGTCGCTCTCGGATGGTTTGAAGTCTTCGTGCAAAACAGTCAGATACGGCTCCATCCTCAAGCTGCGGGCAAACGACGATATCTTAGTATCAGGTAGTTCGTTTGTCCAGTGGTTTTCAAATGCAGGCGTGCATGTTGTATTGTTACGCCAGTGCTCCGTGCAGTGCCATCAAAGGTGGACTACGTCACGCCTCGTCATTGAGACGGCCGTGACGTAACGTAATGATTATTTCGTTCGTATTTTTGTTGGTAAATTAACTCTTGTATTTTTTAGTCTTTGTACGAATGAAACGTAAGCTTTATTGAACAAGTCGGTCTCATCAGGTTTTTGCTACTTGTCCAACCAGCCTTCACCTACATCAAGTCTATATGATGATGATCTAAGTCTGGTCACCTGCGACCCACTTCCAAGTCAGCTTAGTTACTGGCAGGTGCTTTTTTAAAACTTATCTTCAGCACGTGTTCCTGCGCAGGTAGCCTGCGATGGCGCAACAAACCTATGAATTGCAGGATAAAATTATATGGCAGGGGTGGCCGAACTGCGGTTCTTTGTGCTTTCCGAATAATTATATATTTGTTCTTTGATTTTTTATTTCTGATGCAAGCTGTAGAAATATTGTAAAATGTTCCTGTGCCAGCTAGCGTGCCGTACGCTTTTGCAAGTCGTTTCAAAAAGAATTATGATGTCACAGAAGCGTGGTTGCAAATAAATTCGTGTTTTTAGATTTTTATGTTGCAGCTCTTTGCAACTTGGGTTTTACGATATGCGGCTCATACACAGAGCAGGTTTGGCCAGCCCTGACATATATAGCCTGTTTGCATGGCGCATTTCATTGTGGCCTTATTGTGGCTTTTGGTCGATTGTGGCTTTTTATTTGCTGAGTCACGCTTAAGAGAGCCACACTCTTAAACGTCCACTTCACTATTGGACGAAAGTATCGGTGCTTGAGATAAAATGAAGCTTGACTGCGTCTGATGGTTGCAGTTGTCTGTTCTCACGCCTTCCTTTTGTTAATTATTTGATAAAGAGTCACTTTGCTTGCCACCCACTGTTCCATCATAACCCTATTACTGTTACATCATAACCCTATATGCCACCCAGTGTTCCATCATAACCCTATTCTGCAACCGCAAGGTGGTGCACCCGCGCAACGACACGTCACGTGACAGCGTGCTGGGAGGAGACGTCGTGTGGATAAAGCATTCGGCCTCGGGCGCATTTCTCCGCTCGTTCGATTTCGCCGCCCCGTTGTCACAGCACCACCGAGCGGTGAGCCAAAGCAGAGATCGCGTTTTCATGTAAAGCAGTGGTTTTCAACCTTCTTAGTACCGCGACCCACTTTAACCCAACGCCGCCAATCTAAAACTTCAAAAAAGCAAATGTAATGCAGCTGTGTACTTAAAATATCTACTCGCGACCCCTCCAAAATGGTTCACGGCCCCTCTGGGGTCGCTGCCCCAGGTTGGAAACCACTCGTTTAAAGCGACGCTCCTAGGCAACCGATGTTTGCGTTTACTGTGGGGATGTGTTTCGGCCGGAAATGAGTTAATTCCTAAGTAAAAGTAGGGATGAGTTCCGGCAGACTCCGTAGATTGCTCTTACTGTACTTTGTTACTTCATAAAGTTATTTTTTATGTGAGCATACCACTTGCAGAAATTCACTGGGTAATTTTTGTTGTAACGCGGCAACAGGGGACATAGTGAGGTCCGCGGGCCACATATGGCCCGTTACGGATCCTGCCCGCTCGCCGAACTTGCCCAGATACTATACTGATAAATCCGATCCATTTTTCGTTTGTTTTCTTTTCAATCTCCACGTCGCCCTCTGGTACAAGGCGCATTGTGTTGTACTCTGATCTTCGTTGTCATTGCGCTCTTTGAGAAGACTTCGCGATGGTTTAGTTTCCCCCCCGCAGTAGTGGTCTTTCTTTCTGGGGCGAAGACTGATGAATGCACAGCCTCACCAGCGAATGGCAGGCGACTGTGCGCTGCGTTACACTGACTTGTAACTCTCTGCAAAACTTGGGCAAAGCAACGAAGTTGTGAACATGCCGGCTTGGGTTGAGTGGGTTGAGCAAAAGAATGTAGACAGAGGGGGGGAAGGGGGCAGTGTCCAGCAGGGAGCAAGCAGCAAAATGTTTATTTGCTGAAGTAGCCCAATCACGGGCTGTATATCTGATATGCCACGAAATTGTTACGACTTTCAGTGATCACTGTATCAGTTGTCAGTTTGATACGTAGTGTTGATTGTTCAGCTAGCATTGATTCGTGACAAGCTTTGTGGGAAACACTGCTCCCACTTTTTTTACACGTTAATTTGCATCTCATTTTTATAATAGTTTACAAAGAGTCGATATGACTTATCCTACCCGATAGAATCCAGTGTTTCCCGTGAGTTTAAGTTTACCCATCCCAGATTTAAACGAATTGGTGAAACTTCACAATATCAAAATACCATGCGATCCAAATCTTGCATTTGAAAGTCAAATTTCTGTCGGGCACAGACTATTACTGATTAAGCCTAGAGTGGTTTAGTGAAATCGGAACAAAATTATCGCTACAAAACAAGAGCTTAATATAATTATGGTTTGACTGTTACCTTGCTCGACAATCGGCGTCAGGTACTTTTAGCATTGCAGTGGTAACAATTATTTGGCATAGACCAGCTACGCCCAACCAAAGTGGCTTACTGAGCCAAAAATTATATAAATATCTTATCGAGGGCCGTACAATAAAATCGCTTATCTTAGCAAACTCGATTTAGCTTAAGCTAATGTACTGAAAGCGTTCAGATCCTAACTGAAAGAACGTAGGATAGTTTGGCTACAGCGAAAAAACCTAAATTGGACCCCACAAAACCTTCGACTGGGCCGCATGGGGGCCGCGGTTTGGACATAGCTGGTATAGACGTATTTTCAAGTTTTTTTTATTTGCCACAACTGGTGTTCTGATTTAGTCTTGAGTTGTTTGCTTTCTTTGCTCTTGTTTCAACATTTTCACCCGCAAGCGTTGCGTGCAGGTTGCAGGACTGACGATGTGTAGTGTTGCATGAAGTCGATTTCCTATTTTTTTAAATGCTGATGACTTCAAACTCTTCACCTGCGTGGAGACTGGTTACTTGACTTCCGGTTCAATGTCGCACTTTTTCTATTCCGGTCCCGGCCAGAAAAATCTTGATTGCACTTCGTCGCTAGTTTCCTGTAACCCTGAAACAAACTGCCACCTTCTCTCAGGTGTCTTGTCCTTTGGATGAACTCTACGATGATGACGAAAGCAGTCGTGGATGGTTGGTCGAGCCTGTGGGTGTGGAAGGGGGTGGCGGACGCTGGAGGAACCTTCACGATTACATTTTGCTCAAACACCGCTCACATCAAAGTTATCTCGTGGTGAGGAAATCGTNTAACTTTCCTTTGTATATTTTTTGTGTGTAAAGAAAGACACGGAAGTCTCCGGAAGTTTCGCTGTTGTGATTNGTGATCTGCCCAGACTCCCTCGCCTGNCGCACCACCTCTCCTATGCCAGCACAATATTCTGTACCAGTGGTTCTTGGCCTGGCAGCCGTTTCAGGGGTTCGACGAAGGTCATCTGAAACATTAAAAGGCGCGGGGCGATTACGTAATTAAATACAAATTGTTGATTAATTTCATTTCAGTAAACCATTTTTGCTTCCTGTTGTATTGGGCTAAAACGGGATTCGACATAAGCTTGGAAAACAACGTAAGGGTTCGGCGTGTTTGTAAAGGTTAAGAACCACTGTTCTATACGCTCCTTCGTGTGCTTGTGTTTGTTGGATCCCATTTTTGGGCCGTTCTGCCCATTTTAACAGTTGCTTTGATTACTTTAAAATAAGTTACAACTGCTTGCGAACGCTGTAACATTGCCATGCACGACTATACGGTAGCGCCGGCCTTTTTGATTGATCTCGCCTGTGCTTTAAAGAAAATTAATTCATTATGCAGGTTGCCAAGTAACGATGTTTAAACCCGTTTTGGTGTTGTTTCACGGAAAATTGCCTTGACGATTGACTTCAGATACTTTTGGGTTTGGTTCCTGTCAAAAGGGTCGGTCGTTTTACTGAACACAAACCGGAGAACTGTCAGAAAATTTATGCCTCAAATGAACTCACGGAAGAACCGCACCGTGGTTGGTGTGAAGTTCAGTGATTTTGAATCAGAGCGCAGTCGTTTTTCCCCGGTCTTCGTCCGCCACAAACACACCTGCGTGTGCGACTTGGTTGCTTTGAGCAAACTACATCCACGTCTCTTGGCTTTGTCGTCAGTACAAAGCAAAGAGACGTGGAAGTATTTCGCTCAATGGCGGTTAAGTTTAGCTGTGAGAGATCGTGGCATGAGTCTGCAAACCCATTTTTTTATGGGTCTGCAAACCCATATTTTATGGGTCTGCAAACCCACTTTTTATGGGTCTGCAAACCCATATTTTATGGGTCTGCAAACCCACTTTTTATGGTGTGTTCATTTGGCGATTGTCTTTTTTTTTAATTTGATTTTGATGACGGCAATTGGCAGCAGGCCGAAGCCCGAAATTTGCTTCTTGTCTGGACTGTTGAGGTGAACGTTCTTGCCCAAGGAGCGCTACGGCGATCCACTCAGTGGCCGTGGATCGAACACGGAACCTTACAATTGAGAGGCGGACACTGTAACACTGAGTTATCGCCGTTTGTCTGGTTATATTGTGATCTGGAGTCAGTTTTGTTTGTTTGCTAAGTTCAAGGTAGTGTAGCTTTTTTAGTCTGCTTTTCACTATTGTTCTTCTGTCTCAGGCATCATGCTCGACAATTTAGTCAGCTGTCCAATACGTTCTTACTTTCCAGTCAACCGGCAGAAAGTTGCCATTTTCCGACAACACCGGATTCGAGGTTGTATCCAAAGAGCGGGAGTGGTTTGACCCGCACCTGTCACTGTGGAACGCTGAGGTTGTGGATGGAGCTTTCACGGGATGCGAGGAAAGTGCTGAGAGGATGAGCGAATGGATGCGAGTGCTGGAGTTTTTGGTACGCTGGCCGCGCGGATACATCGCTGTTTTGTTTTGCTGCAAGAGAAAGCTGTACCGGTGACTTCTTGGCCCTAATCATTTGGAAAAAAGCTGGGCGACGAGGCGCAGAACCCATGGCTCTTTGACTCTTCAGCTGAAGGCGCGAATAGAAAGTTGATAATAAGAGAATTTCTGAAGAAGTGTTAGGACGAGACCGTTCATAATACACTTCGCTTTTAATTCGTTGTCAGCTCGACCACAAAGTTTTGAGCCGAAGCATTGTGTAAACCGTCATTTTCGCAGGTTGCAGGTTTTATGTGTACGGCATCTTCCATGTTTAATGGAACTTGGAACGACAAATAAGAAGATTTCACCCACGCTCTCCACCCTCTCACGTTTTGATGAAATTAGGTTCCTGCACAAGAATTTTCAAAATAAGGCCAACCAAAAAATTTCAGCGAAATCGATCAGACCTTTGAAAAGTGGCAATCGTTTTATATTTTTATTCAGACTTTTAGGTCACGCTTGAGTGATTTCCACTCCGTTCAGCCCCCTCAAGATGAAGTGTTACTTTTCTACCCCACGTCCTCCAGGACGCTGAAAGTAAGAATGATAATTCTGTACTTGTATAACCAGGCCTTAAATGGCGCGATCCATTTCCGAAGCTGTTCATGCGAACCTTAATTACAAGTTACCGAACTGCCTTTGAGGACTTGCATGGTCGGGTGATTTAGCAAACAGCCAAACCTTTGCTTGTTGTTTCCAGCTTTTGAGTTTCGAAGCACACAAGCAGTCCAAACTTGGCCTGTGTCGCCGCCATTTAGTTTCATTGTGCAACGCATATGCTTAACAACCACAGCGGACTTCATGCGGACAAGTCCGTAAAAAATTCTTTGCTTAGTTTCCCTGCAAAGAAGATGTTGGTAGAAATAAACAACATGGCCAAAAAATGACCACAAAAGTCTAATACGTAATAGGATTTTTAGCAATTGCCGTATTGACTCGATGGTAAACCGCGGCTTATAAAGTTTTTTTTTCATCAATTCGTGCGGCTTACAATCAAGGGTGGCTAACCAGGGTTACGGAGTCGAAGGTAAAATGTCCCAACTCTGACCTTTCCAAATTTCCGACTTCTTAACATAAACGAAATGAAGTGTGACTTCTAACAATTTTGTAGCAATCAGCAATCAATGGAAATCGTGGTAAACAGCATCAGTTCTCTGTTTCAATAAAAGTTTCATAAAAAAATTGTACCATTTCAACAGTAATTCCCATCTTAGGTGTGTGATGTAGAAAATTAGTCAATTAGACGTACGGATTCGGACGAAAAAATCCTGCTCCGACTCCTAGTGTTGCTATGAATCCGACTCTGAATCCACCCAAAAACCTCCGACCCCTCCGCAACCTCGTGGCTGACAATCAAATAAAATTGCAACAACGTTATGACGGTGATCACATTAAATAGACTAACAACAAAATTAATATACACGACATTTCATGATCAAAAATTGCAGTTTGCAAGCTATTGATACTGAATATTATATAGGTGTTTTGGGGACAACAGGGAGAAATTTGTATAAAAAAGTGCAACTCCTACTTGCAATCATTTTTCTTGTGACTGAAACTGTTGACTTTTAGAAAAAAAACGCTTGACTCATTAAATCCGCAAATTCCATAGCAACTAATTAAAAAAATCAGAAGGTATGGAAGAAGTGCACCATCCGTATAACAACATAAGTTCTAACAATTGCTACATGTATTGCAAAAACTAAACATTGGGCTCTGCAGTCACATCGGCGAGAAGTGTACAGGTACGACCACCGGAGCAGATCAAAAGACCGGGCACGTTTGACCGGCAATTCGAAAGACCGCCGCAACGTCAGACCGGCGGTTCATAACACCGTCCGTGCAAAAAACTCAAAACTTCTTGAACTAATTCTGGAAGCGGGCGGATTCTGAGAGGAAAAAGTAGTCCACCACGGCTGACAGCGTAGGAAAATAAAAGGTGGTCTTGTTAAGAAATAATATTTTTCTTCACTTTTACGGACGTGGTCTTGTTAAGAAATAATATTTTTCATCATTGTTACGGACGGTGTTATGAACCGCCGGTCTGACGTTGCGGCGGTCTTGTGTATCGCCGGTCCAACGTTGCGCCGGTGTTTCGAATTGCCGGTCAAACGTGCCCGGTCTTTTGATCGCCGGTCTAACGTGCCCGGTCTTATGATAGGTACCGATTTTGAACGTACGTATATCCGAGGCAGACGACGGCCAGGTCGCAGTGAACGTCATGGTTCTGCCATCTTTCCAGTAGAAAGATGGAATCATTTCGAAACTGCGTCTGAAGGGATTGCAAGAACAACGAATTCTATTGAAGGTTGGCATGACGGAATACAGGCACTTTTGCAGTGTCATCACCC
>JGI24021J15306_10005849_pt1 | contig 14673 bp, 9 predicted proteins | sample Ectturendosymbi1_FD_15306 | JGI IMG/M metagenome (IMG submission 15306)
AGTTAAAGGCCACAAAGATGGCTGCAAGTAAATCAGTCACAGTTTATTGACGGGGAAACTAGTTTCGCGTTTTCNAACGCATCATCAGTTCTTTAAATGTAAGACAAATCTTACAGGCGAAATGTTGGCACTTGAAAACAAGTAAAGAAAAACTCAAGCTCATCATTTATTTTCTAAAATAACCCTGAACTTACTGGACATGCTATGGTTGTAGTAGTGATGCGTGTTACCATCATTTTGTCATAGAGGGTTGGCAATTGCAATTTTCATTTTGAAGTTTCGATTGCCCTTTTCCGATTCCTGCAAAAGGTCTGTACATGTGCAAGCGCAGCATGAATGGACTTGGTTAAATCCATGACTGAGTCTGATCCGCACAACAGCACAAGTGTTCGCTCAATGCTCCCGCAGGTTTTACCAGACGATGGCGTAGCAAGTACTTCCGCGGCGAGACTTGTCTGGGCATGTCTTGCAGCGGAATTTCGCTGAATTGCACGGCCAGCGTCGACTGTGGTGAAACAGCTGTTTACGTCCAAACATGTGGTTTAAGGAGGTTGCAAATCATTCACATTTTTATTGAGGCCTTACAATACCTGCTGTAGCTTGCAGTCTCAGCACGCTTTTGGCTGACAGAAAATAATTGGATTTTACTGTGGCCTACTGCAAGTGATTGATACAGTTGTTCAAGAACTGTTGTGCAGTTGGCCACTTGCAGGGGCCAGCACAGTACAGTACATGTATGTCAGGGTTTTTAAGGCGTTTTAGGGACCCGAATCGGGTCCCTGGAAAATTAAATCGGGTCCCTAGAATCTGAGAAAATCGGGCCCCTACAATCAGAGATATCAGGTCCCTACAGATCCATACCAGGTACCTAACATTTTCCTTGAAAAAAAACTGTATATATGATAGTTAATCTGGATGAAACAAGTTTATACGTGCACCTTTGGCTTTCTGTGGTTGATACTTGTTTCAAAAAGATTTTAATGGCTTCTTTCGTATGTTATCCTACATTCAACAATGTATATTGTATGTACTCACTGTATCCATGTGTCAAATTGTATCTCAACTTCAGTTAAATACTAGTGCTTTCCCAAACTTTAGCAGTTATCTTGAAACAGAATAAGTGGAGCTCACTCTTCCCAAAATGTTCCTTCATTGCTGTCCTCAATGTTTCATCATTGTTGGCTGATAACTTGGCTAACGCCTCCCCAAGCCAAGAGAAGATGCTGCAACAGGTGTAAGCACTGAACTGATAAAAGACAGTTTGTAGATACAATCAACAGAATGTGAAACAAGAGAAGGAACAATTCTAGACTAAATACAAACCATTAAATAAAGTTGTCAAATAACAAGTACGCTACTAAAAATGCTATTAGTTAAGAACTGTAACAGCTTGCTTAATCATGAGATATTGCATATTGTTCAAGCTGGCAATATTACTAGCCTAAGTAATATTGTTAGCAGCACAATACAACATTATATTTCAGGTTGCAACAATTAAGTTGTAGTAATTTAATTTATTTGTTTATGAGCAGACACGAAGTCCATACTATTAGTATGAAGTACCTTCTTGAAAGTGGTCCACGCACTCTGCAGAACGCAAGTTGATAAAAACAAGCAAATCAGAACGTAGTACAAAGCATTGAAGCCGGCGGAATCACAGGGTTGCAGACACTTTTTGCAACTGCGTTGAAGACAGAACCATATAGGGTTACAGACACATTCTTCGTAACACTATTGTTAGCTAACACGTAACACTTGTTACAGCGCTACTCCGGAGTAGGGCGCTAATTCCTAAATTGGTCAAGTGTAGGTAAAATGCGAAAGCATTATGGTTTGACATGCCATCAGTCAAACGGACATTGCAAAGATCGATCACTCATTTACAAAGGAAAATGCGATTATAGTGTTCAAAGAATAGTGACAAGTACAAACAATCTGACTGCATCAAAGCACGTAACCATACATAGTAAAATCATGCAATAATCTCACCTGGTTATCTTTCAGTTTCTAAAATATAATGCAAAACATCTGACATTTTCTTGCTTGTGGCAAAGGAATTATTCCTAAAAACTGACTTTTTCTAAAAACAAAGTGACTGAGTAACATGTCCATGTGTTTATTCATAATGACTTGCAAATGTTAAAGTAGGTTCATTGCCAAAGTATATCATAGCAGGCAAGGTGCCATTCGAATACTTAGAAATTTAAGTGATGACATTTGATAATATTTCCAAATATATCTGTATAGTTAAGAAATACAAAGACTAACATATTAAAATGCACAAATATGCCCAATTAAAATTCAGAGTTATTTTTCAGAAGTATTTAAGCGTGACAGCAAAAAGTTATACCTATCCCCATGTCATTTTTATGGTTTCATGTGAAAGACAAGATTTTCTTTAGATTCCCAATCAAATGCAAAATATGCAAGAAAAATGTTTTTGCATTAAAGAGCCTTGTGGGTGGCTTACTGAAACAAAAACTTAAACTAGTGTAGTTTTTCTTTCAATTATTTTTTCTACCATTTTAAATAGAATATTTTTGATAGCCTTGCATTTTAAATGAAAAAGAAGATGAAATCAGTATGTGTGATAATTTTATCCTACATTTTCTTTTCAGTTAAAAAGAAAAATATTTTTTAACTTGCTGTATTGTTTGAAACAATGAAAATGTAAAAGATCTGAAAAAAAACTAATGAAAAACATTAACACATTTGTTCTCAGTGGATCCAGTCAGAAAAAATTCTCATTGTTATTAGGTGGTTGACCATAGTGCTTCTTCAAATTGTCACGAAATTCATAGACACATTAAAACCAGCTGCCACATTGTCACACTTGTGGCCGCAACCATTGTGCAAAGCCTTTAGTAATATCAAATGAGGCGGCTGATGATCACAAGCACATCACAGGTGGATGAAGTCACTGTCTCATGTCAATCAAGTTTTTGCAATCATCGTGATTAAAAGGTTAATTAACATGGCCCTGTATTTTTGGTTGCTTTAATGAAACCAGGACATCCTATGACATGAGAACTAAAGTGTTAAAGAAGAAATAAATTCTGTAGCAAGGGTCTCAAGCTCAAATTGTTCCAAGGACCAAATGAGGACTTATAAAGTAACCTGAGGGCCGCATCATGATTACCCAAGAGCTGCTCTTTGGTGGCGCTGATGCAATAATGGTGGTATCTGAACCTTATTAGAAACAACTTTTACATCTTAGTTTATGCGAAAAGCATCATGAGTTACAGGCAGATCATTTCTAACCAAGCAATTTTAAACACCGATGAATAAACTAAATGATGTAAATGTTAATTATTTGAAAATTCCCAAAGAGCATTGGGAGCTGCACAAAGTACCCTTGCAGGCCATGGCCCATGTTTGATACCCTTGGTGTAAAGCATACATAGGCAAGGATGCTTGCAGTTTCACTTTTTCCTCCATCATAAAGCTGTAATTTTTTTATGAAGTCACTATGTGATTTGCAAAACAAGCTGCTGGCTGTTTCATAAACAGGTAGTATTACTGGCATAGACATTAAACATTTCAGTGGCTCTTGGATGAAAGGTGCATATTTTGGCAGATAACTCATCTTTCTTTTTGTGAATTTAGTAGCTAAGTGTAGACTGATGGCAACGTCTAAGATCTTTTTTTGGGTTAAGACGTTGACCACAGTTGCATCCCATATCAGATTCTAGCCTCTTTTCCATGGACAGAGAAAAACAAGATTAGTTAGGTCATGTAACTAACTTTTCCAATATTTCTTTGTGTAAGGAACAGTGGCTGTCCAGTATTTTTGCCTATCTGGCATAGAGGCTTCAATTTGCTGTGAATTTATTTTTGTAATGTTATCTGTATATACCTTTTTAATCACATATGGATTTCATCTAGAACTTACTGGTAATCACTGCTGTATCTCTATAAATTTTGAAGTACTACACAAGTTAATCTAGATGTCTTAGTTTTTTTGTGGTGTGATACAGGCTACAAGCCACAAAAGCAGACACAGAAATTGATTGAAATGTACTTGTATGTATTGCCGTCATAGCCTGAAGAATACATACAACAACTTTTAACCAATAAGCAGTGGATTAGCCAAGGGACTGCATGTTAGTTCTGTAAGAAATAAAAAATGGATAATCAATAAGTGAAAAAAAGTTCATGTGAAAAAAGCAAAGAATTGTTTTCAACACAATGCCTGTAAGTTACAACAAGTTTGCACAGGTACAGATTGAATACTGTGATGTAATGATAAGTACATAGAACTGATTGCCAACATTAAAGCATGTGATTAGTAAAAGTTGTCTTTTAACATATAGAAACCTTGTCTTTACCAACAATGGTTGGCAGCAGAGTATTCATAAATACTTTTCTGTATATACATGTACTGTAGGGTCAGATGACCTCACCTCCAGTATCTGAAAGCAAATTTGTTATGCAAATTTCACTGTGTAGGATACATTGTCTGTATAAAATATACTTGCCAGAATGTAGCTAAGACTGTAAGATGAACCTTCATAAAAACTTGACGCACATTTTAGGTGTGGGTTAAGTGATGTAAGTAATTTTGTTATTTCACAGTGCATGGATGGTTACCACAAAACCATAATAGCAGCAACATGAATTTATGGAAGTGTTTAAGTATTAGTATGCCTTATTTTTCAGACCATAAGGCGCACTTAAAATCCTTTCATTTTCTCAAAAATCAAAAGTGCGCCTAATGTATGAATCTGGTTGTGCTTTCTCATCTAGAACCAATTGCATGTGGTATATGATGCTATTTATTTAATTGCTAGATATGATTTTATTGTAAACAGACCATCGTGTTACAGTACATAATGAAACAACAACTCACTGCAATGAGCAGCGTAAAGAGTAGCTAGCACATACGACAGATCATGTCACTCCACGAGGCCCTGACTACATTTGCCCACACCAACTCAAACGTGTGCGCAACTTTAATTTTATTCTATTTGTGTCTAGCAGATTAGGCATGTGTGACATGTTAAACTCCCTTGTATATGCATTAATCCAAGGGAGTTTGATCTGTCCGATTAAACTCACTNGTATGTTATCTGAGTTTTGCTTCATTTAATGCATCTTATAATCCGATGTGCCTTATGTATGAAAAAANAACAACTAACATTCAATTTTTGTCGCTGCGCCTTCTAATCTGGTGTGCCTAATTGTCGGAAAAATATGGTACTGTGAATCGTGGTGGGCAATTTTCAAAGCCTGGTTTTGATTGTCCTGGTGATCTTTAGCCAGTATTAAGTGTTTTTTGAAGGTTGATCTACATGCCAAAAAAATTGAGTTAAATTCGGAATTGGTTTTAAGTGGTTTATGCCTAAGGTGTTACAGCAAATGATTTTCTGAATCTGTTGGGAATAAACCGTACAGGAAAGTCCCTGCGCTTGTTAAAGCTTAGGCAAAACTGATGATGGTGCTGTAAGTTGCAACGATGCAATGATCGTGTGATAAGCTGTGATAAGTACCACTTAGTCTTAGCAAAATGCTATTACCTGTGTTAATACAATCTGTAGAATGTGTGAACATCATTTACGTGTATGTGCTGATGAGGAATGCTAAGAAATAGTTGGCATTTTTTATTTAATTTGAATAAGCAATACATCGGTACACCATTCTCATTTTCATTTTTTATGAAATATTTTATTAATCGTGGGTGAAGAATTTGTGGTTTGGCAGAGATAATTAAACATGTTGTGCATGCATTAAGTTCAACAGTATGTTGGACACATAGTAGTGCAGATTAAGAAATGTTTTATCCAGTTGATTATGCTCATTTTTAGCTTTGACCTTTTCAAAATTCAGTTGCAATGCATGTTTGAGATATATTTAAAAATTACATTATTGTACTTAAATGGAATTTTAAGTCATAAGAATTGGTTCCTTCAATTGTTTTTGGGATTATGCAAATGATGTTTGTTGTGAATTGTGATAAACATAATTTAATAGTTTTGAGTTGCAATTATTATTACACTGGTTACTCCTTTATCATGGCCTCAAAGCACGTATGTAATTTGCAATTCTGCGACCATGTATAAAGTCAATTGCTCTATCAAAATGTACAGGTTATAGTACAGAAGAAGATTTGTGTTCTAAGGTTTTGATTTGTGTGTGACACAATTGCTTTTGCTGTTGGAATGGTAAGTCATATGTTGAGTTTTTGCATATGTGGTAGGCAAATCCAATCTATTTTGAATTTTTCTAGTTTGCTCAATATCATCCATCACTTGTGTCTCCTGCAGCATTTATAATATAATGATATACAGGCTATGAGTGTTGCCCCTGTAGATAGCAAAATTCAATCTGATGCAATGGGTCACTTGAGGTTGCATTTCTAACTTTCAGTGCGGTGTATAAAACTATGTGTGACTAATTCCTCTTTGGACACAACCTTGTTACACAATTAAACAAATTAAAAACAGTACTCCATCTGAAGGTTGTAACACTTTCTATGCAACTTTGCATTAAGTTGACTCTAGTGGATCGCAGATCTTGTGAAATGTTAAATTGCTGCCACTTTGGTCTTATTCAGGAAATGAACTCCTGAAACCGATTTACATGGTGAATGCATTTCTATGCCATCTGATTTGTTTTGTGCTTAATGCTTTATTTGTAATAATTGCACAGTAGTCCACCTTCCTATGTTTCAATATTTTGTTCAAAGTTTACTTCATGTATCATGTTTGATGTTCATGCTAAAATGTTTAAGAATATGTTGAAATGTTATGACTTCAATTTTCTCCATTAAAGTTAAAACTACTGTTTATACTTTTCCAAATTAGCATGTTTCTTTGTAGAATTCCCATTTAAACGTTTTTCTATTCAGAACTCTTATTTACATTTTCTCACAGCAAAATTGACCAGCTTGTAGCAAATGCGTCGGTTATATTAGGATGTTTTTGCACAAAGCAGTTTGATGTTTGAAGGATAATCTACATTTCAATGATGCAGGCAAACACTACTACCAGCAGCCAGCAATATTTCCGCACTAGACCAAAGCTTCTTGCAATTTTGCAGATGGGAGGTGCACAAGGCCAGCTTTTCACTGCTGAGCAGGTGCGACTGTCATGGAAATTTTTTAAACTATACTCCCAATTGCGTGCGAAATGGTGTCAAATTCCCTGGTAGCCCTATAACAGCCTTTGGTGTTGATTTTGTAATGTCATGTATATACTCTATGTACAGCTTCTTAGCCTAGGTAAGGATTGGCTACCTTTCCCTAGTCACGGACCAAAAACGTACTCTGCAAAGTATGGCGGGCCGTACTAATTTTCCACCGACAATTCCGTTCCCTTTGCTGTTTATGATGTTCTGATAACTTTGAATTTATGCAATTATAATAAGATTATCTCCTGATTTACAATTTGTAGAGAATTTGTAAAGGGTCTGTGGGCCGGATGATTTTGCTTGGCAGGCCGGATCCGGCCCGCGGGAGGTTGCAAACCCCTGGCCTAGGTAAAATAATGAACTCCTATACATTCCAATATTTTTGTACAATTTGGCTTGTGACACGTTTTAGGTGGTGTATTTCCTTGGAAAGTATATTGAGAAGAACAAACTGTATGACTCTTTGAATAAAAGAATAATACACTGCGGGGCTGATCTTCTTGGGGAAGTGCTTGAAGTGGAAACTTTCACTGTCTCTGATTTCAAGTAAGAAAATTGATAAATGATTAGAGCTGTGAAATGTGTGATTGGCAGCGAATATTCAGCAACTACCATCAACGGACCAATGTGCTGTAGAATTATTTGTAAAGGTAAAGCTTTTCTTTTCAAAAGCACCGTCAGTATCTCTCACATTAATGCAGTTTGTGAAGTTGGGCACTCTGATGACATGCCAGATGAAATACGAAATAAGATGAATCAGTTGGTTGTTTTGTTTGTTTTTATAATATTTGCTCAATAAACATGCTATTACGCATTGCCTAAACGCAAGTGCATTATAGAAACTTATGGAAGTTGGTGTTTCCTTGTCTGTTCCCTGCAACCAAGAAGGAATTGCTGTCCAGCACTGTGGAAGACCAGGTATATTTCGACTATTGCACGGATATTTCGTGGTTTGTTGTATTGCGAACACCTTTGGCTTCCATTACCTTTAGACTTAGTGTACAGGCCTGTGGCACGGATTGCTAGAGCTTGTGCCAGCACAGGCGTTCTCTTTAGTTTCGCTCGCATTGTTTATTTCTTGTTCTGTAGGTATGGATTTTACACGAACTACCGTACTTGATAATGAATAGCTAGATGCCGTGAACGAATTATCTGAGAAAAAATTACAGCTAATACAAGAATCCTGAGCATTGCTGTTTATTTAAAACTATATCTTAGGACGCCCTGGGCATTGACGGCGTTTCATTTTAGTTAAAGAGATACGATGCTGCTGGGGCACACCTATACCTAGGGTTGAGATGCTTTTTTCATCATTTGCGCCCTTTAAATGCGCAAGGTTATTTTTTACGAGTCTTGCAATTTTTAGTTTGAAAATTTCGGCAGAGCGTGTTGGCGGTAAGTTTTTTTGTAAAGTGGGTTTTCTTGATTTTTTGCCAGGCAAGAGGTTTTTCATACTTACACTACGCGGCTTGGTTTGCTACGTACTTTTATTGCTTCAATCTAATTCTGCGGCGCTGTTGTTGATGCGTCGCTCTTGTTACTAGAGGCAAACGTTCAAAGGCGTTTTATTGCGAAAGACACGGTTGAGATTTTTGATATCGCCTTCGGCAATTGTTTCATTTGGGACATATCTTTTGATTGCAGACTGCTTTGTTGACATTTGTTGTCTCTCTCGTAGGACGCGCATTAAGTAATGAAATCGCCACCCAAAACACGGGAAAGAAAATTGCTCTAAAACACGAAACGGTCTACAAGAGAGGCGTATTTTATGCAAAAGCTTTTGAATCTCTGTTGCTCCTTGCAGCAGGAGACTTCGTCATCGACCGATCCCGATCTTCCATGGTGGCACTTTGTCAAAGGCCGTGACAAGAACAACGACGAAGGAACGGAAGTTGGAAGTTACACAGTAAGAAGCAGGCATTCGCTAAACGCGCTGGGTCGTGCGTTCTTTTTAGAAGCAAAAGGTTTGAAAAGTATGTCCTGGGCAGGCAGGATCGTTCGTAGAAGAAATATTCGTCAAAGGTGGGAGGATCAATTAATTTCGGAGTTCAGTTGGAATAGCAGCAATTTGTGAACCACCCCCTTGAATGTTATTGTCATCCCTTTAGTAAAACTACTGTGGTAATTTTACTGGACGTGGACATGGCCAGAATCGTACTTTAATACCTGCCGAAGAAAGCTTTCGTTACAGTATTTTTTCGCAAAACTTAGTTCCATTTTGATGGTCACAAAATGTCGACTACAAGAAAGCAGGAAGCAGCAAAAAAGATCGCTGTGACCTGTTGGCAGGACAACGCCCAAATTTGATCTGCAATTTTGCCTTGTGCTTGGTTGTTTCCAGGGCAGAGAGACGATTCTCGTGCACGACAGCGAATACGAGAGCGACGACTGCACGACCGGGATCGAGTACGAGCCGATCGATGACGATGACGACGATTCCGACGCCACGGTTCCAGTTTCGACGGACGGCGAGGACGATTACGAGCAAAACGTAAGCCCGGCTGCTGCTTGCGACGCGTCAATTTTAACGATTTTACGCCCTGGGGCCTAAATTGGAAGAAACTGAAGCTGCTCTAGCGTTTCGATTGGTGAGGAGCCAGCCGATGCTTAACAACAAACGTGCAACAGGCATGTTTTAAAAATTTAAGTTAAGTGTTCAACCAACTTTGCGCTGGATCACATGGCCACGCATTCACCACGGATTGAGATTTTTTTTGGAAATCCTGAAAATTACTCTGCGTCCAGATCACTGATATATGTGAAAGAAATGCTTCTCTTTGGGTCTTTAGTTTAGAGCAGCGTGAATACAGGAAAGACGAGCTGCTACCTTTAGCATTATTTTTAAACTACTCATCAAACAAACAGCTGCATATGAGGATTTAACTGTCAGGATTTGATACGAATCCTTAGTTTTCTTAAAACTACTTGCACTGTCCTGTCCATGACACACCTAAACGACATGTCTTTGAACGACCTTCGTTTCCCAAGATCGATTCCCCCGTTGCTAGGCTGCGTTACAATACGTCAGAGTTATGTCACCACCTCGAGCCGCGTTTGACCATTTGCGGTCATGGGTCATGATACTGCGTCACTCAATCGTTTTTGCCATTACGTGAAGTTTTTTCGTTTCACTGTTGCGTTTTGAAGATGTAGGTCGTGCCCGGTGGGAAATGCATTCTTAGTGTGTTGTCGCGTCACAGGACTTAACGCAGTCCTGTTGCGAACGTTTCGTTTCCCTGCCACCACCAGGGTGCGCAGAAACACTCCATCGTTTCTTTGTGTTGCGATTCGTCTCCGACCAGTGACAAAAATATGTTACGTATGGTCTTTTCTTTGTGTGTTTCTTAACCCCCCACCCATTGGTTTTTCCCGCTGTGTGAATTGTGCGCATGCGCCGTTGTTCCATTTGCCAGTGTTGCGCTATTTGCTAATCTGGCCAATACAACGTGCTCGTTAGAAACAACACAGAGAAAAAATGTGTTTTCTGATAGTTTTCACTGCGTGTCCAAGCGTCCATTATATCGGAGTCGGTATAATAGCGTTTGCGTCGGAAAGTTTGTTGCGAAAAGGGCAAAAAACTTTTCGCACCAATTATGCTCATTTCTGTTATTTTAAGTGAAATGGAGGTGTTTTTTCAGAGGTACAAAGATAGATTTTTCCAGACTTGAGATCACTTTTTAAAATCGTGAAAAAATGTAACAAAATTTTGAACCGACGAGAGTCACAGCAGTGTTTCCGGATAGTTTTTTTATTTTGAATTTCCTGACTAAGCCGACCGTCGACAGAAGACCACGTAACTGCATACAGCGGAAGTAGAGTGATATCTGAACTGCTGGTCAACTGGATCTACGCACTGCGTTCCTATCTCAAACTTGCCTGATTCGCTGAGATCTTTATGACGTTAGCAGTGGTGTACGAAGTCTAAAATTTTCGACTCTGACTCCACTCCTGCTTTCGCTGAATATACTCTGACTCCTGCTGAAACTCCAAACTGAATGCTATAAGCCATTCGAAAAATGAATGCTATAAGCTATTCGAAAAATGAATGCTATAAGTTATTCGAAAAATGACTCCGGCTCCGACTTTTCGTGAAAAAATCAACTCCGACTCTGCTCCTACTTTCGAAATTCATTAAGACTCCGGCCGGAGCCCACTCCGGCTCCTGTACACCTCTGGAAGTCAGAGCTCGTGGTTGCGACTCGAGTCAAGCAAAACAAAAGAACTTCTATAAATGAAAAAGTTTTTGTTTTGTGAAAACGCCGGACCAGCGTGCACGCTGTCCACTCGTTCAAGTCTTGTTTTTCGTGGCCTGCTGTGAAGACGTCTGCGTTTGTCGAGAGTCGAGTCGAGTCGGAACCTTTATCAGCGACGTCTGTTTTTTTACACTTTTGCAGCGCGCCCTCCCTCGCTGGTGCAGGAATATCACGTAAATCACTCGCTGACGCACTCTGTCGAAGGTTCTGGATCTCTGTGGTTAAAGTCCATGTCGCAAACCCGCCGAAGTCCCCCCCCTTTTACATAACCAAACGTTTAACCAGCAGCACAAGACGCAAGTAGGCATTGTGTGCCGCGGTCCCTCATGTGGCCGTGACGTTTGCGACTCGATGTGTTGCCGAACTTTGTGGCCGGATTTGGCCAGAATGCGGTTACTGCTTTGTTTGCTATACGTCCATCTGGGCCGCCGCGGCCCCAGTCAAACAAGCTCGATCCAAATCAAGGTTTTGTGTTTTCTCTTTGCTGTTGTTTTTTTTGTGGTGAAGCTTTTTCTTTTTGCAATAACTGGCCAGTGATGGAAAATGCTGATTTCTTGCACTTTGAGAGATCGTAGCAATGTGCCACTGAACGCAGCAATGTGCCACTTGTCATAACAATGTGTCACTGAATGTAGCAATGTGCCACTAAACATAGCAATGTGCAGTCACTTTTTTGCTGTGGTCGTGACTCGTGAGACCCGATGTCAGAACGTGAGACCGGGACCAGGAATGTTTTTGCTCGTTAGCTGCACCTCCACACAAAAACGTTTCCTTTTATCTACAAAATGAAGCAGATATTGTATTTTCGTTTGTGGGCCCCACTGCAAGATCAGCATTTCTTGCGAGGTCAGCATTTCCATCACTGGCTTGATACTTGGCTTTTTTCCTATTTTCGAAGTTTTTTTACCACTTTTAAGTTGATATTATTCAGTTCGATGCCGCGTTGAAATATCAGTCCGACGCAAGTGACGATGGAACGACGACGACCGACTTCAGCATCGATTCCGACATTGCCCTCGAGGTCGGTGTGCGCGAATAAACATTGTGTTAATTCTTTGTTTATTATTAACTTTTGGTGCACGATAAACGGAAGTTTTGAACAAGCCTAATGATAAAAGCAGCAACCAGTGCATGGTGAAAACCGTACTGATGATGACAGCAGTGCTTACCGGAACCTGTACTAAGTCTTTACCGTTGTTTGTGACTTTTTCATAAAGGCTTTTGTTTTGTAATGACCGCAAAAAATTGGGTCGATTCGGTCGTAATGCTGGTTTCAGTCATTAAAAAAATATCCGAATTGAAACGAAAAAGTGACAGAAGCTTCTGAGCTATTTCGGACAAATGACCAAAATGCCTCAGCGAAAAGAAAAGTCTAGCATGTACGCTTTGGTTTGTGAACACCGTGGCGGTCGCCTGGACTCGCTGAAATATAAAGCCTTGCTACACCATGTGTCGGCAGAGCTCGTATGATTTTGATCGTAACTCTTTTCTAGACTTTCGTGCGCTTGCGTCAGCGAGAAAGTAACATTCTAACGGCTCTCAGTAGTTTTTCAAATGAAACCTCTAATATTTTGTGTAACAGACTTCTGCAAAAAATTAAACGAAACGTGTCAATTGACTTGTTAAAAAATTTCTTTAGTTCCGCTCTAGAACGATGTTGTAAGTCTGGGATTTGGCTTCGGTCAGGGAAAGAGTTGAGAACCACTGTTCAAAACTTCGGATATTGCGATTTTTCGTGCAAAGCAACATGAGGTGGCCGAGTAATAGAATTCCAAATTAAAAAATTTTGCTTTGTAGTTAATGTTACTATACAGCGATGCTTCAAGTGAAACTGACCGCCTGAAAATACTAACAACCGGCGTCGTAGCGTAACAACATACTAACTGTTCAATTCTTTCGTGTTAAGCAACAAATATTTACATAAGTTCGTTAAAGATTACGTGAAAAATAGACACATTGTCCACCAAGATTCATACGCGTTTATGACCTTAAAACATATTTTCGCATTAGATGACTACTTAAAGCATTCAAGTGTGTAGTAAGTTGTGAATTTCGTATTTTTTTCCAGCGTGGTTGTGCACCTGTGAAGGAAGCATGTGCTAACATGGCGTTGCTAAGAAAGGTCTGCATTTGCATGTCTTCGTTTCTTTTCACTTGCTTTGACACTGTTCTTGTGGTGGGATGGCGTGTGTTGTTTGCTACACGTTGATGGAGAGCAAGCACATCGCGGTTCGTTGCCAGCTGAACCTCAATTTGTCATTTAGTAATTTTTCACCGATTTTTGTTCGCACCTATAGCACTACTGTAAAGTTCATTGTTGGTGAAAATTTGCCACAAGGCCTTGCTCTTACGCCAGCGCATATATAAGACAAGTCTTGAAGCGCGCTTTCGTTTATTGTAAGGTTTATCGTTGGTGAAAATAAGTGGCGCAACTAGAGGTTTAAGCCAGGGGGGTAAAACTTAGCTGAAGGGGGCGCCAATAGCCGCCGTAAAGGGCCCATTAGTCAGCAATCAGAAAAAAAGTTGCGAAATGATAAGCAATCCGAATGTGGATGTCCACTACTAAAACCCACATTCACTGGAAAACACTACAAAAATGCAAAAAAATCATATTAATACCGAGGAAGAAGCTAAGTAGGGGCCCAATTTTTACATTTAGCTTACCAGAGGAGAAAAGGTTCGCCCCCATGTCAGTTACGCCACTGGTAAAAATCTTCTAAGTCTTTGCTCTTCCCTAAGTACTTATTGTGGAAAGACGTCGAAACGTTGAAGCGCGCTTTCAGTTGTTGAATGTTATTTTTTGAATGATTCTAGCGCAGAGAATGGAATGGAAAGTATGAAAAGCGCTTAGAAATAAATATTAAGTTTAAATGCAAACATTTTGGACGCTTCGAAAACAACCGCCATCGTCAAACATGGCGTGAAAATGTCGCCAAACGTAACGTCATCACGTGGAAACGTCGTCAGACATGACGTGCAAACGGGTACTTTCGAATCAAACCTGAATTGTGCGTTTTTGCTTATCAATGCGTTTTGGATGAAAATCAACCTGAACGTGGCAAAACCGTTATTTTTTTACATTTGTTTTTTTGCCTGCAGGACTACTGGTCGTGTCGCGAGTGCCAGACACGCAATCCCCCCACCATCGGGTACTGCCAGCGATGCTGGGCCCTCCGGAAGGGGTGGCTGGAGAACGGGATGCGACGCTGCGGCACTGACCCGGTGACCGCTTCGGAGAAAACGCCCAGGCTCGAAAGGTCGCAGAGCCTAGACGTGTGCGACGGCAGCGGGC
>JGI24021J15306_10005850_pt1 | contig 14671 bp, 7 predicted proteins | sample Ectturendosymbi1_FD_15306 | JGI IMG/M metagenome (IMG submission 15306)
AAACTTTTTCTAGGTCGGATTTCGCCACCCCCCAGTTAAGGCCCTGATCGTCCCAATGGCAAATGATTTTTTTTGTCTCGTCCAAGTTATTCACTAATTTATTTTGACTAGATACTTCACCTATGAACGGTCTAACAGTCACATTAACATGTAACGAAGTATCAGCCGCAATAACGTCACTGACCGTTTATCAGCAATAATGGTGCCTTTATTAGCAATAATGGTGCCACTGACAAATCCATTCCCTTTGTAGAAACAATGACAACTGCTTAAAAAAATAGAGATATAGTCACAGAGCGAGAGATGATTTTTCCCAGGTGTGTGTGATGCAGAGAACAATGTGATATGATGTATACTGCATTATTACTGTATCAGCATTATTACTGCATTGTCATTCTGACAGTTTTCAATGGAAATACGATGGTTTCTTAAAACCTGTTTTGTGCAAAATACTGAATTTTTTACCCATGAGATTAACGCGACAAGATTCTAAATATTCCCACATTTTGTTAGTTTTCATTCTTTTGTTATTTCGAACCTTAAAAATGTTACATCGCGGTCTACCAACTGGCTTTTGCTTGATACAGGAATTAACAAATTCAAGAAAAAGCTTTCTGTACGTGCGTTTACTTCCGGACATCTTCAGTCACCTTGGCCATTACGAAATTACTGGTGAATAGTGAGACTTGAACATTGCCAACTTGAACGTTTTGTTACGTCAGATCTCTCAGTTCGCGACAAACTCAAAGATACAACTCAATTGATGAAAAACTTTCCCGTTTGTTCGATTGCTGCAAAAAACCGATAAAATTGATAAAAACAGAAAAATCACGAGTACAAACCAACGAAAATTTTGACAACCATAGGTTTTGACAACGACACGTTTTGACAAGTTTTTGCACACGAAAGAAATCTTTTTAATTTGAGACAAGACGTAGAATTAACTAAACAACGAAGTTGTGTTTTCTCTTTTTTTCAGATTACCAACTTCAAGCCCGGATATCAGCCGTGTGTCCAGGGTGGTAGCATATAACGCAGCCGGGACTCACAACCTCAGATTACTGAAACACATGCACCTCGGTGAGTCGTGAGCTTCATTGCTCTGTGTCTTGCAGCTTTACGATGCTGATTTGCGGCTGGACAGAGTAGTTGAAGTTTTTAGCGAAGGCCGCTCACAATGTTCCACGGAAGCAAATGTACAAGTTGTTCAAAAGCTTCATGAGTTTAAAGGTCTTGCAAAACTTTATTATTTTTAATTTCTTACAAAAATGGAAGATGTTTAACGAATTATGAGCGTTAATATTATTTGAAAAGACTTTCGCCAAGTCTTGCCTTGCCACAGACATGAGCGTCCGAATGGGGTTTAGGGGAGGGCCTTAGGTTTTGAAATTTGATGTTGCCCTATTAAAGTTTCAGTAGAAAAATGTTTTTCTCTTAGTTTCAAGTTGCTAAAATGAATCTTCACCACAGTTGACCACCCCTGGAAAAATCTTTTTGGTCACCCCCTGGAAAAATCTACTTTCGGCGCCCCTGGAAAAAATTCTTCCGGCGCCCATAGCCACAGAACCATCATAATTGACACCTCCGACATCACTGCCAGCAGCCAACGCATTTGCCCACGCAGCAGCGTTAGAGGTTGTAGCCGGGTTTGCCTGGAAGTAAACACACAAATGGAAGAAACGGGGTCGCAACCAGCTGATATTTTCGGTGAGGTGGATTCGACTGTAATTTGTTGTTGTACTCTTTTCGGGGCGAAAATGATTGCAACTTGTTGTTGTACCTAACAATTGAACATGCGGAGGGCCATTTCCCGGTTGCGCCTCCTGGTTGCGGGCTTTGGGCGAAACATTTATAGATGACTAAAACATTCATTGTTGGCTTATGTTGGCTTATAATGGGCGAAGCCAGTTACCAACAGGGGAGGTACACCGGGAGCTGACTGGCGACGGCTCTGATACTAGTAATACAGTATTTCGATTTCCGTTATGTTTATTGCTCAAATGACTCGTACATCGGAGCCCGACACAAAACCCGTAATGCACTGTAGAAAAAAAAGACAAAGAGTTTATAAACGTGAAATCACTAAGCTAAAGCTGGTGTCATTGTACCGCGTTTGACCACATCAAGAAGTGGTTCCCAGTCAATGCACCGTGGCGTTGAAAGCCCGAAATTGGACGGGGTTGCCGCCAGACAAGCACGGCAAGCAACACAGCACTTGAAACCTTTGTAAAAGACTGTGGCAATGTGCCACAACTTTATTTTATTTGGCAAAGGTACGGCACGTTTGTTGCAAAGGGTGCTAAGAGCTTAAACAAGGTGGGCGGTAAACGCTGCTAAACTTTAAGGTGTATGTGCACGTTTTTACTTTAGGCAACGACCGTTCGCATCATTGCAAGCGAAAAAAATAATTTTTGAAATACTTGCAGTCAGGGAGATACAACAGCAGGAGCCTTGTGGTCTGTCTAGTTTAAATATGGAGGTTCCTCACGGTTGCCCGCAAGCCTCTTTGCGTAAAAAAATTTTTGGAGGGACGAGTGCGCAACCTGGAGCTTATCCATGGCAGGTGAGTTAAGATCCTAACGCAAATGTTACTTGAGTAGTCGGCGAAACATGTTTGCTTTTAATTTAGCTTTTCTGAATGGTACGCTTAGTTAAAGTTAGTTTGATACGCAACGACTGTAGTTCGGTACCGATGGCATTCAATGGCATGCTATCTCGGCTGCATTGACGTTTTGAAACGAGGTGATTAACCAAGATAACGGCTTATCCATATAGGGCTGTGACAGGCTTTATGCAAAGAACCCAGGTTAAGATTCGTCCGAGTGGAAGGGTATGTTAACCTTTCTTTGCTGAGGCAACCACTTTCCCATTATGCGTTTTTGCCACAATCGCTATTCATATTGTATCTGGAAGTTTAATATTATAAACATAAAATCATTAAACTGCTTTGGAAAGAACAACAAAGCTTTCGAAATTTCCACAAACTTCCACAGGTGTAACTTTCCCAGCTTTTTCAAAACGGAGATGTAACTTGCAATAATCAACACAGCTGCGAATTTTTCTGTTGAGAAATTCACAAAAAATGACACTTGGCGCAAAAATTTCGGATCCAAATGAAGAATTGATTCCCCACAACTTCGCCACTGCTTCAAATGGAAAGTCACCAGACACTGTTTTAGTGTTTTCGACAAAGATTAAAGAAGAAAATCGGTGTTTCTTGGGAGCTGTTTCTAGCCCAAGTGTTTTTGCAACAACAATTAAATTTATTCTATTATTTTTCAGGCGGCCATCAGAAGAAAACCTGAATTTACCAATTTTGGTCAAGCACATGAATGTGGGGCGACACTGATTGCGAAATGCTGGGCCATTTCTGCTGGACACTGTTTCACGTCGACTTTGCGATCGTGAGTTGTTTTCGAAATTTTTAATCACTGAGCAGCCTGCTTCAATGCGCTTATTTTCATTCACCTGCGGAGTCATTTCGATTCTCCGGTAGCTTCCTGACAAGCCAAAATACATCCAGGTTGCGATGGATATATGAAAAGAAGGTAAATGGATATCAGGCCTCTGTGATGGAAGCACATTTGTCAAGAATGGTCTATCATTGCTTGCACGTACATTTCAGCATCGTGTCCATTTAAGACAAACTTCACTTTTATATTATTCGCACAATAGAGCAAAAATCAGAGATATTTTAAAGACGTTTAGTTTCATAACCGATAACCCTCTCCCGCGTTCTCCCGTTAATTAGTCGTAGGGAAAGGCCTAGAAAACACCGAAAAACCTAACCTTTCTCGGTAGCTTTGGCACATTTGCTCAAATGCAACCCAATAAGAAGCAAAATTCCAAAAACGACCTTCAATCGTTACTTGTTGTGTATAAACTGAAGCAGCCACCGAATGTTTTCCATTCTTCGTTAATGCCACAAATCTCTTTCAATGACTAGACTTGGTACAGGGGCCTAAAGAAGGGAGCAAGGGAGACACAATGCCTGTCGGGCGCCGAATCACTGGGGGGCACCGAAAAGTCCCAACAATATCACAAGTACTTTCTTCAGTACCACACATTTGCTTCCGAAAGATCTTAGGTTCGAACATGGGGGCGCGAAACTTGTTTCTTGCCCCAGGCGCCATCTAACCTCGGTACGCTCCTGACTTGGTATTCTCTTGATTAGAGCAAAACGCCTATAGCGATGAACAGCAATGTTGTTCGAAATAGATATTCCGCACAACCTCTCACACTACAAAGGATTTTTCAATCTCAGAATTTAACTCGTAAGACTTAACACTACTCTGAATTTCTTTGGGAAACTTTTAAATTTGTGATTGACTGAACAAAACTTTTGTAATCCTTGCCTGGCGGCGGTGTCACACAAAAGTTCGTTGACATATTCAGAAGGTCGCAGAAAGGTCAGCACGAACTCTCCTCCTACTAGATAAACTCAAGTCGTTATATAATTTTTCAAAAGTTTACATTTTAACTAATCTCTGCTCAAATTTATGAGATCGATGGATATCGTCATCTACCGGCTTATCGGTTTGTTCACCTTCAATGCAGTGTATTATACGTTAGTTGATGCATTTGCTTCACATTAATTTCACAAAATCGGATGAGAGTTACGGCGAGCAAGATGGTAAAATTTTGTATTTTCGACATGTCACTGCTTTTTATGTTTTTCAAAACGTTTGATTCACTTTTAAAGCAATGACTAGGAGTAAGTGCGTTTCACCACACTCTTGTTGACGTACACCGAACCAGGTTGTTGATTCAGTAGAAATCGCGTTTTTGTTGCAGAGAACTGAACAAGCATGTAGTTCGAGTGGGCGACTATTACAATCGCGATGACAATGCAAACCAGAACTTTGCTGCGGTTGAAAGCTCACAGGACATCGGGATAAAAGATATTTACAAACACATTGCCTACGCAGATGATCCTACTCCGCAAAACGACATTATCTTAATCCGGCTGAAGACATGCGTCACATTCGGGTAAGTTTAGCCAAACCGTGTTTGCCTGTACTCCTTGATGGCGAAATTACCCCTGGTGGTTTCATTGCAATTCACGAGTGTTTATTTGCAAACCTAAGCATGGAACTCCTGCTGAAGGAAACAAAAAATGGAGCGACAAAAACAAAACTAAGGAGAAAAACGTATTCAGCTGATTATGAAATCATGAAGTTGTAGTAGTGCAAATGGTAAACGAAACTTTCACTATGTGTTCAATCCTTATACACCTAACTACCAATCAACATTTAACAACTGGTTTAAAACGAACAACCAACGTTGAAACCAATACAGACATTTATGGTGTGAATTTGAAAGTAAGCAACTGAACCTCATGTCTGCTTGAAACGAGGAAAAAGCTAACAAAATTGTGCTACAAACAAACTGTGACATTTCATGTGCAGAAGCTGCTCTGCTTTGCTTGGATGCTTAGAACTATGTCTACAAATAAATCCTTCATGTGCTATTTGCTTGTTGACTTTCACTGATATTTGATCTTCGCCGTACCGACAAAGTCAGCTGACTCTGGACTGAGAATGGCGCTGTACACCACCTTTGCAAACTTTCTGCAGTGATCAAACGTGCCACAATGTCATGTTCCACTACGAGCGGAATCGATGTTCGACAACCTGCTGCATAAGCAAGCGCTTCTGTTTTTTAAATTGTCAGACGCGAAGCTGCTCTTAGTAGGAGAAGCCAAAATCGTTGTTCATCATTTCTTCACAGACCACTGGTAGCTCCTATTTGCTTGCCGACGTCACCTGATCAGTTTCGATCCAATCTGGAGTGCGGAGTATCTGGATGGGGAGCGCAGAACAACACCGTTGGTAAGTAAACGACGAAATAATCAAGAATATTCCTTGCTTTCTATTTCATCTACAGATTGACCAACGTTTGACAGCGTTGACCCATAGGCAGAGCCAGGGGGGTCTAGGGGTCAATGTCCCCAAATTTTTAGCTTACCTAGTAATTTTGTGCTTTCAAAAGCCGCGTCCCAAACAAAAATACTGTTGCTCGTCTAAAGTCAAACATTTTGGCTCCTCTCAAATTATGCGCCCCAAAAAATTGTGGGCTGGCTACGCCACTGGGTAGGCTAGCTAACTTTCGGGTTTGTGTCTCTGAGACTCTTATGTTGGCTCAAATTGAAATACAATTACGGTTTAATCCTGCCCAAGGTACAATTTAGGGATAATTCGCAACTTTATCTGAAATCAGGTTCATCCAGCAGTGGACAGAGCCAACAGTTTGATATTTGTGCAGAGTTTCTTGATATCAGTCTAGAAGCAATCTCTGTACTCTTTTCAACGAATAGCTTGCGCTTATTGTTACTGCCAACAGTGCGTATAAAAAATGGGTATTAAGTTTTGCACTGCTTTAAAATTTCTGTCCGTGCCTTCAAATGAAAGCCGAACTGTATTTGTTATTGAAAGTTATATTTCATATCTGCAAAAAGCTTTACGAAGTTCTTTTCGGGTTGATCTCCGAAAGACTATTCAACTAACTATTCATGTTGCTTTTTATTGCTTCACTATAATGTCTCCGCCACAAGTCGGGTTTGACTAAAAGTACAACGCGTTTGTATATTGCAGTATTTGCATAAATGTGCCTGACTTTGAAAAAAGCAGCGAAAATCACTGAATACTGATTCAGCATGGATATGGTAGACCTTTTTGGCGTAAGTGACAGCTACAAGCTATTTAGCCCTTCGAGTAAATGAAAGTCGTGAAAGCTTCCACGCGGAGTATAATTTAACCCAATCCCTCATCGTGGTTGTTGACAATGCTTGAAAATGTAGAAATTTATCTCGACAAGATGCGATTATAAAAGCAACCACACGTACTTGTCAAAAAAAAGCAGTCAAAACCAGATTGTGTTACGGAACGTATCGTAGACGCCGACAGTCATTACGCAAATCATTAAATTGGAAGAATTTGCGTACATTTTGGCTGTTTTTTCGCTGAGATTTTTATTTCAAAATTGAACAACATTTGTAGGAAACGTTGCTTATTTCTTCACATCACAGCTTTTCCACGAAATCTTTTCACCAACACGTTGTCGTAACTTCTCTGATGTGTTAAATATAGACAATGCATTGGTGCAGCTTACAGTAAGACATAATCCAAATGTGTCTGAGAAAAATTGGCTTCTGATTACATTTCGATATATTCCAAGCTATATGCTTTATATTCTTTGAATTGCATTCGAGATTAACTCGCCTTAGCTTACCTCTGACTTGTTTTCAGCACAGTCAGCTGTTGTAGTAGATTTGAATTTGCCACCTTTAATTTCGTGTTAAATGCACAGTTTGGCTGATACTATATGTCCCATAGTTTCATCTCAATTCAATCAGTAGCTGGCTTAGACTTCGTACAAATTGTTTAATTGTGATATTTACCACGTTTCTGCGGTTTGCAACATAATTTTCCGGCCCCTATGCTTTTCAATCAGACCATCACCTCTTTTGAACCGTTGAGCTAACACAAACCCTATGAGCTCATTCGTCTGCTGACAGGATCGCTTCCACGCAGTGGCGTAACTGGCAGGGGGGCGAGCCGCCACCCCTGGGAAGCTGAATGTAAAAACTGGGCCCCTTTTAGGTGAAATTTTGATATTTAGGCTATTATTCTTTTGGTTTTCAGTTGATTGCTTTTTTTTGCGTTTTTCGGGGTGTTTTTGTTTTTTTAGCCAGTTTGGACATCCACGACATCCGGGTTCACAACCATTTCTTAACTTTTTTTCTGAGTGTTGGCTAATGGCCCCCCTACGGTGGCCAATGGGCCCCCTTCAGCTACGTTTTTCCTCCTCTGGCCCAAACCTCTAGCTACGCCACTGCTTCCTCGTGTAGAGTTCCCCCCATCGAAAATCATAAAGAGGGCCTGACTCGAATGGGAATATAGATTAAAGTAATAAACGATTATAAATATTTTTTTACCAAATAACTTTTTGTCAAAGTCTGATACGCGAGTATCAAAACCTCCATAATCTATCAAAGTCGTAGAAGGCTTTTCAACAGTTCACAAACTTTCAAGCAAAAACTTCGTCAACAGGATTTCCGACTCTTGTCTAATACGTGGTCCGGCTGGAGGTTAGATGTGGAACTCATCAATTGTTTAGATGGGTTTGCTGCTGCCACCTAAACTCGTTTACAATTTTTTTCAGCACCCAAAGATTATCCATCTTGTCTTCAAATTGGTCATGTGAATTTATTCAAAGACGAAAACTGTACAGCGGCTTACGGAGACAAGTACAAATCCCGTCAAATGCTGTGCGCCGGGGTAAGTGAGCCCGTACTAATGACAAAAACTGGGAAGGAGCGTTAGGGGAGGTCTTGCCCCCATGATATATGAAATTTGACATTGTGCAGTTAACTTTTTAGTATGAAAATGTTTTCTCGTGGTTTCAGAGTTGGTAGAATGAAATTTCACCACTGTTTCCCCCTGGAAAAATCCTTTCGGCCATCTTCTGGACAAATGCACTATTGCTACCCCTGGGAAAAATCCTTTCGACGCCCATGTTTCGGCCTCGCAGTGCTTGATCGCTTTGTCATTTTTAAACAGAAACCTGGAGTGGACTCATGCAGAGGAGATTCCGGAGGACCTCTCGTGTGCTCGCGGGATAACAAGCGTTTCACGCTGTGGGGAATTACCAGTTGGGGTGGAAAGAAGTGCGCACACGCGGGTGAACCTGGAGTGTATACGAGAGTATCTTCGTACATCAAGTGGATTTACATTAATATGAATTTGTTTCCAAATGACTCAGCTTTGCAGAGAGACATGTTGGCGGGAACAACTAAACGAGCATATTGTCAACTATATTGATCGAAACGTTTCATACCTTTGGTGTTTTCTTTGCGTAATTGCAGCTCGCACATGCAAGTGAGCAACAATAAATTATACGTTCGTAATTTATGATGATTTCAAAACAATTTTGTTGCTGTCTCGATTGGCACAAGTGTTACAAGATTTTCTGTATTTGTCAAAAACATTGCTAAAATAGAAGACTGCGTGGGTTGCTTAAAATAAGCTATACGTAACACCGTAAGCGATTTTCATCATATATTCCGTAATTTCGAAAGTAAACCTAACGTTTCAATGAGTCATAACGCACAGAAACAACATTTTATATTGACAATAAAAAAATAAGTTTGTCAGCGTTTCTTTTGCTTCTTCACGTGAACTCCTTTTCACAAAACAATGACGTTTTCAACTTTTTTATATTTTGTATTTATTCTGTATTTGTAAAGAAAATACAAATCGATTTGCATTGTTTGTACAATCGTTCTGAACAAACACAAACTTTTCAATTTGCTACTCATTCTAGAACAAATGATCGAGCATCGATTCTTCCGGAGCAGGCGCGTATCTAGGGAGCGACCAGGGCAATTCCCCCCCAATTCCAAAAACTTGCACCAAAAATTTTCAGGTTAATCAAGCCTTTGATGTATAAGTCACAGAGATACTTCATTGCAAATCAACGAAACTGCTTGAGGAACCTATCCTATACCTAATGAGTTTTTAGTCGAACCTGCTCACAGCAGCATGACTTTCCAATCATCCATGATTAATCAACTTTTGTGTATAGTGCAAGTGCTAGGGAATTCATATCATGGCTTATCTTTACCTGCGTTAAGCTCCGTGTGGAAGTTGGTAACTATCAAATACTGTACAAACTTGTATCTAACCGCTTGTAATCACTAACCGCAAGTAAAAACAAGGAGTTGCGCTTTTTGCAGTTTTTTCTTGCGCACCAGTAGTTTGCTGTATCCCACCTAATGGTGATGTAGGCTTCATTTCCAGCAGACCAGTAGCCACAGGTCAGCATTCGGGGGAGGTGTCCCCCCAAAATTGTGTTGAGCCCAGGAAAATGTGTTTTGAACATATAATAAAACAAAAACCTTGCCCCCTGTGAATGTATTTTGCCCTGCCAAACCTTAAAATCTGTCTACGGGCCTGATTTCGAAACGTCGCTGAACTTCCTCTCTGGTAATAATCCTGGCGTTCTACAAATAACTTATCCTTGTTTGTAGTGTCAGCCGTAGCCTTCAATATCGTAGAATTTTGCTTTTGCACAACTCTAAAACTAAATGCGTGAATATGATAGTGATATAAGGGTGACCGGGTAGAGTTGTTACAACGGTAAGTTGTTATAAACCTCATAACTTCTTTAAAAAACGCGGTTGTCCGCTGGAATTAACACAGGCAATTCCCACATCCAAGAGCCACATGCTTGCAAAAAAACTTTGGTTTTCAACAAGTTAGGGCTGTGTTAGGAGGAATTATGTGTTTTAGAGTATGACAAGTAATTTTTATGGGCTGGCTAAACATTGTTATTAAGCTGCTGTCAAAAGCTTTCACCAGGTCACATTAATCTTGCTTAGAAGTGTTTTCCATGCAGTTGCTTGTACTAGCAACATTCAGAGTTATATCCATGAGGTTTTCTATGACATCGTCGATGAGTGTTCCAAGACACCTTTGGGGCAAGTTGTTACACAGTGTATCAGCACAAATACTCTGTGTCTTTTGTTCTAGCTGCATAAAAACTTGCCACCAGGTGTGCCACCAGAAAAAATTAGGATGCCACCAGTTGTCGTGACATGCACGAGTGATGATCCATCCTCATCTCAAAGCCGGCCCAAAAGTTAAAAAAACATTATCGCGATAACTTCATTCAGTTATCTTGACATTATCGCCTGATAAGATGTTAAAAGAATCAGAGTTGCAGAAGTTTGTAGAAAACCTCGAGGACCATGTCGGCCAAGCAGAAGAGAAAGAAAAGTCATGTCTGATGTCCATGTTTTAGTCTGTAGCAACTTTTACCCTAAATCTACCCTTGGTGATATGTGGGTGAAGTGCATAAAATGCACAAGTTGGTCACATTCAGCTTGCAGTGATGGTAGTGACCATTTGTTTCTGATATTTGCCAGGATTTAAACACTGTTGTTGTGATTTGCACTGCCATTGCATATTAGTTCAGACACGGCACGAATTTTTTCTGTATTCTTGCAGTGACTGAGCTTGTTTATTGTATTGATTGTGTTCTTAAACCTTTACTTTCATTTCCTTGCAGCTTTTGAGCATGAGTTGCTTTGAACTTGAATGTGTTAGTAGCTAGAAAACTATGCCTGATGACAGAAATGGCATTTTAAATGTGAATGATTAGCTCCCTATCACAGCGTATGGCTTCTCACTTCTTTGAGATCTTGCTGCATTTGAATTGACAGGTTTATTCCTGCAATAATTGCATGTTTGCGTTCTTGCAACAGCTTACNCCATGGTGTGTAACAGTATACCCCGTCCATGGGGTCAATTGTTACACTTGACACCACCTAACTTTTCATTCAGTAAAAGTTCTCAGCGTATGAAATTCTTTGGTTTGTTTCTTGGGTTCATTAGCTGAAGGATGTAGCAAAACTTTTGCAAATTTTCTTTGCTGCAGCTATTGTACATTGGTGGTTACATTGATTTAAGTGAAAATCGTAACAACTCTACCCGGTCTCCCATACATTTTATATGTCTTGAAGCTCAAACTTTGGATAAGAAGCGATTCTGTTTCGAAGTCTTCTTTAAGAAGTCATAGTCACTGCTTAGCAACAATAGCATTCATTCTAGATATTTATTTGTGATGACATGTAGGCCTATTGTGACGGATTGATCACAGATTTGTGAAGCCTTTACGTTTCCACCAATGATTTCTGTTTACCTTTCCGGCGAGTAAAAATCAGTCTTTTTAAGTAATCAGGGTCCGACTTGTGCATTAGAGGTTTGCGGTAGAAACGTCACGGGCTCAAATTTTTATGACCTGGACCGACTCATACCCATCACAACAAACCCGTTCCCGTAACCCCTCCTAAATTTTTGCCCGTACCCAGCCCTGCCCATAAAGAAGGCAGCGGCTGTTTTGCCTCATAAGGCAAAAGCGCTGCTGTGTCTATTTTGCCTCATGATGTAAAAGCACTATTTTGCCATTATACGTGAACGGTTCCCTTTCAAAACAGACTTTTTCATAACAGACCACTCAGAACAGACCATTCGAAACAGATCACGTTCACAACAGACCTGTTTATAACAGATCCGTTCATAACAGACCACGTTCATAACAGACCAGTTCATAACAGACCACGTTCGTAACAGACCACGTTCATAACAGACCATGTTCATAACAGACCCGTTCATAGCACACAACCTTCATAATGATGGATCTATCAATGTGGGGTGTTATGGATCTGTTATCAAAATACGTGACACCAGAGTTAACACGTTGGTTAGTTTATTTAGCCCAGTGGTTCACAAAGTATGGGTCGAAACACAAACAAGGGTGGCAAAGGGTCAAAAAGGTTGCGAAGAGGCGATCCAAACACGAGTTGTATGCTGTATTTTCAACGTTATCACTGCTTGTCTGTGTCTATCTGTTGTGTAGGTACGTGAGAAAAGTAGATTGCTGATATTAAGAACGAATTTAGTCGCGAAGTGTTCACCAAACTCAGATTTGGGTCATGCTCAAAAAAGTTTGGGAACCGCTGTTCTAGCCATTCTAGTGTAAGTCATTGAAGTCATTTTTTAAATCCATGACAAAATCCAATCGACTGGGAACAAATTTGCTTTAGTTCAGGGGTGGGCAAACTACGGCAAGCATGGCAGCCAGCACCCGAACATAAATAGTACATATTTCGAGATTAGATTGGAATTATCGAGATTTTATTCCACTCGTTTCATTCGAAACAACATTTTTGCTCAACCGGAAATGACTATTGTTACCCTTATTTTGTGCCAGCTAATGTAAAAAGTTTCTGTTAAAGTTTTCAAAGCGACTGTAGATGTAATATATGCGACCCTGGTAGCAATAAAGTTTTCAATGTGGGCATGTGGCCCTCCGTAGAAAATGTTTGCGCACCCCTACATTAGTTTCATTTTAGTCACATGCGCTTTATCAAGAAAACAGATTCAAGCTATCTGTAAGTTATGGCAGTAACCACGGGTGGCGGAACCTTTTTCAAAGTGGGGGGCACAGGTGCACGTTAAAAAACTGTAGAAAATTTTTGTGGTTTGAATTGGGAACTGTGACGTCACAAGCATTAACATATGACGTCATTACCTACACACTATATGAAGGTCTAAATTACACTATTTCAGACAAAATTACACCACTATGAAAACGTATCGGTGAACCACCTGAAATTCAAATAAGCTGTTACAGGGGCGATCCAGGTCAACAGCGTCACCCGGGCTCATCATACGATTTATTCTGACTGAATAAAACCGTTCGACGTTTGTGTCACTGAAATTTCCATTTGCTTTCATTCTGTCTGACATTACTGTTGCTCTGTGACATTAGGTACGTAATAATAAATGAGAAGTTCTCATGATAGCTTCTCCATTGTTCTCATGATAGCTTCTCCAGTAACGTAGCCTACGTCACAGAGCAATGATAACCCCAGCCAGTACTCTGCTTACTAGGCTCATTTATATTAGTCCGAGTTGTTGGACAATTTATCGTTCGTTTCAAATTATTCTCGAAATGGGTACTGTCCATNAGATTGTACTTCCAATCCAATAATCTACACAGATTCATTGCTTCAAAAAACGTTCAGTCCGGTATGAATTATGTTTCAATATATACTTAAATTGAATTGGGCAGCTCGGGCTCTGATGGATGAGCCTGAGAAAAGCACGAGCGAACGAAGTCGAGAGAACGCCTACTCAGGCCCGTAGCCAGGTTTTAAGATTTGGGGGGACCACAATACATTTTTAGGGGGGAAATAGTTTTGTTTTATTTTATGTTTATTTTATTTATTTTTTTTTTTATTAAAAAATTTTATTTAATTTTATTTTATTTTATTAATTTTATTAATTTTATTTTATTAATTAAAACATTTTATTTTATTAATTTTCGGCAATTAACTGAGCAGCATATTGCCAGTTGTCTGTTTTCAGTCTGATCACACAAGATTTGTGATTGTACCGGTATGCTATGTGTCGTGGGTAGCCAAGCAGGGCAGGAAGACTTCAGCGCCTTTCTGAAATTTTCAAAAACGATGATTTTTTCCGGAAAAAAGTATCCACATAAAATTAAGAACATTTGTTTAGTTATGCGCTTTTCTCCGGAAACAACAAACAAAACACATAAAAAAATTCACCCATGCTTCAAGATATTTTTCTGACTACGCGTCAGTGCTTGATGCCTGTTTGTCGCCTTTGATTCAGTAAACACTTTGTTTGATGTTTGCCTAATGCACTGCTAACTTTTTTGAAAAACATAACAATATTTTGGCATAAACAACAAAACTGAACGAATATTATTCGTATCAGCATTTAAAGTGAAGATACTGGTACGAAAGAAACTCCGTCTAATTCCTCAAAAGAGTCACAACAATGCACGAGATTATATACAGTATAATAAATACATACATTCTATTCAGTGCCGTGGCAAGGCAGCCCCGTACTCCCGGTCGGGGGGGCGACCATTCGTAGGGGCCCCAAAATATATATTGTATTAGTACGTTGGAGCCGTCTCTCTACTCTTGACTTTTACTCTTCTGGTTTTTGCCTTCAAAGCAGAGCCGGTAGTTTAAGGATGTAATATCATGATTCGTTAATTTCGAAAAAGAATTGCGGACGTTCGGACACTATAGCAGTTTTTGTAAAGTTGTGGTTACGTCAGAACAAGGCCA
>JGI24021J15306_10005851_pt1 | contig 14670 bp, 10 predicted proteins | sample Ectturendosymbi1_FD_15306 | JGI IMG/M metagenome (IMG submission 15306)
ATAAAAATAAGCACAGGGAAGGCATTTGTGATGCTTTGAAGATGTATTGCCAAAGAATAAATAAAAGAGATGCAATATTGGTTCGCGCTTGTGTGGAGCAGTGGCAAAGCGTCCCTGTACTGTGTTGTGTAACGAAACTGCCTAGCATATGAGTTATTGGGTTAAATCTCTGAATGCAACTTTGATCTCCACGATTTATCGCATTAATGAAGGCCTCCATTTCTTTGCTGTGCATCGTTGGTCTTTCTACACTTGCCTGCGACGTTGAAGCTGCGTGCCTTCTGATGCGACGTCCAGTTCAAGAACATTTGGCAAAGGTGAGAAAATTAGTTGGTCTCACACTTAAAATCGCACTTCATTTACGTTGCATCATTTGCCTATTTGTATTTTCTCACAATGCGTATATGCTGTGATGTTAGTATTTGGGGGGGCCCACCTGTAAATTTGCTTCGGAATTGCAACGTTTCCTTGTTCTGTGAAATCTTATCACATAATTGTTTAAAGCAGAGGTGCACAACCTTTTCCCTGTTTCCGGTCGTATCACGTAATTTTTATCAATTACGGCCGCCAGTTATTTCTCGATATTTTTTGCATTGGTTCTGTTCTGCTTCCATACACTGAGCCTTGCCTGCTTTCACACGTCTGTTCGGAAATCATTCTATTAAATATCCTCATACACAATAGTTTATATCAATGCACAGCTGCCCTAACAAATTTGAGTTGCATGTGCACGTCTGTACAAAATTTTATCAAAAGCCGCATGCCATACGGCCTCAGGTTGTGCAGTTCACACTGCAATCCTCATCAAGCTGATAAGTCTTTGTGTTGGAGTTGTGTTGATTTCATTTGGCGATAATTAGTATTCCAGCAAGAAAAACAAATTAATGCAAGGACGCCAGATCATTGAAGGAACCCGAGGATTATCGACTGATTCTCCTCAACAGTTAAATAAACTTTGTTACTGTCCAGTTTCAACTCGTGGTGTTGCATGTGCGCGGTAAAAAAGTTGCCAGATTTTCAACGCAGTTGCGCAGGGAGTGCTGGGTCGCAACTGGTCTTTCTCGAAAGTTAAAGTGCTCAGATCCGCAAGGACCTGGGCGTGGCAGGAAAGTATAAACAAGATAAAATGAAACTCTGCCCGGGTGTCATAACTTTTTGCATCTAGCACGCCCTAAAAATGTTTGCAGCTGTGTTTTGGGGATAACGGCTGGGAGCTCCTCGGATCAGGTATGCTGAGATGTAACATTCGATTTGCATTGTCTAGAAGTGATCCATGAGAATCGACGCGTTGCTATGTAAAGCAAACCAGCAGCAACCAGAAAACCAAATCGCCTAATCACAAATACACAAACAAAAACAAAACAAGCAAAATTTAGGGTAAGAAACACAACTTAGATGCGGTTAGAAATGGAGGCATGTACAAAAGTATGAAGAGAAATAAGGAATAAAGAGGGCTATGCGAGACGAGAACACGAACAGAAGGTAATGAGACGGTTTAGACTCTGGCATTAAGATAAAGTGGGTTACAATTGAAATGAAGGAAACCATGTTTGAGCACCATATTCTCTGTGTTCATATGCAGAGATAAGTATATCTCTGTACTGTTTTTAAATGTGAACGGCGAGCATTCGCGCAGAGAGGGATGAATATTGTCCTCGATCTTAGGGCATTGACGGTCCAAAGACCTTTTCCCATATCGTTTGGGCCATTTGCCAAAAATATACATCCCTAGTTGGACTGTGCGTTGCATGGCAGTCTACCCAATTCACAGGGGTGAAAGGGGTGGGAGCCGTACTTATTTGTCGTCCACCCTGAGCAACATCCCAACTGGCTAAACAACATCAAGCAACACAACGCGGTGCTTTCAAAAACTGTCCTTCTCAGGACAGGAATCACTCAATTCTGGCAACGAACCTATTGCGATTCTTCAGATCAAGGTAGAAGGATGGACCCGCCCTAAAAGCCAAATTGTTCAGAGAATTTGGAAAAAAAAGATTTCCGCTGTCCTGGTACAAGATGCACATCAAAAGAAAACCAAAGCACTTTTACTATACTGCTAGCGGTCGTTCACTTTGTTAGCAGCTCAGTCCATTGTAGTCGCTTCTGTCCATAACTCTACCAGGTTCTCTGATGTGGCCATCTCCGTAAAATGAACCCGCACTGAATGGTACACCGTACAAATCCACAACACATGCATAACAAATGTATACCACCCCCCAAACTTCGTCCTGGACATACGCCAGTTTCCGGTAATACATAACCAGCCCATTGTAAGCGGTGATTTTATCTGCCACCACGAACTTTGAGGGTATCAACAAAACGATCCTAACGGCGAAAATCTGGTCAACTGGACCTCGAATTGCAACCTCCAAGTAATTTACGACCCCAAGCAACTAGCAACGTTTGAATCAGGGTGATGGCACACGGGGACATAGTACCCTGATGTGACATTCTGCCCAGTGGTCAATGGTGTAATGCCTACAAGGGAAGTGCTCGACCGCTTCCTTCGGTCCCAAAACCGCCCTTATTATATCCAAACACCTCCTTTTTCTCTTTTTCCGTAGGGACTCCCCTCCCAGAATGCAACTTTTAGAAATTCGATTGGAAAATATATAAAAAAAATCACAGACGACCTAGCAGCAACTACTTGTGCTGTCCAAACAAAGAGAATATCAATGAAGCTTACAAAAGATTCACACAGCACTAAAAACACCTGGAAAAGGGCTATGCCAAGAGCTTTTAGGAAAAGACGCTGTTCAACTTGGGATAACGATTGCAACGAACTCTATGAAATACAAAGAAGCAACTGCCTCTGAACACATTCAGGAGGCAGGTAACGCTATAAAGGATCTTTTCGACAAAAAAAGACAAAAAAGACGGATGGAAGCTATGTCCAGCCTTGACTCCAAACATTGCTCGCAAAAAGCATGGCAGCGCATCAACCTACACACTGGTCGCACTCGAAAGAAAATAAGATGCCCGATCGATCCAAGCGCAATTACAAAGCAATATCGTTCAAAACGGCTCTTATCACCGTCCAAACCAGACATTGACCAGGCCGTCTTCATGACTGAGAGCGGTCCGTGATAGCGATTTCAACTGAAATCACCATCTCTGTCTGCCATTCACTACGACCGAACAGGAAGCTACACTGAAGGCTAATCAACCTCTTAAAGCACCAGGTCATGACCTGACGGTGTTCCCCATGAACTCCTCACGAATTGCGGAGAAATCATACTGAACTAACTGCTTTCCTTTGAAAATAACAACCTCATTCCTAAAACGTGGCGACCGGAGACAGTGATTGCAATCCTGAAACCTCTAGCCCCGAGAGTTCCTGTCCGATATCACTGCTATGCTCCTCAATCAAACTTTTTGAAAGGATTATCCTTTACAGAATCAACCGTATCATTGACCCCCTACTTTCTACGGAGCAAGCAGGCTTTCGGAAAAGCAGATTAACCGTAGGCGTAGACCAAGTCGGCCGCCAGACTCAAAGTATCATCGAACCAGCCTTCCACGACCGCAAAGTAGTCGGCTCAGTATTTCTCAACCTCAAAGCGGCATATTACACCGTCTGGCACAAAGGACAAAATTTGAAATTGTCAAAGCTACTGCGTTGCAAAAAATGTCGAATCTGATCATGAACCTTGTGCATACTTCATACGAATGACAGACAAACAGTCGCCCAAACAACCTCAAAAATTTCATCGCCCAAGGCTCGGTACTTGCCCCCACCTTGTGCCTGTACAATGTTTCCACATATGACTTCTCCAAAAACTTTTCTACCAAATATATGCATGGTGACGATGTCGCCCTGACCTACTCAGTCCCCACTTTCAGTCAGTCAGAATAAAAATTATCAAAGGACATGTCCAATGTACAAGACCACCTATTGCCAAGTGAGGCCCAAAGCTCTCCGCCAACAAAACGGTTTGCTCAGCTTTCCACGGTTTTAGAGAAAATCACTCAACAGAACTAGCCATTAAAACTATTTATGATGAACTGCTCAAACATTTTGATAATAAATTAATAACATGCTCTTTATTTCTAGATCTATCAAAAGCATTTGACTACTGTGACCATGAAATTTTACTTGATAAACTTTATCACTATGGTATAAGAGGTGTTTCTCATAAACTATTCTCTAACATTTTGCGTAATAGAAAGCAGTGCACTGAAATAAGGACATTAAAATCTTTTCACAAAAGGATATCTTGCGGAGTCCCTCAAGGTAGTGTTATTTCGCCTTTCCTTATTTACATCAATGATATCACAAAAGCTTCCTCTTTTGATCTTACGTTATTTGCTGATGATATCAATGTTCATATGTCAAACTCCTGCTTGAATGTTCTTCAGGCAAACGTTAACCATGAACTGTGCAAAATTGACCACTGGCTAAGAGTCAACAAGCTTTCTCATAACTACAATAGGACTTATTATATGTTATTAACTTCTCTAAAACACAATCCTACTTCAAAGTTATTACAAATAACCATAGCATTTCCGCCAAACAAAACCTGAAATTCCTAGGTGTTCTTCTTGACAATAAATTAAGCTGGAAACTTCATATACAAAAGGTAGAACTCAACTATCAAGAGCTTTTGGAGTTCTATTCAGACTTAAACATTATGCAACACAATCTGGATTAACAGTTGTTTATAACCCATTAATCCACCCCTACCTTAAAAACTCAACCCTCAATTGGGGACGCACGTCAAATGCAACCATTCAACCTCTCACTGAGCACCAAAACAAAGCTATAAAACTAATAAGATCAACCAACACGGCATCTCCAGAAGAACCTTTCCAGCACTTAACATCTTATGCCTTCCCAAATCACATAACTTATCAGAAAGAAGATCCATGTACTCTTATTACAACAAACTTCTTCCCAACCATTTTGATGACTATTTTATTTCAATGAGCTCAATTCATTCCCACTCCATCAGACTATCAACCTCTAACAACCTGTTTCTACCTAGAGTTAAGTCTTCCTCAGGAAAATATTTCCCTTACATTTGTTGGCCTAAAAGTGTGGTCTTCAATGCCAGACGATATTAAGTCTGCAACCACTTATGCCTTTAAATGGAAACTTAAGAAGCACCTACATGGAAAAGATACACAATTATGAACCCTACCAACATTTCACTTATCCAGAACAAAATACTATGAGTTCTGATATTTCATAATTCTGTTTATTCTATGTATATTCAGTTGTTTGTCTTTATTCTTTCCTGTACACATCCCATTCCTTTCGGCATGAAAGTCCCCTCCATATTTTTTTTCTGGTTTGCTTTGTTTTTCTCTGGTACCTCATTAATTACAGTACAGTAATGTTTGTTACCTTTTTTCCTTTTTTGTTTTTATACCACACCAAATTCCTTAAATGAACTTCGATCCAATCATCTGTGTACATGGGCACGCGCTTTCATCTGTACATTTTCTTCAACAGGGTCGTGTTTGTTTGTTTATTTTCCTAACCATGTTTATTTGATCTCCGACATTTGTTTTTCAACACTTTTTAAAAAGTGTTAACCAGGGTTGGTTGACTGGTTGACAGCCATGGTCCTTCACCAATCCTATAGCGCACAGTACCACTCTTTTTTTACACAGATCAGCTACTATGACATTGTATTTTCATTTGCTCTAATGTTCCCTGACGGTTGGTTTACCTGGTATGCGATGGTCTTTTGTATTGCTTCTGCTTATTACCTGAGTCACATGAAACAATAAACCATTACCATGACATTGAAAACCATCGTTCAGGGCATCTACTCAAAGTAAATTCTTCTCTTGGGAAGCTCCTACCATTCCAGAATAATCCGACATAGTTGGGTATCACTCTTGACAGAAGTCCCCATTTCAAAAACCACATCTTGAAATCCCAAACAAAGTTTCATCTCGAGTTGCCTTGATAAAGCGCCTCGCGGGCCTGACCTGGTCATGCTCATTCAATGTGCTTACAACCTTGACAACTGCTTTGGTATACGCTCCTGCAGAATACTGCTCCCAAGCTTGGTTAGAAAGTGCTCATACATATAAATTAGACTCCCAGCTGAAGGAAGTGATGCGTACAGTCTCAGGCAGGGTTGCCAGGTAGTCATAATAAAAAAAGCCAGATCAACTAAAAAAGCCAAAGAGCACCAAAAAAACAAATACACGATCAATACAATAAGACCTTTAAAACACCCAAACGTGCTTTCAAAAAGGCCATATACACGTATTTCATACATACAAAAATAAACCTCAGTCCATTAGTAAACTTCTCGAAGCGTTTGGCCATGCTGAAGAGTAACCTGAAACTGTAAACCTAAAACCACGAAGTTTCCAAGTTTGCAAGCCTATTATCGATTCATATGACTCAGTTATTAAACAGAAACAATTCTGAGAGCCATCGCACACTAAGGAAACCAATTGTCAGCGGAAATCAGAATAAATGAAAGCACGATGACAAAATAACTAAATAGTGCAAACACGAGTGTCACTGTGTCATGTGGGATTGTTGGAGGACCATGGCGGTCATCAAGTCAACCAACTCTGTGAAACAGCAAAACAAATTCTAAATTCTTGTGCAGTTTCCAATAAACATTTCTCATTCTGGGTCCAGAAACAGCGTCTAGAAATCTGTCAGTGCCGAGAAATCTGCCCAAATCATCTTAAAATATCCCAAATTGACATAAAAAATATAACTGGCCAGAAAAGGCCAAAGGGAGTCAAATGTCATTTGGCATTTTTTCAATAGTAAAAAAACCAAAGGAGTTGAAAGAAGGCCACACTGGCAATACTGATCTCAGATTGCATTAAATCTACCCAGTACCCCTCATGATTTCCACGTTTCACATTCTGATATCCTGTCCCGCACTTCTCCAAAAAGCATGTTTTCAGCGCTATACATCTCAAAGCACAAAGTCCCGACCACCTGCTACATGGAAACCTCCACGTACGCTGCAGAGATGAGCATTGAACTGGACTTGGATTGGACTGGACCCGGATTATAGGAAATTCTGTTGAAAATGGGTTGGAACCGGACTGCAAAACTCTACCCAAATTTGAATGAGGTTTTTCAATTGGCCCAAATTTAATTTGGGCTGTTGGAATCACCCAAATGTTTGTAACAGAGTACATGCAAATCTTGTTGAACCTCTTCAAATTTACCCAGATGATTCCAATCGTGCCAAGTCTGAATGAGGTAATTTCAATTTCCCAAATTTGACTGAAGCTGTTGGAATTTACCAAAATGTTTCTAATTGTATGCAAATTTCAAAGAAACCCTTTCATATTACCACAATTGGAATGAAGCCACCTGAAGTTGCCCAAAATTGAATGAAGCTGTTCCACATGGCCCAAATTCGAATGGAGTTACCGCCATTTGCTCAAAGTCCATTTAGTCTGTTGGAATTTACCTAAGTTTTATTTCAATTTCACCCAAATTTGAATGACGTTGTTCTAATTTGCTCACATTTGATTGAGGTTGTTAAAATTTACTCAAATGTTTCTAATTTTATCCGAATTTGAATCAAGGTTTATAGTTCACCCAGACATTTCAAAATTTACTCAAATTTCAATGGCGCTTTTTTTATATAGCCCTGTTTTGGATAAGACTGTTTGAAGTTGCCCACCATTGAATGAAGTTTTTGTAAATTGATGAACTTCATCATAAATGTTTCCAATTTATGTAAATATTTTTAATTTCACCCAAAATTGAATGAACCTTTGCTCATTTCCCCAGATTTATTTGAAGCTGTTGGACCATACCCAAATGTTCCACATTTACCCAAATGTTCCTAATTTTACCCAAAACGTGAATAAATATTTTTAATTGGTCCAAATTGGAAGTCTATTGGAATTACCAAATGCTTCATGTTCACTTGAAGGCAGTGTTTGTTTTGCCAGCTGAGGCAAAACAGAATGACAAAATAGTCTCTGCAGAGCTTTTGCATCTGATGACAAAATGGACACTACCTCACTTAAATGCGGATGTAGCTGTGTAATTTGTCGAAATGTTGAAAATGTTTGCCAGAATAATGGCAAATTTTCCAAAGTTGGGAATGCAACCGCACCCCCCGCAACCCCATGCCGTACGCTTATGACAAGAGAAAATTTTTCCAAGTTAGACCAAATCAGCTTGTCATTCGTGAAATCGCCAAAATACTTGACCCAAGCTGTCCGGGTAATAGTTTTTTCATTGATTTTTACAATGAAAATGAATAAATTCTTTGCTTTTACGACTTATAATCATGTATGCATTCTTTGAACAATTCAAGAACAAATTATCGGAGCCATTGATCAACTTTAACTAGCTCCATATTCAATATGTTCTGCAGTTGCGTGCCATTGTTTCCTGAGATGGGTAAGACAATGTCATCAGCGAAAAGTGTAGGAAACAGCAAAAAACACAGTTTTGTTATCATTGCTAAATCATCAGTATAAACTGCAAATAACATGGGGCCAAGCGATGAGTCTTGAAGTGCTCTTTGGATTATATTGAGAATAGATGATATACAGCCATCAATGAGAGTGTACTGCTGTTGTTCTTGCAACTAGCTAACTAGCAATTTGAGAGATAAACCTCGTCTTTCAAAAAGATTATCCAATTTCCACAGCAATGCATCAAGATGTGTAGTGTCAAATGCATTAAACCGGTCACAAAAGATACTTTAGGTAATAAACCCTATTTCTAGATTCTCGAGTATATACTCCTGCATATCATGTATTGCTAATGGCGTAGATAAACCCTTTTAAACCCGGATTGATAGCTATATAAAATACTATCCTGATCAAGATAGATGTACAAACGTGTATTGCATATTTTTTTTTTAAATATTATTTATGGGTGTGAGGAGGGAGGTGGGTGTGAAATTGGTACTCAAATCATTCGGAACCCCCTTATAACTGCGGAGTACTTGAGCGCATTTTAAACTTTTGGGGAAAGCTCTTTCGCTTATGCAGAGAACAAACTTTGCAAAACGCAAAGGAACAAAATACTTTTTTGACTGGGCAACAGTAAAATATTTCCACGTTGCGTTAAAAACATTCTGCTCGGATCATTGAAACGGCAGGAGAAAAAAAGTTTAACGCCGTGAAAAACAGTTTCGAGGCAAGGTGAAAAACTGTAAAGAACAGGAATCTGTTTTGCACGACAAAAAGCTTATTCTTGATGCTGCTGCAGCACAAGCCTTTGTGTAGAGCTGCGCAGAGCAGCACTCACAGACATGGTTGGATCCAGCCAGTAAGTTTAGGCGGAGCGATTTCAGTAATATTTGGTAGCCAAGTCTCATAACAACTTCGCTACCTGTAAGAAAGATGAAGTATGCTTCACAAAACTGTTGTGGCAAAACAATAGAAGACGAAATGACCTCATATCATGAATTTTTTATTCGGAATTGTACAAAATTATGGTGAATAAGGTTACTTTCGTAGGTTTTAGAGGAATCGCCTCCTCCTCCTCTGGATCCGCCCCTGCTCACAGTCTTTCCACGCATATCCGGCAGCCTTTCTCCAATTCTAATATCTCACAAATTCCACGCAGTAACTGTAGTCTCGTGTACCCTGCAGAAATTGCTTGCAATACTGTAGATTAACAGTGCAAGCACTTGCCACAAATTAAGATAAATTCCAAGAGCGATTGATCGTCTAATGCCGTTTCTAAAACTCAACAGAAACTAAATCTAAGCATTCTGCCAATGCATTTAAACTGAGCGAACAGACTNCACTGTTGGTAATTTCGTTCTTGATATGAGTGCCCTCCAACGGAATGTNAACGGCTAAACAAAATGTTTTTGCNATTTACATTGCTTTCAGTATTTNATTTTTTATTGAGTNCATCCTGGATCGGAGTCTGGCCGATTTGCTGCGAAGTTATGAAGTTGATCTGCTTTCGTCGCTTGCGGTCTTAGCTGCTGACGACGACAACAGTAAAGTCATAGCTCGATCACCAATTCTTGACGCCGTGCTGGAAGTAGTGGATAAAAGTAAAAGCCATTTGTTGTCAAGTATAGTGCGACATGAGTTAAATGTAAATCTACTGTATGTGTGCAATGGTGGAGCGAAATCCTCATCTGGCACAGATTGTGCTTGATACATTTTTTTCTAGTGAAATGTAACGTTTGGTCTAGTTATAGACATTTGTTCTTGTGAAATATGTGATATGGACGAATGCTATAAACTAATCAGATCCGGATCCGAAGCATTTAACAGTTATCATCTGGGCGACCATGAGCGCTCTTAATTACTGGAATCTTGCCATAGAAAAAAATTATGTTGAGGCTGTTTTTTACCCGACGAAACCGTTGTTTCAGACATTGGGTCTGATTTAACATTTAAACCTAAAGTTATGATGCCGGTTGATGATTTTGCTAAGATTAGAAAAATAACATATGGCAGATCATCACGACTAATGTGCGTACGCCAATCCTGCGAAAGATAACGAACAATGTGCTGTGATAAGTGAACGGCTTGTTTAGCTGGGCACGTGGCGTTCTAATGAAACCTTTGCAGTTTGCAAGAAGTTAGTTGCTAAACCGGATTAGAGATATTTAGAAACTGCGGTATGGGAAACCTTGAAAAAGGGTGGACATTAGAAGCAGCGTAGCAATGAAATGGAACTGTATAAACGCTGTGACGGCGTAATGAGCGGCCGTTTGTAACACATACAGAGCGCGTTTCAGGCTCCATGGCGTGACAGAGCAAACCCGATGCAGGGGTTTGTTTTTACCCATGACAGCCTGCTGGTGTTCACGGCTCGTGCAGTTCTATGAAACTGCTCTCGTAAATGTAGCGGAAATAAATGGACAACTCAGCGTATATCTTGTATCCCTGAACCCGATCGAAATACTTGCCTGCTGCGTTGATTATGCAAAAGCATGTCTCATTTTCTTCGTCGTTAATATATCATGAAGCCCAAAAGTTATGCTGCCCGTATGGTATCTGTCTTGTTTTTTATGAATGCAAGTTGTTTATGTATTTATACAAATCAAATCTGCAGGGAAAATAAGAAGTTTTAGAGATGTTGGCTTGGTTGAATTTAACATTATCTTTGATTTTTTTTAAGGAAAACTCAATGTGTCTGCAGCAATGGAGATTTTAACTGGTCTAACCTTGACGAAAGAAAACACCTCAGTTTTGAATAATCATCCTCGATTCAATAGAATTTTCACACGAAACTCGGAAATTTCCGCATCTTCTACGTGCGTTGCGTATTTGATTTAGACGGTAATGTGCGACACATGTTAAAAACATTCTGTAGATATTGCAGTGTTCTGACGTTAATATTAAGGTTTGAGGTGAAAAGCAGTATCTAAAAATCAAAGTTATTGCTTGAATGATCCTAAGGATTGAAAGCTAACGGCGTTGCTTCGTAGTAAACCTTGTGCAATAAAATGATGTCACCAAAAATGTAAAAACGTAATCCATCAAGCCTACAGCCTTGGTTTGGGTTAAGCTCCACTTTCTGCATTGTGGCTGAACACTTTTCAAATCAACGCACAGTTCACGCAACTTCAGCATTTTAGAACAAACAAGGCACTAGAAGCAAGACGCGTTACTTTGGAAACACTTCCGCAGAAACGTGAGGATAAGGACTGTACAAACAAAGTGAAACGGTCCAGAAATTTTGCTTTCTTGCAGTGCGTACCTGTATCTTTCGTCTATCTTTATAACTGAGTTCAATCTAATGATTGTCGCACTTCTCCAGCAAGATGCTAAGCAAATTGACTATAAGGCTACTTTAAACCGAAACACTGAAAGTTAGTTAAAAAAATAAAGCAATCCACAAAAAAACAGTGGTATGATTTTAGTCAAAAAAAAGTTTTGAAAAGTGCAGGAAAAATATTCCACGTTTGTGGGAAAGTATTCCAGCTAACTCAAAGGTCTTGCTTCTAATCAGTTTTGCCAAATCAATATACTATTGTAGTACGCCGATACGAAGCAATTCGTGTACCACCATGAGTGTTGCATTCAGGTGTTTTTTCTGGTCCTTATTTGGTGAAGTCTGAGTCTTTACGGTCTCTAATTTAAAAGATGAAACTTTCTCAAGTTAACCTTAGTTGCTGAAGTGATCAGTTAATAAATTTGCCATGGCCAAAATTGATCATAGTTGTTCAACGTTTCGAGTTTTACCAAAAAGTCTCCTTTTCCGTTTCACCCACAACTGATTCAATCAAACGTGACCAAGTTCACAGATAATTTTTACTATCGTATCTACAGTACAGATACAGTGCATCAGTTTGTTTCAAAGTTCGCAACGTCAAAGTTCCGAACTGAAAGACAATATGACTATTAGACCGGATTAGGTCTAGCCATGTTATGAATTTTTGTGCTGTATTCTGCAAAGCTTGCAGCTTGCAAGTTCGTTGTGTGAGCGTTCGACTCATTTTATCCAACCTTACGTGGTTTCCTTACATTTTTTAAGTTCGAAACCTTTTCGTGATGTTTCATGCTTTCGTAAAACTTTTTTTCGTTGAAGCGACGAACCAACGACAAGCGCTGCAACCATAATGCTGCGTCGCCCAGAGTCAACCAAAGTGAGAGTCGAACCGACGACACTCCGCGTAACAGTAATACTAGGCGATTCCCCACTCAATTAGGTAGACTCTGCCATTACTGCTACGTTTTCAACGTTGTATGTGGCGAATCACCACGCCACATACGACTTCATCATTGGCTCCATTTCGTGATAATGGGGTATTTTTGCATTTTTTTCAGCCAAGACACATCAAATTGCTGTGACGGCTTGCTCAACTTTATCTGCACATGTAACTTCTCATCGGCCCAGCATAAAGCGGTTGCTCCAGTCAATACTGAACAACGTGCTGAAAGAGAGGGCCACGTCATGATCAGCTACAACTGGGCCAGCCAAAGCATTGCGCTTACGGTAAATGTGGTATGGGAAAGTTGAAAACATGAGGTTAGGCTCTTTAGAGCATTGACGTTGGAAAAACATTAACGCAATCAACGAAAAGTTTTTTGAGGTCATGTGTCGCACTATATGCAACATATTTTACCTTGTAGACAAATTTTTATTATCTTGAAGGGATTGCGCTTTTTTATCGTGAAAGGATAGGCAATTTTTATTATCTTGAAGGGATTGCGCACAGTTAGTTTTGTCTTGCTATCTTGGATGAAACTAAGCTACAACATTTCAGTCCAAAGTTGCTGGTCAAACCCATGATGCTGCATTCCATGTATCTTTACAGAAAAAGCGGCTTGTTGTTTGCACTGCTCTCGGTAAATAGAGTTGCTGTGAATTAAATTTCTTTCATAAAGCATAATTCAGCTGCCTTTTTTAATTACAATCTCTTTTTTTCAGCTTGCAGATCGACTGCAGCAAAACGGTTATCAGGTTTGGATTGATCGAAGCAACATGAGAAGTGATATGATGGACTGCATGGCTCAAGCGATAGAGAAGGCCTGCGTCGTCATCATGCTTATTTCTGAGAATTACTCCAGAAGCGTTTACTGCAAGCGAGAAGCGTTATATTCCGTGGACCTGAAACGTCATATTATACCATGCAGAGTGCAAGCAAACTTTACTCCTCGAGGTTGGCTTGCTAAGTTTACAATATTGCAAAATTTATTGATTTGTGGAATTCTAGGGGGCATGCTAAATGCACTTGATTAAACAAAAATGTAAATTTTGATTTCGGAATTTTTTTATTTGAAGGTCCTAGCCTTTTTGCAATGTACAGCAGTGCAGTATTTTACAGAATAGTTCGAAAATTTCTGACACGGTTGAGTAAAACGTTTTGGATTCATACCAAAAATTGAGATGAAAATTCGTTTGGTTCCCTTGCAATAATCTGCCAAAAAACACCATTCAAAGTGCATAGAAAATGCAAGCCAGTTACCGTCGCGTGTTTGAAGAGCAAGAAACTTAATTCATCAGGAGAACACATGTGTCACACAGAAATCGGATGTTAATGTTTTTATTCTCAGGAATGCTCGTGTCGGGGAGACTCAGAGTCGACTTTCTTGATGGTGTTGTCAACGACAATCGGCTGGAACAGATAAAAACCTTGATAGACGATCCTCCCCGAGACCAGTAAAGAACAACCAAGTAGTCTGGTCAAAGCTTGTTTCACCGGAATATTATATTTTTCGTAAACGTGCCATCATTTTGTAGTGGTACGTTTTCTAAGAAAATAATTTGATTATGGTTATATTGCGACCACCAGACAGACGTTCACACTTTTTCATCAGCTCTAAACAGACAATGGCTCAATGCCTTTTATGAAAAAGCTTATTTGATCCTTGGAGCCAAGCTGATAATTAAAAAAATCGATACTCTGAAGAACTATGAAGAAAATTCAAAAAGGCAATATTAAAATGTCTTCGACGTAATTCTTCCCTGATGATCTTGCTCTTGTATTTCGTAAAAAAAAACATAGCGACAATCTTCATAGTTCACCGTGTTGCCAGTAGTAGCAGTGCTTACTGAAGTGTCAACATTATATCTTTTGGTTTGGTTTGACCGATAGTTTTATCATTAACATATTTCTAATTTCTGCAAAAAACCCATCGACATTGTTTGAAACAGCTCTTGTTGAGGTATTTTTGCTGTTTGACTTCGGGTGTTTTGCAAATGCATTTGTTCAGATGGTTTCATTGAAGAAGAAGCAGTTTCCTTTTTTCTTATTCACTTTTGACTAAAAGCTGCTTTCGGCTGGTAAG
>JGI24021J15306_10005852_pt1 | contig 14670 bp, 11 predicted proteins | sample Ectturendosymbi1_FD_15306 | JGI IMG/M metagenome (IMG submission 15306)
AGATGGCATCGCGACCAAACTAAATGTAACGTTATGGGCAAATTGACGTTACAGAGGAAGCCGTTATGAACGAATTCAACTGTATAGAGTAGATTTACATAAGGTTTCAGGCCCCATTCGGATTAAACTAAAAAGGTAGTTTCAGGACAAATTGTCTGTTTTTAGGGCAAATTGTTATTTTCAGGGCAAATTTTTTCCGCCCCCCAGTAAAATGCCTTCCCGTACGCCTATGGCCAAGTCATTGTGCAACTTACCGATTTTATCGGAGGCTGACTTTTCAAACCTAGCTGCTGTCTACTACAATGGTAACAGTTTGAAAGTACAGCAATCTCCCGGTTATGTTCGCAACTTGAATCTGAGCTGTTTGTGCGAACTTAGCAGTTGTGCTTTCAACTGCCTTAGACTTAGCAAACAGATACTGATCATTAGGGCTAATGTTTGGAGACTGATTGATGCTTTGACTGAAACAAACTATTCTTTTCAGCAAGACATATAGTATTCACTTACATTATGCTATTCACTTTACAAACAATGTTAGGCAAACCCAAGCGTTTAATTGAGTCATTTTGAGTCAAATCATCCAACTGCGAGCAAACTGCCCCTTCCACCTTCACTAACCATTTTGAAAGCAAACGAACTTGCTGAACAATTATATCAAATCGTGAACTTTAGCAACATAATCTTTCGTGTTTAACATTTTTATGACCAGTTGTCACGTTTGATTTGCTGTAAATACCAATAAATTGCTGAAAAAGTTGAATACAGATTTTTTCATAAGTTTGTGCGAACTTAACTTGGATGCGAATTTAAACGGGTGCAAACTTAACTTAGATATTACTATACATAGGTGTTTGCCAACTCAGTCTAAAAAGCTTTTAGCATTTTATTAAAAATGTAAAAAGTTTGTCCAAAACCTTGCGTTCTAGAATTTTGCTCAAAGCATTTATTATGACATAATAATGTATGACAGTTACAGCGCTAACCGTACGCTATGCAATTTAGCTTGATATTTGTTAGGCTAAGGACAGGTTGTTGTAAGTGCTGTTTGTATTTATGTGTGTTGAAGACAGTTTTCTAGGTTGTGTTTTTTGTAAGAGCGGAGTAGCAGTACCGTGCTGGCAAATACTAACTTATGCGATCATTTTAACTCAGCGGTTCCCAAAGCATGGGTTGCGGCCCAAACATGGGTCGTGAAGGGTGGAAAAATGGGTCGCGCCGAGGTTATTGAAATCTGTCAAAACGAACTTTTTTCTTTTCATATTTCAAGTTCTTTCCCAATTCCGTCATAGACTGAATTATTGCATCATATGCATTTCATTTGGCTTCGTCTTATTAAAACCGGATTATTGCATCATAAATAGTTTTCCGAGAGTTTTGATGGCAGCGCGGCTACCAGTGGCGTAGCCAGCCCAAAAATGGCGACTAAAATGGTTGATTTTAGGCGAATAACACTATTTTGTTTAGAAAAACGCCTCTCGAAGCACAAAATGACTATATTTTCTAAAAATTTAGGAGGGCATGGCCCCCCTGGTTACGCCTATGGCAGCTACTACCCGTAACTAGCCAATTAGCTGCTAAATTAAGATTCGTTGATTACGGAAGTATGTTGGAGCTAAATAGTTCAGTGAATAGGTCAGTGGAATATCGTGGTTGATAGCATAAAAGTTTAGCTATGTAGTAATAGAGTAGTTTGAAAAATTTTCGCTCCCTAAGCACGTAAAATACATTTTTTCGATGTGTTGGGCTTGGGTCGTGAGATGTTCATTAAACTCAGAGGTCGCGCATAAAAAGTTTGGGAACCGCTGTTTTAACTAGTAATCTGCCGTTGTAAATCGTAAGCTGCTGGTTTTGATAGTCATGCTTGTCAGCAAGTTCATAGATGAGAGAGTCCAGGCTCTGTTAGAGTCCAGGCTCTGATAAAGTCCAGGCTCTGATAAAGTCCAGGCTCTGATAAAGTCCAGGCTCTGATAAAGTCCAGGCTCTGATAAAGTCCACGCTCTGATACAGTCCAGGCTCTGTTGGAAGCGGAAGCGATAGGTGTGGAAGCGGAGGCGGTTGACGAAATAGCCGCTTCCACATCCCTGATTTGAATTCTTCGTCTAGACTCTAGCACATACACCAACGGCAGTGCTGGGATTAAAAATATTAAGTGTGTCTGCGGTGCACAGGTTCTTTCCACAGAACCGATGGTTTTATGCTATGCAACCTAAACACGTGCACGCACCTGTAAAGTTGTTATGCTCTTATAATTTGGACCATTTGTTAATCTGTAGCCTGATTCACACACTATGATATATGCAGAAGGTAGAAGCACACATCCTTACATACAGAAAAATGAGGGCGACTGGTCACTTGTGTAAGATAGTCGACAACCGTTTCGTAGGGCCAATGAAATTCAAAAAATAGATTCGTGAGAACTGGTTTGAACTGGCTGAATCCCAACATTGTCTAATAAACTACTACTGTTTTGGCTTGGATGAAAAGCTCTTTGGTTCAGTGGATATTTTTGTGCTTTAAATTTGTGTTATGAAGTGCAAAAGTGGTGCGTGTTAATTTATCAAAAAGGTTTGTCGCTGTTTTTTTGTCCATTTCTGTGTCAGGATGTTGCGTACTTTGTTCTTTCGAGGAACACATCTACACATTTCAACTATAACCTTGTCACAAACGTTGCTTCCTGTCACATTTGCGTGTTTTTAGAAATTTAAGACGAGTTTGATATTAAACACGCTCTATGTCTAAACTTTACGAATTGTCATGAAAACATATTGGGGGTAAAATATTTACCCTGTCTTTGTGTTTTTGCACGAAATGTAAGGTCCTATTTCGCCACCAAAGAAGGCTCATGACTTGTTTTGAAACGGAGATGACGAAGAATCACAATAGGGCAACCATGCCCGGTTTTCAATACCTGAGATTTGGACGGTTTGCAATTTTGCAGACATTCTTGTGTTAAGCAACTGAATCGCGTTTTTTGTCCCTGTAAATGCACAAAAAGTTTGAACAATGTTGAGTTTTTAAAAGGATTTTGACATGCTGTAACTTTGAAATATTTGAAAAAATTACGCGAATGTTTTCCAATTTTCCCTTTACAGTTTTTGGGGGCGATTACCTTGTCGCCACTAACAGAGAATGGATTTTTACCATCGAAGGAATACAGTGATCGTAAAAAGACAATTGAAGAGACGCATTTTACTGTTGTACAAGCGAAAGAAATAATGCAATTAATTAAGTCACGAATTTCAGAAAATTTAAGCTTTTTTGTTGTTGTCGAGCTTATGCCGAACTTCAGAGACTTTATGCAACCATTTTTTGTCGCCCAGTTGTTGGACGGTTCACCGCGAGGAGGAAAGAACGACGTTTTGTCGCGAATGAAACAAACCTACGATGACCAGACTCGAAAACTGGAAGCAAGATTGCAAGAACTGAAGGCTCAACTTGCTGCGGCGTACGGTGGTATCCAGGCTTCGAGTACAAAAGCGGCGGAGCAGATGGCGGTGGGTGATTTTGGAAACTTCTCGAAAAAGAATCAAAAGAAAAAGGATTGTCTTGCCTGTTTTCAAATTATTGTGCTCGATAATTTTAAACACGTTCTAAAATGTGCGGACCATTTTGATCATGACAGTTTCTGACGTGTATCGTTTGAGTGTTTTGAATATGTTTTAATGGTTCTAAATGATGATTTTGATGGTATCAAGCAAAATTAGCCTCTTGATTTTAATTCAAACTAAGAGCAAAGAAACGGTAGCTTTTCGTAAACATTCTTTAGCCCCTGCTTTATTGTTCACGACTTGGACGATCAGCTAATTTTTCAAATCCAGAGTTTTAGGAAAAAATAATGGCGTTTGAAAGTAAACCGCATCGTACAGGGTGTTCACAGATCAGGTGTTAATGTGCTTTACCCTGAAACCAACTGGCTTGTGATCTAATAACGCTCTTCGGTCGTAATGAAGAAGTTGCCTTCGGCACTTTACGGCTTGGGAAGTGAATAAAGATTTGCAAAAACTACACGAGCACATCACTTTTGATGTCGCGAAGAAATGGCAGTAAGCAAAAATCATTCAGATTTACTTGCTCTGAAATTGTTAAGCAGAATGGAAATACAATATTCAGCTTTTTCCGGCATGGAAGTAGCCACAATAGTCTGCCTCCAGGAGTCTGTTTAATTGTTTTTTTTCAAATAAAACAGGCAACGATGTCATTAAAAGAGCAACATGAGCGAAGTTCAGAAGAAAATTCACGTCTCCAACAGCAGATCAAAGAAGCGAACGAAGAATATAGAAGACGGCTTTGGAAATATGTACAGGACATTGCTGTAAGTTGTGATACCTGCTGAAATCTTAACTTGCTGTGAGGTGCCATTTTGGTAGAGGATTCACAAAGCCGGCAACCAGCCCTAAATTTTGGTCTCTGCTCTGCTGTCAAAATTTTTCATTGAGATAAAAGGTTCATTGTGTTTTTTGGATCATTCGACCGTAATTAAAAAGTATCAACTACTTCAGAAAATAATCAATAAATGTCGATTTTTAACGGTAATCAACGAATAGTTTTTAATAATTTTTAAATTTTTAACGAATATCCAATGAATGTTTTTCTTAATCTGTCCAGGTGTTCACTGAATACCCGCCACTACATGCCGTCTGATCCTGTGCACTGAGCAAAATCCTGCTTGGTTTCGGATTGTTTGCGAACAAAGAATTCCTAATTTGACAGTTTAATTTAAATAAACGGAACGCAGTAATTGGTATAAGAGAGAAATATCTACCCACCTGTCAGGAATCTCATGACCGGCTTGTTTCGTTCCTCGGAAACAAATCAATTTCATTTTTATTTGTACAGCATGTTCTTTGCGTTGTTTCTTAGGATTTTGTTGACAACGGGCCATCTGGATCAGACAAAAAACAAGTTATGAAAAGTAGCGGGCCCGCGAATACATCCATGCAAAAATATATGGATGGAATGATGAAGGTAACAGTGATCTTGATCTGTCGCTGTCGTGCGATGATGTGGTGTTATCTGTTATTATAAAGCGAATATCTTAATTGTTGCACAATCCTATTATGCAATGATAATAATACAAAAGATTTTCTATACAAAGTTTACTAATAACCTTCGGAAAAACTTTTTCCAAGTTTAATGTCGATTTAGATTTTGGCAGAAGTTGTCACATCTCATCCATACGTTTTAACCTGGAATCAAATATTTAGAGAGGACTGCAGAATTAAGTTAACGAGTACAGTAATAAATCCAGTGGCGTACGATGGCCCTGTCTATTGGTAAGGTGTTCACCAGGCCCGCGACCAGTCCTGAATTTTAAGAGTACCACCTGTGATGGTGGCCCCCTGCCACAAAGTGATACAATGGTCTCCCTATATTGCAAAATGTATCTGACTCATCATGTGTTGCGAAAAGCTGCTCTTAGAGCCTTGCTAAGAAGTTTGTGGCACTGATTAGAGTTCTCAAAACGCTCCTGCTTGTTTTGACATTCTCATAATGACGAGCAACTTCTGCTAACCTTTGATTACTTACAGCTGTGGCTATTCTCCAGCGTCCAAAAAATTTCATTGAAAAACAGCTGCCATGTGTTTTTGGAGAGGTCTCAGGCTTTCGTATTGCGTTAGAAAAATGGCTGAGATTTGAATAAACTCGGTTGTTCCAAACTGATGAATATTGAATTGAGAAGCGGATAAGGTGAACAATACAGTGTGTTCTATACAATGCAGCCTGCGAGCGATGGTATTTCATCAAATCTTAATGTTGAAAACGTTCGGGTTATTATTTTCGTTCCATGTTTGCATATAGTGGTTAAATTTGGCATGTCGCGTTTGGACTTTCCTTTCAAGCACAAAAGATAGCTTTTCATCAAAAGATCGCGATGAAAACTGTTTTTCCAGCAGTGGCAAAATTTATAAATCCATGCATGCTTAAAAATATTAGTAAAAATTCTGTACATGCAGTATGTTAGACAACAGTTGATCTGGTCAGTATGTGAGAGCGCAATAGCTGTCTTAATAGTATGACCATGCTTTTCTACTTGCCTAACTTCAGGCCCCTCACATAACCAGAAAACTAACAAATCACCCAACTGCTCACTTTTTACTCTCAGCTTAATCATTACACAAACTATCTAGCCCTACCGGATCATTTCGATCAAGTGTTGCCTGTCTGTACTAAATAGAAGAAAGCGTGCCATGAACTAATTGCCATAACTCAGTCTTGATACTTGATGATGCCACAGTATCACATGTTTCTGTAGTAAAGCAATGTCGCGTTTGTAAACAGTTGCTTGTACGACAAACAAGTAAAAAATTTACCCGAACCTGCACTTGCTTAGAATATCATCAGTGGGTTGTGTGAAAGGTTAACGACATCTATTCAGCCATATTCTTACGAATTAAATTGACGGCTATAAAAGCTGCTGATATCACTGGAAAGATGTTCATAGCAAGTGAATAAATGCAAATTGTTTGTCTTGAAATGTGAAACAAAATCTCCGTGACATGTACCAAGTGTAATATTATATCAAAGGAAATGCTAATTCACCATTTGCTGTCATTTGAAATCGTAAAACTTTTGCAAACTCGAATTTAGTAGCAAAAGACATTCCTACAAATCATAAAAGATTTTTCTATAAACTGTGTAAACTTCAAGTGCTTCAATTCTTACTGTGTCAATATTTGAATGCTTTGTAAATGTCAAAAAATGTTATTTTCTCGTATAATTTTAGGAAACATTGCACAGCAACATCTATCTCTTTGTCAAAAAATTACAGGTTTTATGTTCCAAAAAGTAGAACAGCATAAGCTCTATACGCACTTTAACATTCCACTACGTGAACCGCACAGTGTCAGTAATATACTGTAGGTTCTTAAGTTTGTAGTGTTCATTTTGTTGCATTCTCATTTCAGAAGTATTCATTCCAAACTGTTACAGTAATCCAAAGTACCTAGCCAAAATTGGCTATTTTAACCGCTGTAAAACATTACTCACCTGCACTACTTAGCAAACCAACCTGCCACTTGCACCTACCATGAATTAACTTGCTGAATTTAGTCGAAATGCGAGCAGAATAACGCATGACGTAGTCAGGGTGTTCAACAGCCCAGGTGAGCACTTGGCTGTTACAAAGGCGCTACTGTTTGATTCCATTGCCTTTTTTATTTGTTTATTTATTTCACCTCGGGTACCGCTGAACAACCTGGAGTCATGCTTGAAGAGACAAGCTAAAACCGTTCGACCGTAATAAAGAATATATCAACTACTTAAAAAAGTAATACAATAAAAGTCAGTATATAAATGTTTCTAAATTTGTGAAGGTGTTCACTCTGAATGACCGCCACTGAATAAATTACTTTTCATTTTGATTTTGTGAAAACATGAATGAATTGTTTTTGTTTCGTGCCATGGCGTGTGCTCAACCCACTGCACCTCTTGCCAGGTTAAAGTAGTAATGCGGCATATCGACGTTTATCGATGTTCATTTGTTGACGCATTGTGTTGAAAATTTTAAAGTTTCGTCCACATTTTATTTTATCCACGACTATATTTTCCTTTCAGGAAATGAAATCTGCGTTTCGGTCGCGAGAGGAACAGCTGAGCAATGCTGCCCGCAATTACAAGAAGCAGTCGAAGCGAATTACTCAGCGACACGAGAAGCTGCTGATACATTACAGGTGGCTGGCGCCGAACTACACGTTTTCTTTCAATTGGGATATTGAATATATTCGTGGGACGTTTGTTAAAAAAATATCTGTAACTTCTCGCAGGGGCGGATCCAGCCAGTAAGTTTAGGGAGGGCGATTTCAGTAATATTTGGCAGTCAAGTCTCATTGCGGGTTCACTACTATAAGACAGATGAAGTATACTTCACACCCTTGCTGTGACAAAACAATGGACGACAAAATGGCCTTATATCGCGAATGCTGTTTTCCGAATTGTAAAAAATCATGGTAAAAAAAGTTACTTTTGTAGGTTTTAGGGGGGCGATCGCCCCCCTCTGGATCCGCACCTGACTTCTCGTGTCTTCCTGTGTTCAGACTCTGTTGCCACAGTTGCATGCTTTTTGCAGCAGGGTTCTCTTTTGCTAAATGTTAGCGACCGATCGGCTCTCCATGCATTGTAGTTCAGTAGCAAGAGTGATTATGGAGCCACTCTACTTCTTATTTTTCGTTTTTCTCATTGGTGAATATCAAAATTGTACGTTATTTTACGTCAGAGTTCTGCGCGATCAGCTCGAATTTCTGGATTCGCTTGTCACGAAGCAGCGCCGCCCGAACGACCCCGACCGCCTGGAGCCAATCGATCATTTCCCACCTGTCGATTTGGGCCCCGACCCGTCCGATCTTCTCATCACGGAGAACGAGCTGCTGTCAGAAAATGCGATGGAGCTCAATAAGCTCCGGGCCATCGTATCGAGAACTAAAGCTGAACTTGCTGCAAACAAAGCTGAACTGGAAAGACGAAAAAAACAGACAGATAAAACATTGTGAGTTTTTGATCGGTGTTGTAATAGCTGCATGTGACGCATCTGCATGGCCTCTGTAAAAGTCGCACTTCGTGTACGTTTGTAATCAGCAGAAACTTGTCTTTAAAACATTGTTTATCAATCTATTGCCCCCTTGTTGACTATACCGTGGATTTCGAGTGAGCCACGGAGTTAAGATTAAAATACGTTAGGCTAGACATCTAATTACTGCAGCGTGGGAACACATTCATTCTGTTCAGCAGCTAGATTCTCATTGAATTGAATACAGGACTAAATTCGCTACTTTAGAATGTGTGCTGGTTTATGCATGCGTTTCAAAGCGTAGCCTGTGCTAATGAGATGCGATTTTTACGGAAGTTATCTGGGCCACGTAAGGAAAACGCTTGAGAAACACTGCTTTAAACTTGTGGTAATCGGATAATTGGAATGGAGTCATTGTACAAGGTCAGTCCACCTTCTTGCCAGTATGCAGAAGTTCTTTGTTGAAGTTGGGTTGCCGCCAGTGCAATGCAATTTTTGGTGGAGTCTGACCCTTGAACCCAAGTTTTGATTGAATTTTACCTCATTTGTGATTCGTTGGCATTTTCACAATTCTTCGTTTTTACGCAACGAATGTATGTCATTAAGTGTTGGTTATATTATTTCGACTATGTCAGTCAAAACGGCATATAATGGTGAGCTCTTGTACTTTGTACCTGTAAGCTTTGTGTGATTCCAGACCACCTCTACTTTCTTTTGATCAAAGCGGTTTACGTACTTCCCAAAATCCTCTTGACGGTGTCCAACTGCGCATGCGCGATCTACAGTTCAACAACCAGATCGAGCGCGAACGAGCAGAGCTGTTGACCCGGGCAACCGTTGCCGAGCAACAGTCTCGCGAACAGCAAGAATACATTGACACGCACTTGACCAGGTATGATCTTCTGTCAAGGCTGCAGATAAGGCAGTGGTAGTTTTAACGCCTCAATACCCTAAGTGAAATTTTCGTCAATCTGGATCCCCTTTTCAATAGTTTAAAACATAACTGTTAAAGAAATATTCACTGGAGAGGTGAGGAAAAAGGTCATTGCAAAGGCTGCGTCACATTCATCAGCACCAACCTTCTTTATGTGGGTACAATGTTGCTAGAACTAATGTAATGATGGAGTGTTAATAATTTGCTGAATACTGCCAACGTCAAATCTCATTACACCCTGGTTGTATTGAGGCAATACCTGAAGAACCCCTGAGATGAGGACTTAGTCTTAGTATGTTCGTTGCGGCGTTGCCTAAGACAGAACCAGAAATAAAACTTGTTTTTTGTGTGTGTTGGTCTAAACCAGCTATATCCAACACAAATACCGCAGTGGGCCAAAAATAATGTCACTATCTGCGGGAGGGCCGCACATTGAATGACTTACTTTCATTTTAGCAAACCAAAATTTAGGCTAAAGCTACTGAAAGCATTTGAATACTAACTGCAATGATAACGACTGTATGTTGCTTTTAATCACTCCCACACTGTGATCCCGTACGCAAGTTTAGTGCTAATGGAAAAACAAGGGCATTGTTAGAAATCAGTTTAATGCGGAGGAACACATGAGTTGAAATCAGAAAACTAGAAATCAGTTTTGCACCGAGGTGTCAATGAACACGCAGAAATCTACGAGTGCATAGTACATGATAAACAGGCACTAAAGATATTGCAACGAAAATGTCGAGTTTGAGATATAAAAATAAACGCAGGCTGTCATTGTATTGCAAATGCACAATAATGAAAAGCTTTCTGGGCTGCACAAAACCTTCGACTGGGCCCCATGCGGGCCGCAGGTTGGACATAACTAGTCTAAACCTTGACATCTGAAAGCCGTACCCGGATAAATTCATAGGATAACGATTAATTTCTTTTGTGAAAGGCGGGCGTGGTTCCTGGAGGATTTGCCTCTGATTCTCATTAAAAAACTGACGTCCGGAAGCTGATATCATGAAGTAGAACATCATAGCTTTCTCTGCGCTGTTTCGAAACAAATTTATTTCATAGAGCATATACAGTTGTTTGTTGGGCCGCACAATTTACTAAACAATTAAATGATTTGTATGTAGTTATGACTGTGTTTTACTGGCGAGGTTGAAAGCCGATCGTAACGATTGTTTACATCAAAACTGAAACCATATTTTTTTATCCATTTAAAATTGCAGAATCACCGCAAATGAGCGGATTCGCTAGAAGCAGCCGAATGTAAATGTTGTTGAGGATATTGTCTGATCCTCTCCCTGAAGGTCCTTCAGATGGCTGGCAGACTAAATTGTTCGCTGGCAGATGTTTCTTGGTGTTAATGCGTAAAACATCCCGGTATATTTTCACGTGTTGTAAATAAAAATTATTAATACGAAATGGAAGCCCTTGCACAGATCGGCAAAGAAGCTCAGAATCAGGTTTAAAATGATTTGGGTGACGGCAGCCAATATCATGGCATCATTGCAATCAGACCTAAAGTGGTTTCATGAACGTTGTTTTTAGAGAATTTTATTTGACACCAAGCGTCGACATGATTACTCTGTGTAGAAACGACAGCGTACTTCATACACTGTATAGTATTTTTCGCTTCTTAGTTATTATCATTATTGTTCTTTACATTTTCAGGTATAAACAAGAGATCGTCCGACTGCGAAGAATTATCGCCGACAACGGTATTCGCGTCGAAGATGGACCCGAACTGAGTCCGAGGAAAAAATTTGGACGAAGCGGTCTGGCGTACTGAGCTTCTCACGTTCATTCCGATCATTGATGCTGTGATAACAACTGGAATTTTCTATGCTGGTTTGTCTTCTTGGCAACGCTAGATTTTATGTCATGCGAAAATCTTTGCTCGGAGCGTGTTGGTATCGATGGCAAACTTTGCTTGGCGCAGGTTTTGTTCAGTGAAGACAAAAACTGCCTTTTGATACAACGGTCGTCCTATTATGGTGGATAGCCGTGTTTTTTTTACCAGAACTGAATGAGCCGTTCTCCTTCGTATGAGTCGTACGTCGTGTTTCGTTGCCACGACGACTATGCGCAGCAACGCTCAAGATGTTTTGTCATGAATATGCTTTCCTGCTGCTGCCCACTTAAAGCGTGATTAAATTCAACAGCGGCCACCATTGTGAATGATTTTATGGAGTAGGTCGTTTGTTCGTAAGTGCCAGTTTCTTCACAAAAAAATGTTCCCTGTCTATTTCTGCCGTTTTCTTTGAACACGACTGGTTCCAAGTTCTGTTTTTGTGCAGTTTGCGGAACACATCTCTTTTTACGTGTAATCATAATATGCTGGTCGGCAGGGCCGGCCGTAAACCGATGCGGCTGCATTGGGCCCCACGCCATGGTGTTTAGGTAAATTGTTCATTTTTTTCAGATATCACTTGCGCTCGAAAATTCAGTACAAACCGCTTATAAATTTCATTGTTAACAAACAACGCTCTCGTTAGAACTAGCGAAGAATTTCCTCTATTTTCGAAAGTTAGCAAACATTCTCAATTCTAATGATAACACGTTATATGTTCGCTCTACCATGGTCGTATAACACGGTTGACTGAACCCGACGATGTCATAAAGCTACTGCTCAGAGGGGCCCCGCGCCTGGGTCTTGCATTGGGCCCCGCACCTGCTAGGGCCGGCCCTGCTGGTCGGGATTATCTGCAGCCGATCGTTACTGCGCATCTATCTGACTTTTGTTGTGCTTAGTAATTCGAAAACCAGTTGCGATAATGACAGGTTGATGCACATGCGTACCAATTAGGTATTTTGAGACCCAACCTCTTTACATTCAAAGCAAGCCGATTCGATAAAGCTTTTGCTTCAATAGCTCAGTTAACGGAGATCTTAAAAACGGCGGTGATCGTTGGTTCGTTTTTTTATAAAAATTCAAATTTTCCGTGGCTTAGCGAGCGTTGTTATGATAGATAAAGTAATTTCGTGTATTTTTTCGCATTATCGCTCCACTTGTTATTGTAGCGCAGTGGTTCCCAAACTGGGGGTAAATTACCGTCCGGGGTAATATGCGATTTTTGGGGGGGTAATGCGAAACCAAGACCGCAATACTGTTCGATATTATGAGCGAGCACTGCGAAATATTGAGGGTAATTAAGACATAACGGCTACCTTCATTTGGGTAACGACTCGAACAGGTTTGGGAACCACTGTTGTAGCGTTACTGCTCTGCTAGTTTTCCTGAGGCTCGCATTACAGCACGTAGAATAGCGTGAATGGCGATTCCTCAAACAGGTTCTGTGACGGGCAGAACATACCTATATTTTGTCAACTCTCCCGCACGCAAGTTTTAGTACACATTTGTTAAACTGCAGTATTATTGTGTGAGCGTGGTTACTGGACATTTAAACCCCAACTTGACAAAACACAACGCTTAGCAATTAGACTATATAGCGGAAATCTTTACCTTTTTATAGACTTTCTACGTGTTTCTTATATCCACCGGTGCCGCATTTTAATCTGGTGCCGCGGTATCTGTTATTGTTTTACCTACTTTGCGTCGATAGTAATAATCTATGCTTTATTTCTGTTTCCTGTTTTTACCTCGATGTGTTCCGTTTTGGTCTTGATATTATGCAATGATCTGTGAGGCAGTTTAGTATGTCCTGAATCTCCAGTTTTAATGCATCCTACGTTCGATGCAAATGTGATTCCAATAAATAAGCGATAATCTGTGCATATTGTGATTTAAGGCAAAACCATGTGGCGTGATCAAGCGAGCGCCTGTGTATGACAGGTCCACGGAAAGTGTTATACCAACTGTAAACCAACCGAACGAATGGCACATAAATTCAGTGTCAGTTGCCTGCACTGTAGTCTTGAGAACTGCGGGCTGGCAAATGACTACGCTTTTGCACCAAAGATGTGAAGACTCGAGTCAGTGACTCGACTCTCCACAGACTCGAGTTGCTTTTGCAACGCGAAGTGGCTCTATTTTTCAGGGAACTCAATTACTTGACTCACTCCTTTTCTGTTTGAGAAAAATTGAGTCGGCAAAAGCAGAGAGTCATAAAGGCTCGTCGGGTTCTTGGAAGTAGAGTAAGCCATACTTTCCTGCGTGGAAAATTCACGGTTTATCCCGTTTTTTCAACCTTTTCACGCTGTTTTGCTCCGCATTATTACTGTAATTGCCCCATTTTATATCCTGCTTTAAATTCAGTGAAAACAAATGGCTGTCAGCCTCATGTTAAACGTCTTGCAAAACAATGAAACCTTGATCAAAACAATTTACGTGCCTTTGTGCGCCGCTAAGCACCCCATCCGATTTATTTTTCTGCTAGCCGTTTACTTCAAATCTGATGTTAGAATGCCTTTGTTTCTCTCCTCCTGCTGGATCCCTGTATAACGATGAGTGAATATGACGTTATAGTTGGGACATTGTTAAAGTGCTTTTGCTCCTCTCAGTGTTTATGGTGTGCTAACACTTACCCTGTAATGCGCTATGACTAACCATTTTTGTGTTATTCGATTACACTTGTGATATGGATCATGAGTAGGGCCATTTAAAGTCATATTTTTTTCTATGCTTCAGGAAGCTATGAAGAGAATTTTAAAACAAAAATTGCACTCTTGCAAAGTGCAAAATATAAACACTCCAAATTACAAGTTTAATTTTTGCTACAAGTTTTATTAGGCTATATCTTTCTTCCGAAGTTCAATCCAAATAGGCAATATTGGCGGTTAAATACAATTTCTGTAATGCAAACATGATTCAAAAAGGCTTCACCAATGAGAGTAAAAGTAAATAAAATAATGTCTTGTTTGTTCTCTCTAAAACAACGGTACACCCAACTTAAGATTTTTAGCGAACCTTCATTCCATCATTATCTCAAACTTGCTTTGCGGACAACGAGGTACCCATTGCCGCATCTTGGTCACCAAGCTTGACTTTGGATTGAACAAGATGCAACTCCCTCACAAAATCAGTCACAAATGTCGTTTAGTCTTTGTTCCCATCACCTGGTTTATTGTCTGGCAGTGTACAATTTGCATAAAGCTGAATATAGAGCACAAGAACAAGCTTAACACATGCCTGTTCGGAAACACACAAGAAGGGAATATAAACTTAAACTAAAGCCAGGGATCATTTCTTCTATCAAACATAGAGACTACTCGTTTCGCGTTTACAAAAGATCAAAACTACTTACAGATTTCGAAACTTACAAACAATTCCGAAACC